>MDTG01416453.1_pt1 | contig 20745 bp, 10 predicted proteins | sample 811421 | NCBI WGS metagenome assembly MDTG01 (sample SAMN05326645, study PRJNA326480) | marine metagenome | isolation source: seawater | place: Pacific Ocean: South East | collected 2011
AGTGAATAACTACTTACATAGAGCACATAATTTGATTTTGTCCTTTTTCCGATTTACCATCAAAATAAACGCTTTGGTGGATATCCGCAGGTAAGCGTTATACAATGTCGTCAAAGCCGAGTATCATGGGTACTTGCCCCTATTGTAGGAGTGTTACTCTCCCGGGAGACACTATTTGCTATACGTGCGGCAGAGTATTAGCCAATATTAAATCAAAGCAATTTGCTGCAGAACAGCAATTCAATCAAGGCTCGATTGAAACAACATACATGAAAACAAAAAAACCTACCAAATCAGGGGTTGTACGCACACATACAGGTAGAAGAAAAAATATCTTGAAGCGTAGAAAAAATCGATTCCGTAGCGTCGTAATGCTAGGTCTGGTGGCATTTATTATGTTATCACCTCAAGCAAGAGAGGTAGTTTTCAATAAGTGGGCAGGAATAAGCGAATACATCCAACTTGCAGCAGCACCATACCATTTATATCCAATCGAAACCACTTACACTGTGGGTAAAACAATAGATGTGGTAAATAATGGTGGTGAAGGATACTTGAGCGAAAATCTCGCGATACCTAGAGATGTTTCGAGCCTATATGGGGAATCAACTATGTTCGAATATACAGATGGTAGTGATCCACTAATGACTCAGTCAATCCAAGTGATAAATCAAATCGAATTGATACTGAATGGTGTATCTTACGATATTCCTCTACTTGGAGAACCATCAAGAATGCCTGATGACAAATTAGTGACAGCGGATGGTCACGAAATATGGTGGCCGGGGGTCGGCATTGGTGATGATATGTGTAGTGTTGATATTTGTGTCAAGGTTAAACTCAATTTGGATCCTGGAACAACGGCATCATTTACCTATGCTGTTTCACTGACAAGTACATCTTATTCATGGTGGTCAGCACCTCCAAATAGAGTTGACTCAATGGTTGATGGAATTTCAAATGGTATTAATCTTGACAGAAGTGGCGATTTTTCTGATATTGTTGACCGTGGAGGAGGTACAAAAGCTGCCCAATTTACTTCGTCGACATGGTATAACAAAGGGCGATTCGATTATGCGATAAATAGTCAGGATGCTATTGTTACTTCTACCGTTGAGACTATTTCCGCATCGTTACCCGAAGGCAGGTCTACCAATGCTTATGCTTTTGCAAGGGCTACTTTTGACTATTTACATACTAATGTATTGTACGACAAAAATGCCCCTGTAGTAGCAAGAAGCGGACCTTCGTGCCTGGCTGCCGGGGTTGGAGATTGTGACGAGCAGACAAATGCGTTTTTCTCAATCCTCAGAACCAAAATGATTCCTGGCTGGTATGTTTTTGGTGCACTAACCGATTCTACCTACACCTACTGGGAAGCACATGCTTGGGGATATATCTTGTTGCCAATGAGTAATGAATGGTGTGCTGAGAGAAGCATTGTTCTCGATGACTGTTTTGTTGAAGGTTCAGTTGATGTTGTGAACAATAAATGGTTACTGCACACGCCTACCGCCTACATAGACTGGATTGAAGAAGCAGATGCTACAGGGAACTTGATTAACAACTACTACAAACCAGGTTCGTATAGTAATAATATAGATAGAACAAGGTCATTTTCAACACTGGATGTTCCAGAAACTACTGGCGGAACATACCAAATAAAGAAACTTCCAGAGAATTTGAGGTGATAACTTGCGAATAATTATTGGTGGTGCTGGCAGAGTTGGTACAGAGTTAGCTAGGGCTCTAAGAGCAGAGGAAATGGATGTAGTGTTAGTCGATTCAGATTCGAGGGCGGTAAAAAACGCTCAGAACTTGGACGTACTAGTAATACACGGAGACCTAACCACAAGAGAAAAATTGTATGAGGCAGGAATTGGCGAAGCCGAGGTTTTTGTTGCAGCCACAAACTCAGATGAGAGAAACCTGCTTGCGTGTGCATTGGCTGAACACGCACATTACCAGTATGCTGGTTCAAAAGCCAAGCCGTTATTATCTATTTCGAGAATTAGAAACCTAAATTTCCTTGAAGAACAAAAGCAAGGTCATCTAACAAACTGGGCCAAGGTAAATCATGTCGTCAATCCACTGGATAGCGCAATAAAGAGACTTCACACAGGCCTTAGATCATCATCTATTGAGGAAGTAATACCATTTGGTCATGATTCATACATTATCGAATTCAATGTAACAAAAAATGCCAACGGTATTGTGTTCAACAGTCTAAGAGAAGCAAACAATTCTGTCGATGGCGATTTACCATTAATTGTTGGCGTAAAACGTGCTGGTGAAAAAAGCATAGTCCCAGATGGAGATTTTGTACTAATGCCTAACGATACAATCGCTGTAGCGACTAATGGATTGTCTAGTTTTAACAGAATTTTGAATATTTTTGGGCATGAAGCAACTGATTTCCCTATTTCTCCTAAGGTTGCTATTATAGGAGCCAATCAAATTGGTCAAATGATTGCTGAGAATTGGTTAATGAATGGTGCGAAAGTTACAGTCATAGAAAGAGATCTTCAATTGGCAAATGAATTCTCAGCGACTGATATTGGCTCTAATCCTAATCTTGAGGTAATTCATGGCGATCATCTAGACAGAGATATACTCACTGAAGTGGGAATACCAGAACACCATATTGCCATCGCAGCGCTTGAATCTGACCATGATAGCATAGCTGCTGCACTACTCGCAAGTGATATGGGAGTAAATCGAACTGGACTGCTACTATACGATGCAGACTTAGTTAAAGTCACTCAGCGAATGGGAATTACTTTTGCTGTCGATAGAAAGCGAGTTGCAGTTGACAACATTTTAGCCCATATACATACCAAGGCTGCTGGCGCATACGCTGTTCTGTCCAATGTTCCGAACATTGTCGGGATAAGTATGAGGGTAGATTTAGCTCATAAGTTCTCGAACATGAGAATTTCAGATGCTGGATTTAGTGAATGGATGAGAATAGCCTTCATTCAAAGAAGAACTGTTGATGGAATTTGGGAAAATCTACGACCTGCACCAGAAAAATTGCTCCTTCCAGAGGATAACCTGATAATTTTCACCAGTCCGGACCGGGTTGCTGAACTTGAAAGGAAATTCAAGGTGTAATTATGCGATTTGATGTATTGAGTCTTATTCTTGGTTGGACTCTAATTGCGATTAGCATTCCGCTTTTCTTGTGCAGTTTAATTACCATATGGCTTGATGATTTTGAAATGGCGCTAAGAGCATTTTTACTACCACTAGTTTTGTCACCATCTATTGGACTATTGATGCTTAAATTTGGCATTAGGAGTGACACCCCAGAAAGACTTAGGGATAGAGAAGCATTTGCTGCTGTGGCTTTAATTTATCCAATTGTAGTATTCATCGGCCTATTCCCGTATTGGCTGGGCGGTGTTTTTGTTGGACCATTCACTGTAGATGCTAGTATGCTAGATATTGCTAGAGGTGCTGTCAACTCGTGGTTCGAGTCGATGTCTGGATTCACAACAACTGGAGCTACTGTTATTTCCCATAACATGAGTCCAAATTGTATTCCTGGAACAACTGTTGATTGTATAAATGCCCAGCCAAGAGGGATTTTGTTGTGGCGTTCGATAACCCAGTGGTTAGGAGGCATGGGGATAATTATGCTTGGAATGATGTTATTGTCTAGGGTAATGGGAGGAGGAATGGCATTAGCAAGAGCAGAACTCACTGGACCTTCATTATCTAGACTTAGGCCTAAACTTAAAGAGACTGCTTTTGCACTTTGGATAATTTACATCTGCTTGACTGTAGTTGAGATGATTTTACTGTATTTTGTTGGAGATATGTCAGTCTTTGACTCTGTAAATCACGGTTTTACGACAATGGCCACAGGTGGTTTTTCGACTAGAGATGCAAGTATAGGATATTATGATTCACTCAAGGTTGAAGCAATAATAATTATTTTCATGTTTATAGGTGGAATTAACTTCACATTGATATGGTTCCTTATTGCAAGGGAGTTCATCAAAGCATTCGCTGATGAAGAATTCAAAACCTATCTCGTTTACATATTCACCGCTGTGCTATTTATGATGGTAGCATTAATTTCGACAAATATATCACTTGGAGATTCGTTTAGACATAGTCTGTTTCAAGCAATATCAATTGGCACCTCCACAGGATACACCACACAAGACTACATGACTTGGCCTGTTCTAACGCAATTTGTTCTCATGATTTTGATGATTGTTGGTGCTTGTGCTGGATCGACCAGTGGTGGCCTAAAATTAATGAGAATAATTCTAGCTTTCAAAGTCGCAATGAGGGAATTAGTAAGAATCGCTCAACCACGTAAAATCAAACAAATTAGGATGAATGGTGAAGTTGTTGAAGCACAACAAATTGACAAAATCGTTGGTATGTTATTTGTTTGGATTGGTCTATTCGGAATATCGAGCATATTGCTTGCAGTGTTAATGTTAGATGAATCATTTGAGAGTATTATTGGAATTACTGCATCATCTTTGGGCAATACGGGACCTGCATTGGGAGCTTACGGCCCGAGTAGTACTTGGTCACCATTAAATTCAGGCGTGCTGATATTCACTTCATTCCTAATGTGGTTTGGTAGATTGGAGTTGCTTACGGTAGTTATTTTATTGCATCCCAGAACATGGCAAGATGAAAATAAAGAACACAGCGATAGAAGAGCACTTGCCTTATTCAAAAAACTGATTCCAGGCCGAAAATCGAACTCAAAATAAGGTTCTTTGCCCTCTGTTTTTTGGTGCCTCTTCTTGCTTCACATCTAGATCTTGAAGTTCTTTAACTACTGGTTTAGCGATAGATTCTTTTCTCTCAGTTTCTATCAAATTATATCTTGCGATTAACTCTTTGGTCGACTTCCTAGTCTTAGGTAAGCCGCATAATGCAGCATGCTCATCTCCAGTCAAACCAAGGTCGATGGATATACCAAAATCATCAATATTCCCAACTTCAGACGTTTCTGAATGTAGTGATATTAACAAGGGCAGTAATTCTTCCCGGACAGATGACTTGCTTGCACCAGTTATTTCGGTCAGGCGGTTGATTATTGTTGAACGTCCTTGAGAGGTGCCGCGACGTAGAAAATTAGGGTAGCTAGGGAATAATTTCTCCGGTAAATCCTGTTGATTTACAACTGATGCTGCTAATCCTGATATTTGTGAACTCCAATACCAAGATCTATGGGCAGTATTTTCATACATTGCCATAAGCATTTTTGAAGATTTACACAGTGCTTTATTGCCACGGTCAATGGCGTTTTTATTGGTAAATATTGATGGATTGTTCCAGTGGATCCAATTCAGTAATTCAGATGGCGATTTATCAATTGAGATTCCTAATTTAATGGCATCTTCCGATTTTTTTGACTTGTATAATTTCGCTAATCCGGGGAATACCTCTACAGAGACATCTCGTTCGCTAGATTTCACGTATTCCTGAACTATACTCTCATCTATAGAATTTTTAGCAGATGCACATATCACCTGCAGGTCTCTTACAAGTGCTCTCAAATCACCTGGGTTATTCGTTACTAGTGCCTCAACCGCAGGAGTATCATATTCTACATTTTCTGATTTCAAAACTCTTCTCGCAATGTTCCTTAATGCGTCCTTACTTGCTCGATCAAAGTTTATTGTGGTTACCAATCTCTGAAATCTATCCCTAGTTGAACGCCAATTTGACGATTTACCCCACAGACCCATGACTTCATTACATGCCAGAATTACTGGCTGTTTGGTCTCGGCAAGCAATTTCAATAGTTCAGCTTTACCACCGGTATCTCCTTTCAGCTGTACTGAATCATTAGAGTCCAAGTTGACTTTTATTGCATCATTAATTCTGGACTCGCTTACAGAACGTAAACCACCAGATAGATGGTCTACTTCATCAATCAAAATTAACGTTTTTTTGTCATTTTCCTCGGGATTAAAAAATAACGACCTATGTGTTGCGCCTTTAGTTGCCGCTTTCCTAATTGATGCTGCATTTCTAGCATCAGATGCATTCAGTTCGATAACACTCCAACCCATATCTTGAGCAATTGCTCTAGCAACTGTAGTTTTACCAACCCCTGGTGGTCCAACTAACAAAATTGCTTTATTCTTCGGCACACCATTCTTCCAATCATCGAGCCATTTTCGTATTTTTTGGCGTTGTGTTTCATTTCCCGCAAGATGGCTCTCTGAAGTTGGACGATGACGTTCTGTCCAATCTGAAACTCCAGACATAGGTTTTCGTTTTGTTGAAGGTTATTCAAGTTTGACAAAAAATTCAGTTAACGACAACAGATATTACAATTCTGAGATCTTGAGACGAACCTGTTGACCCGTATCCCGAGTTCTGATTGTAACTGTTTCATCTTCAAGACTTTGGTGGTCAACGGTTATGCATACAGGCACTCCAATTTCATCTGCTCTTGCATAGCGTCGACCTATTGAACCACTAGCATCAAAGGAAGAAACCACACCAAATCTACTGTTTAGCATCGTATTTATCTCATGCGCTATCTCACCCATACCACCTTTTTCATAAAGTGGCAAAACAACATAGTCTACCGGAACAATATTGGAATTTAATTTCATAATTGTATATTTTTCGCCTTGCTTTTCAACTTCATCATATGCATGATCAAGAATATGCCAAATTATACGGTCGATACCGAAAGCGGGCTCAATCACATGCGGAATAAACCATTCACCTGTCAGTGTATCAGTACGTTGTAACCTTTTCACATGAGTTTGTTCAATAGTTACCAACTGATCCTCTATTGCTAATTCTAGTGGAAAGGAGGTGTCTGATGGTAATTCTTCAACAGCTAATTTGACTTTTCCAGCTAACGACCTAAATGCTGGACCAGCAACTGCTGAATCTGTGGTCCAGCCATCAATTACTACTTCTTTGGGCGTGGCAAATTCTCTTCTGGCTCGTAGTGATTTGCCGGTGTATTTCTCATGGGCTTCTAAGTCATAACATCCTCTGTGCGCTATGCCTACACACTCCACCCATCCGTAAGAGCCATGGATTTCTGCATCCCAACAATCAGTAGCATAATGCGCCATCTCGTTTGATTCATGTTGTCTAAACCTAACTCTAGATGGGTCAATGCCCACACTGATCAAAAAATCATATGTCTTAGAGATGAAGAAACCTACAGTCTCATGTCTTACCATACCTGCTTTGATAGCGTCAACAATAGATGTGGATACCTCTCCTTCGTTTTCACCAATCATTGTCAATTTAACATCTGACCACAAAGAAAAATCATGGCTAATAGATGCTTCTGGATCAATAAAATATTCTAATTCAGCCATGTTAAACTCTCTTAACCTGATCATTCCTTGACGAGGGGATATTTCATTTCGATATCCTTTACCAATTTGGATGGCACCAAATGGTAGTCTTTCCCTGAAATGCCGATATAACACCGGAAAAGATGTGAACATACCCTGAGCCGTTTCAGGCCTCAGAAAACCATCGCGACCAGAAGTTCCAGCACCGATTTTGGTAAGAAACATCAGGTTTTGTGCGGATATATCTGACCATGATTTTTCGCCACAGGAAGGACATTGTGGAGACGATTTGTTGAGCAACTCTTGGAGCTCTAATTTTCCAAGAGAATCCGGATTTGGATGGTAATCCTCCAGTAGAGTGTCAGCTCTACTTACTTCTTCACATGAAAGACAACCAGTCATGAAGTCTGAGAATTCACCTACGTGACCACTTGCTTCTAGAACCTCATATGGGGTGATTGTTGGGCAGGATATTTCGCTTACATTGCCCATGGAAATCCAATGATCAAGCCACATTTGACTGACTCTATTCCTTAATCTGCCACCATTAGGGCCAAAGTCGTACAATCCTTTTGCACCACCATGGATTTCAAAAGCTGGAAGAATGAATCCTCTCCTTTTCAGCATGCCTGACAAACGTTCAAGTCTTGCACCAGAATCGTCACCCATTGCTCTTACCATGATGGTCGTGTAGTTACTTACCTTTGAAATTGACCATTGTTAGGAATAAATAATTGGCAATACGCATGGTTAAGAAGACCCCCCGGCAGGGGGTGGCATGGGACAGGATTTCGATTATGACGTTATCATAATTGGTGGCGGCCCTGCAGGTAGCACGGTTGCTAGATATGCTGCTGAAGGCGGCATTAGAGTTCTCGTAATTGATGCTAGAGAATCAATTGGTAGTCCACTTCAATGCGGTGAGTTAGTTCCTACAAATGACGAAATGCGCAGGCTTTGTCCTAATGTGCCTGATATGGATGATTTATTTCAAACTCCCGAGGCTGCAATTTCTCGAACATGTGACACAATGAATATCATCACTCCTTCTGGGAAATCCCTGTCTTACAGATTTGAAGGTTTGATCCTAAACCGAGTAGCACATGATGAGGCTTTGGTATCTTTAGCAAAAGAGTCTGGTGCCGAATATCTAGTAAACTCATACGTAGAAAATGTCGAAAAAAACACCGTAAGTATACGCAATGGAAGCACTTACACCGCTAGAGTAATTGTTGGAGCTGGTGGGCATAACGACCCGATAAGAAGAAAATATTGGCAAGAAAAATCGGTCAACATACCTGTCAAATTTGAACTTAAAGATGGCGATTATGGCGATGCAGTAGAGTTACATTTTGGTTCTATGGCACCTGGTGGTTATGCGTGGATGTTTCCAAAGTCAAAAGGAGCAAATATTGGTCTTGGAATTCAGAAGAGTTTTGCTAAAGGTAAATCATTGAACAAATACTCAAATGAATTTATTGACAAATATGATGGCGAGACTACCTTCAAGGGTGCTGGGTCATTGCCAATGTCTGGAACTATCAAACGATTTGTTAAAGAAAATTATGTGTTGGTCGGTGATGCTGCAGGAATGGTATTACCATCAAATGGTGCAGGGATAACCATTGCTATGGTTGGTGGTAGAATAGCAGGCCAAACTATTGCTAAACACGTTATCGATGGAACTCCACTAACAAATTACGAGAAAATTTGGCACAAACAGATGGGCAAAGTTATGAAAAATTCTAAACGTTCATTTAAGATTGGTAGTCTGATGTTCAGAATGCCGGATAGATTACTTGACTTGTTTTTTAACAGACTGACCAAAGGAATAGTTTGGCGTGCAGTTACATGCCGTAGAATGTTTTGGATATTTTAGTCCAAAACAAACTGTTAGATAATAGCGCTACTAATTCCGAGCCTTAAAGGCGAAGTTTTGAAGTAGTTGTTGCATTCAATGCGAACCACTGGGATAGTGAAACAAAATGGTTAAGATTGAGTATCTTGGTAATCCTCTGGATACTGATAGTCTTCTTTCTATGCTTTGTCAACCAGTTAGAAATTGGTTCAAAGATAATTTCCCCGATTTCACGCGACCGCAAAAGTTAGCCATACCGGCAATAATGGACAAAAAACACTTGCTATTGTGTTCACCAACTGGTTCTGGAAAAACCCTTACTGCGTTTCTTACAGTTATCGATGAATTGGTTAGAAAGGCACTTGATGGCAAACTGCAAAAAAAGGTGCATTGCGTGTATATTTCACCGATTAAGGCTCTTGCCAACGATATCCAAAGAAACCTCATTGGACCACTCACTGAAATATCTGAGAATTATTTACCCGATCGTGCCCAGGAAATCAAAGTTGGTCTAAGAACTGGAGACACACCACAATCAGAGCGCCAAAAGATGTTGAAAAATCCGCCTCATATCCTCATTACTACACCGGAAAGCCTTGCTATAGCAATTACTTCACCAAGATTTCAACCGATTGTTAGTGAACTTGAATATATGATTGTAGATGAATTACATTCACTTGTACCAACTAAAAGAGGAGTTCATCTTGGACTAACCCTGTCTTATCTTGATACGTTGCTAAAGACACCTGTTCAGAGAATCGGAATTTCAGCAACTATGGAACCTTTGGAAAAGGTAGCACAGTACCTAGTATCTAGTGATGATAGAGAAAGCAGGGGCGAAGAAAGTCATGTTTGCATAGCTAAGGTTTCAGGGTCGAGAGAACTTGACATGGACATAATCATCCCTGACAACAGGTTTAGCGATTTATCTGTAATGAAGGTTCTAGAGAAGAATATTGATGTAATTGCCGATTTAATTGCTGCTCACACAACTACACTGGTGTTTGCTAACACAAGAAAAATGACTGAAACTTTAGTGCAGAGACTGAGACCACATCTCGGCGACTTAATCGCTGGCCATCACGGTTCAATGGATAAAAAGATTCGATTAGATGTTGAAAAGCGGTTAAAACATGGACATCTAAGGGCTGTAGTAACATCTTCATCACTAGAAATGGGTATTGATATTGGTTCAGTAGACCTAGTTATTCAAGTTGGAAGCCCTGGAGATATTGCCACCGCATTACAGCGAATAGGGCGTGCAGGACACCATGTAGGCGGAATACCACGTGCTAGATTTCTACCGACAAGTGTTGATGATTTGATAGAACTAGCAGCATTGCAATCTGCAATTCAAAAAGGAGATATGGACATCTTACATTTCCCTGAAAACTGCCTTGATGTGGTGGCTCAATTCATGATAGGTTTAGTCATAATCAATCAAATTGACATCGATGAAGCTTACGAAGTGATAGTAAACGCTTGGTCATATCGTAATTTTGAATATGATGATTTCATAGAAGTTCTAGACATGCTCGAAGAGGAGCGTCGCGTATGGGTAGATTGGGAAGAAAACATCTATGGCAAACGCGGATATTCGAGAATGATTTACTATACAAACATCGGCACAATCGCACCTGATAATTCATACTTGGTATTCAACGCAGAAGGATCCGTTCTTGGGCAGTTAAGCGGTTCATTTGTATCGAATTTACGCAGTGGGGATGTTATCCTGCTCGGAGGCTCAACCTATCGCGTCACAAATATCCAAGGAACTCGTGTAAATGTAACCGCTGTTACAGGTTACCGGCCCACAGTCCCATCATGGTCAGGTGAAGCACGATCACGTTCAAGAGAATTATCTGGTGCCTTGTTGGAATTAATTGGCCATTGTATTGTAGCGCTGAGAAAAGAAATGGACCCTCGAATGATTCTATCTGATGCATATGGACTATCTGCTATAGTCGCAAATTCAATTGCTCGGCATTTGGAAGAACACTCTATTGACTCTTTTCAAGTTCCCGACCCAAACAGAATTCTAGTTGAACAAATCATCAGTGGCGGACACCCCACATACATGATTACAACCTGTAGAGGAAGAGGTTTCAACACTGCCCTTGGATATTTCCTTGCTGGACTTGCTGAATCCAACGGAATTAGTGTAATTGAAATGTCGTTTGATGAAAATGGATTACTACTTAGAACTTCTCAGGAAATTGAGCCCAGAGATATGTATGATTCTTTCAAAAATCAAAATCACATTGAAGTAATCGAGAGGTATATCATTAACACTCAAATTTTCGCCAAACGGTTCAAGGAAGTAGCAGGAAGATCGCTAATTATTCCGAAAAGAATTGGCGCTGATGAAATAAGCCCTCAAGTATTCCAACAAAGAGCTGATGCATTGCTCAATAAGCACAGAACTATTGAAGACAGTTTGTTAATGCGTGAGGCTAAAAATGAAATTATGTTTGCCGATATCGACCTAAACAGCCTCAACGATTTTCTAGAATTGTGTGTTCAAGGTGAAGCAAGGATTGTTCATCAGAAAATGACAATTCCATCGAGGCTTGGAATGTCATTATTCATGTCTGCTTTTGAAGATTTAATGTCGATGAAAACAAGAGCATTCTTGGTCAAAGATATCGACCCAACTATTCTTCAAAGACTACTAGGTACAAGAAGTCTAGCTACCGAGTTATCAGAACAAGAGTTGGATGAATATTATCTCAACAAAGCACCAATTCCCACAGATTCCAAAGGCTTGCTGAATTTAATGTCACACGGTGGTGGATTAGAAAAATCATTCAATAACCCGCTATACAGGGAAAAATTGCAAGGTATAGATATTGATATTTTGCGTGGCTGGGTAGAGGAATTATGTCAAGCAGGAGAGATTGTCAAGATTAGAAATACTGGGTCGGTCGAACTAGATGAAAAATGGTTTACTCCTTACATGGCCGAAATTCATGGAACTCTGGGTTGTCTTGCTACTAATGGCGGTAAAAATGTCAAAGACTTGAGAGAATTATTAACCGAGGGGATGCAGTATGAGATTGCAGTTGAGTATGATGGCCTAAAACCAACAAAATGGAAATCGATGAAGATTACTGACCCACATGTTGCTATGCGAGTCAAAATCATCGAAATGCTGGGCAGTGAAGGACCTAAAATGGCAGATGAAATTGAAAATCGTTTGCCATTTTCCAAAGAACTTGTTGACCGTATATTACATGAATTAGAATCTAGAAATGTTATTTCCGTAGGTTTTTACAAGCAAACAGATGAAGCAGAATACATCCTCAAAATTGACGAACATCGATTGACAGGGGGAGAAGAAGAAGTCGTTGAATATCGTTGGGTTCAAAACATGGTGTTTGACAAGTCATTCGCAAAGTATGAAGACGGTTTTTCTGCATTTGATTCCCATGTGATTTTCCAAAAACAACAAGAATTACTCTATCGTGTTGACCAGTTTAGATTCAAGGATTGGAAAGATTTGCAGATGGATTCAGATGTGATTATGGGTCGTTTGCTACATAACAGAATTGGTTATACAACTAAGAAAAATATCCCAATGCTCCTTGGTCTAAAGCCGGACCCTTGGATTGGGCCAATGGAAGAACAATTACTTGAGAAAATTCCACCAGGAATAAATGTCACTAGACAAGAAATAATGCAAGACTTCCCTAAAGGAGATGAATTCAAGTCACTCCAAAGAGACCTAAAGCGAGCGTTAGATAACCTAGAAAGGCAGATGTTAGTTGTCAAGCAGTTTGAAGATGTTGCGGGCAGAAGGAGAAAATTGTCACTCTTCCACAGGGTCCACGGAGTGTATAAAGCCACAAGTTTCGAAGATTCTCTAGTAGATGTAGTCAAACGTCTGGGACCTATTAAGTCGCATACATTGAGATTCTTTGTCACAAAATCCTACGAAGATTTGACGGTTGCTCTAATGAATTTAGAAAAATCTGGAAAGATTGCTAAAGTGGTATCTTTGGTACCAGAACCTGAGGCATTTTACTGTATGCCAGAAGAGGTCGAGAAATTGAAGCGGCCAAGTAGGGAAGACGGTAAATTGAGAATTTTGACCCAATCTGATCCGTATGTCTCGAGATTTATTTGGGAGGTTAGAAGCATCCTTGATAGAGGCTGGTATCTGCCTGTTTTCAAAGGAGTTGACCCTATTGGAAAGGTCTTGATGTTCAAAGTAAATGATTATCTTGAAGTTAAAGATTTGCACATTCCAAATGCCTACATTGAAGAGTTCTGTGAAGCGTTTGCAGTGTTATTAGACAATCATTCTGACCAACTTGTCGATGTTGCAGTTCTAACCAATTTCAACAGCGAACCAGTGTCTCAGTTAGAGCCCGAGACAAGGAAATATTTGGAAAATATAGGGTTCAAACTCACTGGAGAGCGTATGATTCGGGGTGGAATTGTTGACCCACAGCCAAGAGAAATTGCTGAGCGGGCACTATTCCACCGTCACTTCCTCCACCAAAATACCCGCTTAGAAAACGAAGTTATCGCAATGAGAAAGATACCAGAAGTAAGAGATGACTTTGCGTTACGTGGGCGCTGTGAAGTATATCGAGCAGATCTAAAAAGCATGGCAAGTGCTAATAGATTGCACCAAGGAGTAAATCTTAGAGGCCACCAAGTTTGGGCGACGTACGAGCATTTCCAAGATTTATTGGTTATTCGTGGAATACCTGCTGAGGAAGAATTACTCGATATTGTTGACTTCTTTTCGACTAACTCTGATCCTAATATTTTCAAGGAAAGACATGCTTTATCTCAGTCTGAATTCCGTAAATTAATACAACCACTCGTCAGAACTGGACATATTGTACAAGATTTTAGAGGCGGATTTAGAACCGTTATTCCAAACCAATCGATTGATCCAATAGAATTGAGAAAAGAGTATTTGCGTAAAATGGTAAAGGAATACCCGATAATTACTCTAAAGCAATTTATGAGATTAGCTGGAACACCATTCAAACCCGAGGAAATAAAATCAGTACTAAACTCATTTGAGGAAGATGGCACTCTAATCAAAGGATTCCTAATTGAAGATTTACATGAAGTATGTTGGGGCAGAAAGGAATTGCTGGATGAAGCTAAAGATATTCGCCCAATTAGGGATTTTGTGCTCCCTCCAAGTGACCCGATATCGCCGTATTTTGCCGATGTACTGAAAGAAAAGTTTGGTTTTGGATCTGCTTATCTCGTCTTCAAAAATGCAGAGCCGGTTGCTGCTTTCAAGGCAAATACTCGAAATAAAATTATTGAGGTCAAGGATTATGAAGGATCAGAAAAAGGTTGGAGAATCGTTAAGGAATTTGCTTGGGAACACCAAATGCCTCTTGAAACTGAGTTAAGAATTGGTGGAAAGAAGGTGACTAGATAGTCAAATCATGTCACCACTACCTTTTAATGGGGCCATTTATACCAGGAACCGTTAACATGCGAACTTACGGTAAGTCGATACTACTGGTTGCACTTTTCTTGGCATCATTATCGGTTCCCGCTCTATCTAGTAACGCTGTTGGGCAATCACCTTCAGACATTGAGGTGCTTTACACGGCAACTAACCCTACAAATAACAAAACATACCACCTACTCAGTGAAGGTTCTTGGTCTGATTCAGCACAAGTTGCAAGAGGACTTGATGGCTTTTTGGCCACTGTTGATGATGCCCAAGAAAATCAATGGATTTTTGAAACATTTGCCAATTATGATGGCCAATCAAGACATCTGTGGATTGGTTTATCTGACTCGAACCAAGAAGGTAAATATCTATGGCATGACGGAACACCATTCCATTATCGTGATTGGGGGCTAGACCAACCATCGGCCAACGATGCTGAAAATTATGTCCACATTGCTGGAACAAATATGGGAAACATAATGCCAGGAACCTGGAATGATTTAGACGACGACCCACAATATTTTCCGGTATACGGAGTAGTTGAGGTAGGTAGTGCTGTGGATTATGCATTGAGATTCGATGGTGATAACGATCACATAATTATCGATGAAGAGATTCCAGAGTTTAGCGGTAATATTTCGATAAGTGCCATGATAAATTCACCGGATACAAGCGGAATACAATTCATCACCATGATGGGAGACTATGGATGGGGGTTGTACATCAACAATGGAATGATCTCCTACTCAAGTGAATATTCTATCTCCCGCCACCCAACATCAAACATGTCGATTACCGAAAATGTATGGACAGAGGTGACAGTACAAATTGAAGAGGGAGTGAGTGGTCAATTCTATATTGATGGGGTGCCTGCTGGAAATATTACTTCTGATGAGGCAAATATCCCTCTGGGTGATTTTGGTTCAAATGATTGTTACCAATCTGGAGAGGATTGTGATGAATTATTCATTGGCCGTATGGGTGCAGGTTGTGATTGTAATTATTTCACGGGCATGATTGATGATTTGGCAATATCTAACAATGAATATTCACTAAATTGGGAATTCTTGGAGGGCGAGGGGGGTGTAACATATGATGGTGCAAATCAGTATCAGGGATATATCGATGGTGCCTCTTGGGTCATGCCTGACGGAACAATTGTAGCGCAAGCGGTTCAATTATTCCCGGATGATGAATTATTTGATATCACAGGGCAACCAGGTGATCAGTTACTATTTTTCATAGAAGTCGAAGAGTACACACGAGGATTATACATCGAGGCTTATATCGAGAATTACGATTGGAATAATTGGGGTAGTAACAACTTTGATGTATATTTTGCCCACGATTACATACCTAATTCATGGGAATTTGATGATATTAGAGAAGATAATTATGATTACATGTGGATGGACTATTCCTGGCCTGATGAAGGTATTTTATGGATGGTAATTGTTCCGAAAACAGAAATTGATGCAATGAAAATTTACACTGGCGTCGATATTGCTGACCCTCCACCTTCACTCGACGAAATGACTGAACTAGTTAACGAAATACCAGTAACCGGACAGAAAAGTGATGCTGGAAGAGGTGCACCATATGAAGACAGAGTACTATATTATTATGTCAACGTCACAGAAAACCTATCCGCACTAACAGTGAAAACATACGGTGGAACTGGAAATATCAACCTAGCGATTCAGAGCAACACAGTTCCTGATCCATTCAACTCGTTTTGGGGTTGGGAAGAACCATGGTTCGAGAACTTTGACGACATTGGTGTTATCGGTGATTCCATGGATATTGGGGTTCAATCCGACTGGTCGTCTGGACCAGGTAATGACCACCAAGTCAGCCTCTACAATGTTAAATCGGGAATATACTACATAACCGCCTACACTTATGGCAAAGCAAATGATTTCACGATTGTCGCATCAATGTCTTTTGAACCAGAAAATATTGAGCCAGAGGATGCCATTGAACTAACACCTGGCATAGCCTATGGCCCATTGAGTGGTTATGATAGCTTAGATCAGTACTTCAAAATCAATGTTCCAGCGGATGTTGAGAGATTGGAGGTGGATTTAGAACCAGGTTTCGGAGAAGCATCTTTATATCCAAAACTAGCAAATTCTCCTACTAAAAACGATTTCACTTACAGAAGTAATAGTCCGGGTGCGGGTGACAAAATTGGATTTAATGACCCAACTCCAGGGATGTGGTACATCCTATTGGATACGGAAATGGTGTTTGGTGATGTCAAGATTACCGCATCTTTTGCGGATAGATATGTTTGGGATTACGATGGCACTCCAATTGAGTTATTCAACGGCGAGGAAATAACTGGTATTGAAGCACCCATAGGAGAATCATTGAGTTTCTTTGTTGAATTAGAAAAACCAGGAGAATATTTAACGATTCAAACTTATGGAGGAAATGGAGATCTAATCATGACTGGTGTAGGTAACGTTATGTTCCTAGACTTTGATGATATTTTTGGGTTCTTTGAGGACGACTTTTTCCTTGAAGAATCAGGCAGACAAAGACCTGGTGGCAATTTTGATTTCGAAGAAACCACTATTACATCATACGGGATGGGCACTGAGCAAACGATTTATGTTGATCTACCAGCAAATGGTAGATTTGACATTACTGTAGAAGCAATTGATGGATTTAGTGATGTCACAATTGTTGCGAACTGGGTATATTCTGATTTCATCGACCCGATAGAAGAACCAAAGGAACCAGTCGAACCTGTAGTGGAAATGAACTGCAGAGAAGTTGCTGAGAAAGAGATGTCAAGCAAAGATTTCGATAGAAATGGCGTGCTTAGTGAGGAAGAACTGAAATCAGTTGTAATTAACGAAAAGAACGCCATATTCTCAACCACAGATTCCAATAAAGATGGTGAAATTGAATTCGCAGAATTGTTACAAATATCCTGTAATTGCGGTAATGAGTTACAAAATATTTTCTCTCAATTATCGCCAAATAATCAAGACCTAAGTATCGAAAAATTATCTTCACAAGTTTATGAAAACGAGTTCAATTTCTTTGAGATTGACAGTAATTCCGATTTGAAAATATCACGCACTGAAATAGATATACTGATTCTACTGTGTGAGACCACTTTTGATGCCTTTGATGGCGACGGTGATGGTGTTCCTGACGTTGATGATGCATTCCCTAACGACCCAGATGAATCTAAGGATACCGATGGTGATGGAGTTGGAGATAATGCTGATCTCGCCCCATCCGTGGCCAATGATTTGATTTATTCGGCTGGTGCAATCCTAGCAATTGGACTATTGGCCATGCTAGTATTAGTATCGAGAAATTCGAGAGATAATAGAAGCAAAGATGCATGGACAACAGACAAGCAATACGATCTAACTGAACGGATGTTAAGCTTGCAAGAACCACCAAATCCAAATCAAGAACCATTACCAATAGTGCAACAATCGTTTAGTTACGGCGAAGTACCAACAGAACAAAATGAGTTAGAGAGAGATAATAGCGATAATTTATTCGAGCAACTTCTAAACCAACCGGAATCACCTCCGAACCAATTACTTGGAATGATTGACTCTAATGGAATGGAAGTAGTCGAATATCCCATTGGTTCAGGCATAAAATGGCACAGAATTGATGCTCAACAACCTTGGCAGAGAATATGATTAGACCCTTTTCTTAGGCTGCATTATGCCTAGTGGCTTTAGCAATCTAACAATGTGTCTGTGTAACTCGGGAAGAATTTCAAACATAATCAAAGCCATAAAGAACATGGCAAATAATGAAACAAATCTTGCTGCATAGTTATGTCCAAATTCAAAAACATTCATTCCATACAATGACCAGGTAGTGTAGGTTTGATGCATCCAAATTAATCCTACATTGCGAAATATATTGAGTAAGTGAATTACGGGAATGGTAAATAATATCGCTCTGATTCTACGCTTCCAATCTAGGTCAAGAACTGCTATTGCACCAATAAATATCACCATTGACTGAAGAGCTGTACATGCTAAAACAAAATTAATTCCGATAAAGGTACCATCAGACATTACCAATTCTGTTTGGAATGGAAACTCGCCTATTGTTTCTGCACTAAACCAACGATTACCATCCCAATCGTCCCACAACACTCTGCCGGATGATGTCTCAACCCAAGTATCTCCTAGCTGAATATCTCCTGTACCTGACAGTCGATAAAATAACGCAACTTGGAAAGCGACAAACCATATTGCTATAACATTGAACCAAGGAACATGAGAAATCAGTAGGTATGGGCCTCCTGCATAAGCCATTGAACCTCTAGCCCAATTTAGAGCACTCCTTGCTTTTTCATCCGAGACGTTATTCTCCCAACGTGCAACGCCGATTGTCAAAGGCAGTGCTGATAGACTCATAACTGTCAGAATTAAATCCCCCTTTGCTTGGTATGACCAAGTACCTTGGAAAAAATAAAATCCCACAAGAATCCAACCAAACTGGGCTAATCGTGTTGATTCCTTTGCCCGCATGTGCCATGATAATGCGAGGGAGACTAGACCAATTGCACCTATTATGGGTACAATTGAAGCAGCGTCCATGTTTAATCCAATCGACGGTTGAACTTCAAAACTTGCATTACATGCAAAGTAACTTCAAGGGTTAGTTACAGCAAGACATATGGAGGGAGCAGTAGTTGAAGTATATCAAACAAAATTCCCTCCGGGTTTAACAGCCAACGGTTCAATAGCATACTTGGACAGAGACGGGGTAATCAACATTGGTAGTGCTAATTACATAAATCAACCAAGCGAGATAATTCTACTTGATGGAGCAGCAAGATCGATTGGTGATTTGAAAAGGCGAGGTTTTATGGTATGTATAGTTACTAACCAATCCGCTATATCCCGTGGACTCTGGGATGAGTTACAGCTTTCGAATATTCATTTGAAAATGCAAGAATTATTGCTTGATTTGGACAATGATGCCAACATTGACCTAATAATTACCTGTCCACATCGGCAAATTGATCGTTGTAACTGCAGGAAGCCTATGCCAGGGATGTTATACTTGGGACATTCTCAACTTCGTGGAAATTTATCACTCCAAAACGGCCTTAATACTGACATAAAAATTCCAAATGATGTTGTGCGCATCAATTGGTGGAAAGATAAGCCAACACCAATAAACGATTTTGACTTTATTGTTGGAGATCGAAAAAGCGACCTAGGTGCTGGATGGGCACGTGGAATTAGATTATTCAAGGTTAATCCAAACATCGGATTAGTACAAGTAATTGATAGGATACTAGATGATACAGACTCCGGAGACTTTTTCCAACCCGTGAGGTGATTAAATGGGTTGGCTTGGTTTAGATGATACAGATCATATTGGTGGCGGATGTACTACCCATGCACTGTTCAAACTAATCCAACAACTACCAAAAAAATACGTAGTTAGTTCACAACGATTAGTTCGATTATATCCTTTTGCTAAACAAAGAACTAGAGGTAATGCTGCTGTAGCAATTAGAATAGAGGGAGAAGATTATACAGATTTATTATTGCATCTTGATTATTGGTGGAATGAAAAAATAGCCCCACTAAAAGGCAAACTTACCCAATCAAAACAGTATCCAAGGCAACAAAGCCCCACTGACCCTGGCATGGTATGGTTCGAATCGCAACCTGATGAAGCAACATATTGGAAGTGTGTTAGAGAAGAGGTTTCGATTAACGATTTAGCAATTGCAGACAAATCATGGGGGGGACACGGAAGGATTGGGGCAACTGCGGCAGTATCTTGGCCTGCTAAAAAATATACTTACGAAGCAATTAGTTGGCGTACCGCAGATTCTGTGAAATCAGACGACAAAAGAAAAGTTGATCTTTCAAGGGTTGCTGAATTAGATTCTAATTTGGATACATTCATGTCTAGAGATTTGCGGTCAAACTCGGTACTGATTTCGCCGAGAGGTAACTGCCCAGTTTTATTTGGAATTAGGGCGAGAACTGAGGCCTCTGCGATTGATGCATGTAATTACTTGATCGACTCAAATCTTACCGAGGCAGTAGAGGGCCATATGGTATTCAAAACTAATCAAGCAACAGATGACCATTTAGGTGATGATATGATTGGTTTAGTAGATG
>MDTG01239576.1_pt1 | contig 20744 bp, 19 predicted proteins | sample 811421 | NCBI WGS metagenome assembly MDTG01 (sample SAMN05326645, study PRJNA326480) | marine metagenome | isolation source: seawater | place: Pacific Ocean: South East | collected 2011
ATACCTTTTCCAAGGGATGATACAACACCACCTGTAATAAAAATATATCTAGCCATTCAGATTCATAAATTATAATGTATTACTGTCAAAAGATATATATTTATCTCAATTCTGAGGATATAAACATCTCGTTATCACTATAAGCTAATAATAGTTCGTTATGCGAGTAAAGAAGAATAAATTTATCTCTTTCCCATACAGGTATAGATCTATTTTGAAAGATTTTCTTGAGATCTTGATGATGAGTGTTATTAAGCATAATTTTCTCATTACCACTTACTTTCTTTAGAGTAATTGGTACTTTTAATGACAAATTATCATAGAGACCCTCTTCTTTTAATCTATTTAATTTAATTTGATAATTTCCAAAGCTAATATCACTTCTCATGTCCCATACTTTGTTGCTAACAGCTTTATTAATTTCATTTTTTACAATGTACAAGCAATCATTATATCTAATAATCGATATTTTGTTTTTGAGTATGTAGGTTGGATAATCATTATTTTTCCTATTAATAATAGATAGCAAACTATGAATCTCATTTTTAGAAAGATTATAATTAACTTCCTTATTGATCCAATATCTTAAAAAAGTACTATGTAGATAATCTGGATAACATAGGAGTTTTTCTATTCCCAACTTATATTTATTAACAATAGACGGATAAAGCTTTTCGCAGTAATCATGGACAATAAGTGAATAATTATTCTGAATTTCTATATTATGATTCATTACCTTATGAATATTTTCCCATCTCTTATTTATTGAAGGTACAACTTTATTACGAATATAATTACGATCATATGATAAGTCATTATTAGTACAATCATTAATAAATTTTAATTTGAAATATCTAGATAGTTCTATAATAATCTTTTTAGATACTTGCAAAAATGGTCTACATATCATCTTTTTGTTTCTCTCAGAGATTTCTCTAATTGACGAAAGGCCTTTGGGTGATGCTCCTCTAAAAAGTCTATACAAGAAAGTTTCAAATTGATCATTTTCATGATGAGCAAGAACTAACACTTCATCTTCAGACATGTCACTAATAAAGGTTTCATATCTTTTATTTCGAAGTTCTTCTTCAATGTTCTTATCTACTGATAATTTAATATTTTTTATTGTAAGATCGATACCATACTCATGGCATATATCAAAACAATGTTTTTCCATTTCTTTTGCGTTTGATGAGAGGTTATGATTAATATGGATAGCTCTAAAAGAAAAGTTAGAATCATTTTGAATTAATTTTGCTATTTTAAGCATAAACATTGAATCTATTCCACCGCTAACAGCTAGAAGGAAGCTGGTTTTATTTGTTTTGTGAAGAGTTTTTTTAAAAGTCTCTTTAAGTTTGCTAAGATTCAAATTGTCCATAAGACATCAACTTAGTATTTCTATTCTTTAAAAGGTCAGATCGAGGTATATCATTAACTTCATTAAGCATATCTAAAATATTAGATTTTAATGATGAATACATAGCGCTGTAATTTCTGTGAGCAGCTCCCAAAGGTTCCGGTATAATTCTATCAATCAATTGATGATTGAGTAGCTTATCAGACGTAATAGACAAAGCTTCTGCAGCTATATTAGCTTTGGATGCATCCTTCCATAATATTGATGCGCATCCTTCTGGACTAATTACAGAATAAATACTGTATTGAAGCATTGCAAGTTTATCAGAGACACCAATTGCTAGAGCTCCACCTGAGCCGCCCTCACCGATTACAACAGAAATAATTGGGCATTTCAATTTGGACATTTCATATAAATTATCTGCAATAGCTATGCTTTGATTTCGTGATTCAGCATCAATACCTGGGTAAGCGCCTGGCGTATCTATAAATGTTAGAATTGGTATATTGAATTTTTCAGCTAACTTCATTGCTCTAAGCGCTTTTCGATAGCCTTCAGGCTTAGGCATTCCAAAGTTTCTATAAACTTTTTCTTTTGAATCTCTGCCTTTTTGATGTCCAATTAACATAAATTCTTTGTTATCTAGAGTTGCGAAACCGCATATTATAGCTTTGTCATCGCCAAACATTCTATCACCATGTATTTCAGTAAAACTTGAAAACATATTATCTATGTAATCTAAAGTATATGGCCTTAATGGATGACGAGCAATTTGTGAGATTTGCCAATCAGATAAGGATGAAAATATTTTAGAAATATTTTTATCTAAATCCATTTTAAGGTTATCAATTTTTTTCAAATCTTTTTGAGATGCATTAGCACTAGTTTTGATAGCTGTAATTTTATTTTCAATATATAGCAATGGTTGTTCAAAATCTAGATAGTTAGGATTATATTCTGACATAAATATATTATATGAAATTTATAAAAAAATACTATTGGTATTTAATGCTGACGCTATCATCACCTGTAATTGATTTTATGTCGGATATTAAGTTATCAGTAATCTTTACATAAATTTCTTTACTTATATTAATAGGGGCAATAAAGTCTCTTGTTTTATACGAAAGTATAACTTTAGTATTTCCAGAATCATACTTATCAATAATACGTTTTATGTCATGTATTTTTTCTTTTGAAATGAGCTCAGATGAAAGAATTATACTAAGATGTTTTGAATATTTTTCTCTTGCTTCTGTAAGCGTATAAAGCTTTTCAGCTTTCATGCTCAGTTGAGAATCATAATCATCTATAAATACTTCGCCATAAAAAAACAATATACGGTCTTCTTGAAGTGAATCTTTATATTTAATATATTTATCTTCATAAAATGAAATATTTATTTGTTGAGAGCCATCATCAACTTTATAAATAGTTATAAATTTATTTTTAGAGATCTTCTGTGATCTCGAATCAATTATAACTCCTGATATAACTGACTTAAATTTAGAATTTGGAGCATTTAATATTGCATTATTAATTTCCAAAAGTGATTTAAGTTTCATTTCAGATACCTCCTTTTTATATACATTCATTGGATGATTAGATAAGTAACATCCCAACACCTTACGCTCCTTAATTAATTCATCATTTGTTGGTTTGTATAGTCTTTCATTAGAGAAAGGTTCAGAGTTGGCTATAGTAACAGGATTTTCTGAAAATAATTCACTTTGTCCTGAAGCTTCATCAATTTGTTTTTTATGTCCCTGAGAAATAAAACTATTAAGATATTTAAGATTTTCTAATCTTGTTTTTCTACTAATATTATCAAAGCAGCCTGAGCATATTAGAGATTCTATTGTTCCTGAATTAACTGTTGTTAAGTTAACTTTTGCGCAGAAATCCTCTATTCCTTCAAACTTACCTTTATTACTCCTAGTCTCTTCTATATGGTATGCTGCTGTTTCTCCCACACCTTTTATAGCTCCAAGTCCATAATTTATAAGACTATCTTCTAATGGTAAGAACTTATAATTAGATTGATTAATTTCAGGAAGATTAACTTTTATATTCATTTGTTTACAAGCAGTAAGTAAATTAATTATCTTATTCGTATTATCCATATCTGAAGATAATGCAGCTGAAAAAAATTCAGTAGGGTAATATGCTTTTAAGTATGCTGTCTGATAGGATAACATTGCATAAGCAACAGAATGAGATTTATTGAAACCATAGCCTGCAAACTTTTCCATTTTATCAAAAATAGATTTCGAAATTGATTCATTTATATTATTTTCTTTACAGCCAGAAATAAATCTTGATCGGTGAGTCTCCATTTCTTTTTGCTTTTTCTTTCCCATAGCTCTTCGCAATAAGTCTGCATCACCTAGAGAATATGCACCAAGTGATCTTGCTATTTCCATTACTTGCTCTTGATAAAGGATTAATCCATTTGTTTCAGAGAGAATGCTTTCCAAAAGAGGATGCTCATATTGTACATTTTGACCATGTTTATTTGCAATGAAGTCATCAACCATGTTAGTACCTAAGGGACCTGGCCTGTATAGAGCAACAAGAGCAACTATATCTTCAAACTTATCAGGCTTAAGTTGAGCCATATATTTTTTCATCCCTAATGATTCTAATTGAAATATTCCTGTTGTCATTTTATTTTGTAAAAGATTAAAAACCTTCATATCATCAAGTGGTATTGAGTTTAAATCAAATTTCTTATTATTAATTATCAGTTTTATAGCTTCATCAATAATGGTTAGTGTAGTTAGCCCGAGAATATCAAATTTGACTAAGCCAATTGATTCAATATCATCTTTATCAAATTGAGTAATTAGTTCATCTTTATCTTCAAGAGAATATACAGGCATAAAATCCGTAATACTTGAAGGAGATATAACAATACCAGCTGCATGAGTTCCAACTCCTCTCGGTAAACCTTCGATTTTCTTAGCAAGATCAATTATTGTTCTTACATCATCTTTTGTTTTGTACTCCTTTGCTAACTCTTTACTAGCCTTCAAAGCTTCATCAATCTTAATTCCAAGAGAAAAAGGAACTAGTTTTGCAATATAATCAACAAAACCATACGAGAAATCAAGAACACGTCCAACATCTCTAATTACTGCTCTTGCAGATAATGTACTGTATGTAATAATTTGCGATACCTTATCTTGACCATATGTTGAAATGATATGATCAATTACTTTTTGCCTTTTATTCATACAAAAATCAATATCAAAATCTGGCATTGATATACGTTCAGGATTTAAAAATCTTTCAAAGAGAAGATTATATTTAATAGGGTCAATGTTTGTAATTCCTAAAACAAAGGCTACTAATGAACCTGCTCCTGATCCTCTTCCCGGTCCAACAGGGACATCATTATTCTTTGCCCACAAAATAAATTCTTGGACAATTAAGAAATAGCTTGCAAATCCCATTGATTGAATAACATCAATTTCTCTAATAAGTCTATTTTTATATACTTCTTTATCTAAATCTGTAGATGACAAATATACGTCTAAACCATCAATACATAAGTCATTAAAGTATGTAACATCATCTTTTTGAGAAGGATTAGAAAATTTAGGTAGATGATATTTAAATGCAGGAAGTTTAAGATTACACATTTTCACAATTTCTGATATGTTTTGAATTGCTGCTGGGTAAGAAGAAAATAATGAAATTATTTCTTGTTCTGTTTTAAAAAACTGATTTGGAGAATAGTCATTTTGATTAACTCTATCATCAAGTTTAGTTTTTTGATTAATTGCTACTTTAACTTCATTAGCTTCATAATCAGAATCAGAAATGAATAATACATCATTAGTTGCAACAATAGGAAGATTTAATTTTGAAGCAATTGACAACGATTTTTTAAGATATAAGTCTTCATTTTCACGTTCGGTCTTGTCAAGCTCGATATAAAACTTATCAAGAAATATCTCAGATATAACTTTTATAATATCTTCTGAGTCTGATAGTGACTTATTTAATGAACTTAGACCACAGATGCCGTTCCTACCTCCAGATAAGCAGATTAAATCAGATTTATAATTATCTAAAAGCTCAATATTGGCTCCTAGGGAACTTGATCTAGATGTGTGTATATAAGAAAGAATCTTATTAAGATTGTAATATCCGTCAATATTCATACAAAGTAAAACAATGTTACCTATTGGCTGATTATTTTTATGTATAATAGGGAGTTCACATCCAAGAATAGGTTTTATTTTAGCTTCTATACATTTATTGTAAAATTTAATCGCGCCAAATATATTCAAATGATCAGTGAGAGCTAAAGATTTTAATTTGTTTTTCTTTGCAATATTTATGAGATCATCAATCTTAATTGTTCCGCTACCTAAGGAGTAACATGTATGTAAATGAAGATGTGTAAAATTACTCATTATGATTTGAGAAATGACTCTCGATGATGAATTGTTTTTCCAAAAAATGATATTGCGCTTAAATGATGTCTTGTGCCATAACCTTTATTTTTAGCAAAGTCATATACTGTAAACTTTTTATTAAGATGGGTCATTTCATTATCTCTGGCTACTTTTGCTATAATTGATGCAGCGGATATTTCTCTTATCTTGCTATCACCTTTTACTATAGCATGAGACTCAATATTTGAGTCAGGAACATAGAGTCCATCGAAATATATTTTATCAGGTATGATGCTAAGGTTATTTACAGCTCTTTTCATGGACAAAAGCGTCGCATGATGAATATTTATATCATCTACTTCATCTTTTGTAGCTACCCCTATAGAAACAGAGAGCGAATTAATAATAATAATATTAGATAATTTTTTTCTAGTTTTTGATGTAAGTTTTTTTGAATCAACTAGGTTTTCAATATGAATATTTGGTCGAAAAATAACTGCAGCAGAGAAGACAGAGCCTACTAAGCTACCTCTGCCAACCTCATCTACTCCTGCTATTATTTTTCTTGATTTCACTTTAATGGTATATAATAACTATTCTAGCAATCAAGATGTATAATTAATATATGATAAACAATAAAATCAGAATTGGAGTCATAGGATTAGGTTATCTTGGTAAATTTCATTACCAAAAGTATAAAGCGAACAAACAAGTCAATCTAACGTCAGTTGTAGATACAAATACTAAAAATCACTCTATTGTAAAAGAAAAAAATATACTAAAATTTGAAAAATATCAGGATATTGTTGATAAAGTAGATGCAGTATCCATTGTTACCCCAACAGTTACTCATTATAAGTTAGCAAAATATTTTCTTGAAAATAAGACACATGTGTTATTAGAAAAACCAATGACAGAGACTGTAGCACAAGCTATAAAATTAAATGCAATTGCAAAAAAAAATAAATGTGTACTACAAATAGGGCATCTAGAACAATTTAATCCGGCGATACGAAAATTAAGAAAATATAGTTGTAAACCTCAATTCATAGAAGTACATAGATTGTGCCAATTTAATCCTAGAGCAAATGATGTAGATGTTGTTCTTGATCTAATGATTCATGATATAGACATAGTGCTTTCGTTAGTGGATCAAAAAATTGAAGACATAGATGTGTCAGGAAAAAAGATATTAACTAACTTAACTGATATTGCAAATGTGCGAATTAAATTTAAAAGCAACATTGTAGCTAATCTAACAGCAAGTAGGATAAGTAGTAAAAATGAGAGAAAAATGAGAATATTCTCTAACAATTCATATTACTCTATTGATTTTATAAATAATCAATTAAAAAAAATACATAAAGATAAAAGAAATGGCTTCAAAGTGACAGACTATAATTTTAAAAAAACTGATGTTTTGAATGATGAAATAAATAATTTTATAAATACGTGTCTTGGAAAAGATAAATCAATGACAACTGGAACTTCAGGCTTGGAAGCTCTTATTGTAGCAAAAAAGATATCTAAAGGGCTTTAGTGTATGATAAAAATATTTGATCTAAAAGAACAATATAAAATATTTGGGAAAGTTATTGATAAAAAAATAATAAATATTCTCTCTTCTGGTAATTATATATTAGGAGAGAATGTTGCGCTGTTTGAAGATAAAGTAAAAAAATATTTGAATACGAAATATACATTAAGTTGCAATTCAGGTACAGATGCCCTCGTTTTATCTCTGAGATCACTTGGAATACAATCAGGTGATGAGGTTATTACTACACCTTTTAGTTATTTTGCTACTGCTGAGTCAATATCTTTGGTTGGAGCGAAACCAGTCTTTGCTGATATTAATCCACATACATTTAATATAAATCCTAAAAATATAATAAAGCTAATTAATAAAAAAACTAAAGCTATTCTATCTGTCAATTTATTTGGGCAAGCCTGTGAATTAGATAATATAAATCAAATTGCAAAAGAATATAATATAAAACATATTGAAGATTGTGCACAATCATTCGGAGCGACTTATAATAAAAAACAATCAGGTACATATGGTGATATGGGATGCTATAGTTTCTTCCCAACAAAGAATCTAGGTTGCTTTGGTGATGGAGGTCTTATTGTAGTTAAATCTAAAAAGAATTATGAAATTCTTAAAAAACTAAGGACGCATGGTGGTACGAAAAGGAACCAGCATGATTTAATTGGATACAATAGTAGGCTTGATGAAATACAAGCTGCTATCTTAAATATTAAACTCAATTTCTTAGAGTCTTTTATAGAAAAAAGAATCAAGATAGCAGAAATATATTATAAGACAATTGATAATGATAAGTTAAGATTACCTTTTTGTTATAAGAAGTCAGATCATACATTTAATCAGTTTACAATAAGGGTAAAAAACAGAAGAAAGCTCGAACTATATTTAAAGAAAAATGGTATACCGTATGGAATATATTATTCTATGCCAATATATAAATATAATGCTTATAAAAATGATAATTACAAAGCACTACCTATGGCTGAAAAAGTCTCAAAGGAATGTATTTCTATTCCAATTTATCCTGAGTTACCAGTTGAATATGCAAAAAAAATAAGTCGTGTTTTAAATAATTATGAATAATCAAAAGCGAATTTTTATTATAGCTGGTGAGCAATCAGGAGATCAGCATGCAGCTGATTATATTAAAGAACATTCAAAGATAAATCCCAATATTAAATTTGATGCATTTGGGCAAAATCAGATAAAAAATACAAATGCAAAGATTATCTATGATACAGAAAAAATATCAGTGATTGGCATAATCGAAGTAATCACTAAATACAAAGAAATCTTGTATGCTCTTAAAACAGCAAAAGATTATATAAAAAAAAATAAACCCGATTTAATTGTCCTAGTAGACTATATTGAATTTAATTTAAAAATTGCTAAGTTTGCTAAAAAGATAGGTATTCCTGTTCTTTTTTATATAGCACCGCAAGTGTGGGCATGGAGAGAGAGGCGAGCTAAAAGTTTTATCGGATCTATAGACTACTTGGCTGTTATATTTCCATTTGAAGAAGTTTATTTTAAAAAATATACAAATAATGTAACTTGTGTTGGGCATCCACTTGGCAAAAGATCAGATTTAAGAGATTCATCAAAAGAATATAGCAAAAGAAATATAGATTTGGGTATATTCCCTGGTAGTAGAGAATCAGAAATAAAGAATAATCTTCATTTAATGATAGATTGTATTCAACAAAATAAAAAAGAAAAGATAAGAATTTTTTATGCCAATGAAACTGCTAAAAATATTATTAAAAATTTATTACCGTCTGAATACCACTCTTTCTTGGTTTCAGGAAGAGATATCGGTAAAGTTAGTGACTGTAAGAAAGCATTATGTGCATCTGGGACTATTACGCTAGAACTTGCGATGCTAGAAATACCTATGGTCATTATGTATAAACTTTCATATTTTTCTTACCTTATTATGAAAAGCTTAATTAATATAAAATATATTGGTTTAGTAAATCTAATATTAGGAAATAGTATTGGTTCTCAGCCTATTGTAAAAGAATTTATTCAGCCTTCATATTCAGATCAAGTTGACATCATGGTTGAATTAAATAAGATTAATCAAGATGAATCTTATCGAAATTCTATTATTGATAAATTTAGATCAGTAAAAAGCAAATTATCGATTGAGTCTTCGAAAAAATTATGTGAGATAGCTGATCGTATGTTAAATCTTACCTAGTAATCCCTCTTTTGCTATTTATTATAAAATTAATAAAGTTTTCCGAATGTTTGCAAGAAATTTTAAGCTCTTTAAATGAAGCGAGTCTATCCTCCAATGGTTTCGTTGATCTAATAAATATTTTAAAACACTTTTCTAAATCCCTTATAGTTGTATCATTAAAATTTTTACGTCTTAATCCTTCTGAATTAATTTTGTAAGCTCTAGCATGATTACCTGCTATCAAGGTATAAGGTGTTACATCTTGTGATATTACAGTACCAAGACCTGAAAAAGCGTATTTACCAATGTGACAAAACTGATGCACAAGAGTAAATCCACCAAGAGATACATTGGATTCTAATTTGACATGGCCTGCTAAACTAGCTGCATTTGATAAAATACAATTATCTTCAATAATACAATCATGAGCAACATGGGTATAGGCCATTAGCAAATTATTATTACCTATTTTAGTATCAGATATACCATCATTGGTTCCTCTATGGATGCTGCTGTATTCACGAATAGTATTATTATTACCTATAGTACATGTAGTTTGCTCATCATGAAATTTAAGATCTTGAGGTTCTTCACCAATAGTGGCAAATTGATATATATTATTATTTTTACCAATAGTTGTATTTTCTCTAATTACAACATGCTCTTTTATAATTGTACCCTCACCTATAGATACATTCTTACCTATAACAGTGAAAGCGCCAATCTTTACATCATCAGCGATAGATGCTGACTCATGTATTGAAGAATTACTATCTATCATTTTTAGATCGAATCGCACCTATTAATTCAGATGTACAAACGATTTCATCATTTACTCTACATTCTGAAGAAAACTTATGAATATCACTTTTGCTTTGGTTGAGCTTAGCGTCAATTATAATAATATCACCTGGAACTACTTGCTTCTTAAATCTTGCTTTATCTATACCTACAAAGTAGTACAACTGTTTTGACATGTCGCGCTTGTTGCTCTCAATATCAAGAATTGCAGTAGCTTGCGCCATAGCTTCTAAAAGTAAGACTCCAGGGAAAACAGGATAATCAGGAAAATGACCTTGAAAGAAAGGTTCATTATTACTAACATTTTTTTGTGCAGTAATTGATTCATTTTTTTTAATATGAATTACTTTGTCTATAAGTAAAAATGGATAACGATGAGGTAAATAATTTTGTATGTTCATAGAATGCCTATTTTTTTTTATAAAGATTTCTGAATATTACTTGATTTCTTCTCCAATTACGAACATTATCAGCCGCTAGTGCGGATGCATAATCACCCTCTGTAGTGATAGATTTGGTTATCATGGACATTCCATGAATATTCACATTATCACAAATTGATATATGTCCATTTATACCAACGCCACCACCAATAGTACAATTATTACCAATGGTGGTACTTCCAGCTATGCCAGTGCAAGCTGCAATGGCTGTATTTTCTCCGATAGTTACGTTGTGCGCTATATGTATCAAATTATCTATTTTACAGTTTTTCTTCAGAATTGTATTATCTAGCATACCTCTGTCAATTGTGGTATTTGAGCCAATTTCAACATCATCTCCAATTATAACAGAACCGATATGAGGGATTTTTTTCCATAAATTATCAATTTTATATAATCCAAACCCATCTGACCCAATTACTGCATTTGGATGAATAATTACATTATTACCAATAACAGAATTATGATTTATATACACTCCTGGATATATATTACAATTACTTCCAATTTTTACATTTTCTCCTATAGTGACATTATAATAGTCTTGTGACATTTTATATCCAGATTGATTAGATAGAGTATTAAGTAGTAGAGAGAGTGAATGCTTTACATTTTCTGATTTGAAGATAGAGACTGCTTTATCAATATCCTGCTTAAATGTGTTACTAACTATTAGCCCTGAAAATGATGACAAGTCTAGGTCTGTCTTATCTTGAAAAATGAATCCCAAAGAATTATTTATTGGATTAGAAAGAGAAGAAATTGTATCAAAACTATTACTATTATTATTTACACAATTAGCATTGAGAATGCTACTTAATTCAGCACAACTATAGGCTCTATTAAGTTTCATATTTTTAATTGAGAAGGCTTATTATTTCTTGAGTAATGTCTACATATTTTTTTGCAAAGAGTGTAGTTCCATCTGCACGAAGTATAAGATCATAATCGTTATCTTCTGCAAATTTATTTATAGCTTTTTCAACTATTACTCTAATTCTTTGAAGCTCAGAATTTTGTTTGCCTTGTAATTCTTGTTGTAGAGCTTGTTGCTTGGTTCTGAATTTATTTTCTATCTCACTAATTTCTTTTATTTTAGCTTTTCTCTCATCTTTTGACATAGTACGTTCGTTTTTTAAGTAATCATCATTAAGTTTGTTCCAAGATGTTTCAATTTTTTTTAGTTCATCAGCCTTAGGTTTGAACTCATTTTTAAGGTTAGTTTGTGACTCTTTATATATTGGTATTTCTTTAAACAATATATCCAGTTTAACTATACCAATTTTTGTTTCTGCCAAAGTTGTACTAGATATTGAAATCAAAAATAAGAACAATATATTTGATAGTTTTTTATACATTAAAAAGCTCCTCCAAGTGAAAATATTATAGGTTTAGTATCATCTCCAGTTTTTGATTTAAATGTATCAACAAAACCCATCGATACAGCTCCAACTGGCGTTCTAAAATTAAGTTGTATGCCAACACTACCTCTTAAATCACTATAACTAAAATCAGCAGCATCTTCAAATACATTACCTATATCTAAAAATAAAGATCCTCTAAATATTCGTTTATCCTGACCTAAAAAAGGTGGTGGCGGGAAAACCCAATCATTTTGTAACACAACTAAAAAATCTCCTCCAATAGCGTCACAAGTCTTGGCAGTACATGTTGTATTGTTTCTAAGTGGGCCAAGACTACCTGAATCAAATCCTCTAACTGACTTATCACCACCTGCAAAAAACTTATCATGAAAAGGAAGATCAGATGAGCCAGTCAAGCCAATTCCGAAACCAATCTGAGGTTTAACTTGAAAAGATGTGTCCCAATCAAACATATCAAAGAAATTTAACTTATAGGGAGTGTTATATTCACCTGTAAATTTAACAGATGCATAAGAATAATCAAAATCAGGTTTTACAAAAAAGTTTGAGGTAATACTTTGCCTTTTACCTCTTACAGCATAAACTGTTCTATCTCTTGTATCTTCTATAAAACTTGCATTAAGAAGTAAACCAAAATGAGAGTCACCATATTTATTAATGAAGCTTGTCACGTTAGTTGGTGAGCCCGCTGTGGTCGTATAGTCAGTTAATACTAACTCAGCACCGTAACCATAAGAGCGAGATTCTGAAATTGGTACATTATAACTAATACCGTATGCTATTGTGTCAGAAAGATATGATGCAGTAGAAGTCTCTGAGACATCTGTTTCACTATAGACTAAACTCGATGATTTCGATATACCATCATTTGTATAATATGGATTAGTATTGCGATATTTTATAAATTTTTTATATGCGCTCTTTTCAAGCTCTAAACCAACATTATTACCTTTACCAAGGAAGTTATCTTGTTGGAGTTTAACATTAAATACTGCACCTGATGAATCAGAATAACCAGCGCCTACCTTAAATTCTCCAGACTGAGTTTCCTCTAACAAGAATTCAATATCCATATATCCAGTGTCTTCATTAACAATAATTTTATTAACATCTACTTCATTTACAAATTTTAGTCTTTGAAGCCTTATTTTCGATCGCTCAACTTTATTCACAGAATAAGTAGAAGATTCGAACTGTCTAAGCTCCCTTCTATAAACCTCATCATTAGTTTTAGTATTCCCCTTAATGTGTATTCTTCTCACAAATGATTTTTTCTTAGGATCTACTCTGAAGGTAATATCAACAGATTCTGATTCATCTTGTAGAGAGATATCTGACAGCGTTATTGGAAAAGCATATCCTTTTTCACCTAGAATAAACTCAATTGCTTTTTTTGTTGTTTCAATGTTTGATCTTGAAAAAAAACTTCCTGGTCGCATATTAAAATTGATAATGTTGCTAAATATCTCTGAATCAAACTGTTCTAATCCAAAAATTGTTGTTTTACCGAATTTATAAAGATCACCTTCATTTATGGATAATGTAATATAAATATCTTTCTTATCTGGGGATAGATTGACTTGTTTTGAAACAATTCTAAATTTTGCATAACCTCTATTAAGATAATAGTCTCTAATAGCCTCAATATCTTGGTCTAGCTGTACACTATTGTATATGTCTTTATCGGACCATACTTCAAACCAATACTTTGGGCCAGATTTAATTAATGACTTGAGCAATCTTGTAGAAAATGATGTATTACCTAATATTTTTATTTCTTTGATTGTTGATGCATCACCTTCATTGATAATTACAGAGAGTTCTATGATATTATTTTCTAGTTTATTTTCAGTAATTTCAATGGAAGAAGAATATCTTCCATTATCATAATAAAGTCTTATTATTTCTTGCTTAACTTTATCAATAAGGTTTCTACTATATGGTTTACTTTGAGAAATTCCAATACTTTTAAGTGATGACATTATTTGGTCACTTTCTAGGAGTTTGTTCCCCTCAATATTAATTTTCGATATAATTGAGCGTTCACTAACATTCAAATAAAAAGTATTATCTGCAATATTTGCTTCAATATTATTAAAAAGATTAGTAGCAAATAAATTTTTTATTACTATTGAAATATCTTCTTGATTATAGACCTTTCCAACTTCGATACCTGAATAATCAATAATCTCTGAGGCCGATAATCTTGAATTTCCCTCAATAACGATATAATTGACTTGTTTTTCATTGGCTAGCGTAGTTATGGGTAATAAAAATAATAAAAATATATAGAATCTTAGACTATTCATGAAAATATTCGTATAAAATCATTATAAAAAGCAATCACCATGATTATACCTAGTATTGCAATACCAGTAAATTGCGCGACTAATTGAATATTCATTGGTAACTCTTTTCCAGTTATCATTTCATATGTGTAATATACTAAATGTCCTCCATCAAGCATTGGTATGGGCAATAAGTTTAGAACGCCAAGACTAACACTTAATATAGCTAGTAAGTATAGAAAATATGACAAACCCATTTCTAACGACTTACCAGAAAATTGAGCAATAGATAAAGGTCCGCTTAAATTCTTAACATTTGCTTCCCCCACTACCAGTCGACCAATCATCTTGAAGGTCAATATAGTATAATCCGTGGTACTACTAATTGCCTTGGAAATTGAACTACTAAAACTATAAGATACATTTACATAATTAGACATATCTACTTTATATGACACACCAAGGAATCCTTTTGAGTTTTTATTTAAAATTGTAACTGGGTAGTTAATAGTATTATTGTCTCTTAGAGCTGTGATATTTACGATCTTGTCAGGATTTGAATGAATAATTTTGACAAAGTCATCCCAAGTTTCAACTAATAAATCATCGACATATAAGATTTTGTCTCCGATCATTATATTCAAATTATTACTGCTATTATTTACAGTACCGATAATCGCTTCACGATTAGGGTATATGACATTAAGGCCAATATTTTGAACAATATCCCCTTCTTTATTTAAAATAGATGGATTGTAATTAAGTTTATAATCGCTAATATTATTCGAAGAATCAGTTAGTGATAGTGTAATTTGGTTATTATTCATAACATTATTAAGGATCTCTATTCTGACATCCTGCCAACGTGCAACTTTCTCATTGTTAACTGCTATGACTTTATAAATATCATCATCTAATAATTTAATAGTTGGTTTGATTCCTCCAATACCATTCATATATGTCATTGTAAAAAATACAATAGCTAAAATTAAATTGAATATTGGTCCAGCTGCAACTATAGCAAATCTTTGATATACATTCTTTCTATCAAAGCAGTATTTATAATCTGTTTCTTTGACATCATTACTATTACCCTCTTGATTTTTTGATTCTAACATCTGCACATAACCTCCTAATGGTATTGCACAAAGGGAATATTCAGTTGATTCTTGATTTGACTTATACTTAAATATAGCTTTTCCAAATCCAACGCTAAATTTTAAAACTTTTACATTACATAATCGAGCAATAATAAAATGTCCATACTCATGGAAGGTTACAAGTATGCCAATGGCTATTATAAATCCTAGTATGCTATTAATTATTTCCATAATTATAAATATTTTGTTTTGATACGATCTTTAGTTAATTCTCTTATTTCTTTGTCATTTTCTATTATCGAGTCAAAAGAATCATGGTTGATAATTTCACTTGATTCAAGAATATCTTCAATAATGTTCGGAATATCTAAATAGGCTATTCTATCTTCTAAGAAGTATTCTACACTAATTTCATTAGCAGCATTAAGAATTAATCCTGAATTTTTGCCAATGTGAGCAACTTCCCTAGCTAGTCTATAACAAGGAAATTTATCTTGAGTTACTTCCTCAAAAGTAAGGTTATCATATGAGAAAAAATTTCCATCACTAATAAATTTCCTTTCTGGGTAAGTAATAGCATAGGATATGGGAATTTTCATGTCTGGATTCGACATATGCGAAATTACTGTGCCATCAAAGAATTCAACAAAGGCGTGTATCTTACTCTGTCGATGAATTATAGCTGTAATATTCTCTATATTTAAATTGAATAGTATTTTAGCTTCTATAATTTCTAGGCCCTTATTCATCATTGTTGATGAATCAACAGATATTTTTTTACCCATATTCCATGTTGGGTGTTTGATAGCATCTTTAGCGATAACTTTTTGAAGATCCTTAAAGTTATAATCTATAAAAGGGCCTCCTGATGCAGTGATTACCAGATTTTTAATTTTATTTTTATAATAATGGGCATCATTAATTTTATATTCAAGACCTGAAGATAATATTATTTGTAGTAATGCGTTATGCTCACTATCTATAGGCAATATTGTGGCCTTTGAGTTTTTGAGTTGCGATATTATCATATTACCTGCAGAGACTAATATTTCTTTGTTAGCGATTAGGATAGTTTTATTATGCTTAATTGCTGACAATACTGAATAAATACATGGGAAGCCTGTAATTGCCGCTATAACAGTTGAAACATTTTCATTCGATGAAATAATATCCATTCCTTCATGTCCGAATAAAATCTTTGTACTATTTACCTCTTCACCATGTTGCCTTATGAATGCTTCATAAGATGCTTGATCTGTAATAATCGCATATACTGGATTAAATTGAATGATCTGTTCATATAAAAGTACTATATTTTTATGACATGATAATCCAAAAATATTAAAAGAATTACCAAGGGAAGAAATAACATCTAATGAACTTCTTCCAATAGAACCAGTTGCTCCTAGAATACTAATTGTTTTCATGTCATTAGCCATAGATAGTATAAGGGTAATGTAGGAAAGTAGCTATCCAGTCTGTCAAGTATTCCTCCATGCCCGGGCAAGATATTACCCGAATCCTTTTTATTATAGATTCTTTTGATAAAGCTCATAAATAAATCTCCTGAAAAAGCAAGGAGAACAAAAGTAGTTAAATAAAACAAGTCAAGAAAAGTCCAAACAAGATTATATGTATTAAAAAATAAAATAAAAAATAAAACTGTAAAAAAATAACTGCCTAAATATCCTTCTAGTGTTTTGTTTGGGCTAATAGTTGTTATGGATTTATTCTTTCCAAATGTTCTTCCACTAATATATGCAAAGATATCTATTGATGAAGTAAGAGTAATAAGAAATAAGAAGTAATGTTTGTTATCAACAATATTATTATTATGTTTAATAGCATCATCATATGGATACATATTTAGTAAGAGGAAAAGAAATGATGAAAATATAAATAAACCAATAACAATAAAATATTTTTTGACAAATAATTTAAATTGTTCTCTAAGAAAAAACATAGAATATATTATGATTATCCAAGTAACTAATGTAATGATTGATAAATAATATACGTTGATTGAATCAAAATAGTAAAGCAATAAACAGAATATAGTAAAGATTGGGATAATAGCAATATGATTTGAAGTAATAGTGACCCATTCATAAAGTGAATAAATTGATAAAATAAAAATAAATAAGATAAATGCAGTATTGTTACCAAATATATATAGTGTAGATAAAAATGAAAGTAATAAAAAAATAGTAAAGGTTCTTTTGGCTAACTCCGTCATTGCTTAATTTTACCGAAGTTTCTTTTTATATTTGTATACTGCTTAAATAGTAGGTCTATGTCATGCTTAGATATATCTGGCCATAATACATCTAAAAATTCTAGTTCGCTATAACCAGCCTGCCATAACATAAAGTTACTCAGCCTTTTGTAGCCACCTGTTCTTACAATTAAATCAGGGAAATCAATATCAGTAGATAAATATCGACTTAAGTTTTCATAAGTGACATTATCATTATTTGATAAAAGTGATTTTACTGCATTGAGAATATCCCAATATCCTCCATAGTTATAGGCAATATACATTTTCAGCTTCGAAAAGTCTTTAGTTGTTCTCTCAGCTTCATTGATCACTTCCTTAACATCTTCTGCTAATATTGAAGTGTCGCCAATTATTTTAAATTTAATGTTGTTTGATAATAAATCAGGTAGATGCTTTTCTATTGAAGATTTCAATAATGTTGAAATAAATTCTATTTCTTCGTTCTCTCTTTGCATATTTTCACTACTCATTGCAAAGAAAGTCGCGCACTCACATCCTAAATCCACACATTGTGTAAAAACCTCATAAACTTTCGATGAACCGATCTTATGCCCGTATTGTCTGGACTTTCCTTTAGCTTGTGCCCAGCGGCCGTTGCCATCCATTATAAAAGCTATATGTTTCAAAATTAAACTTCGCTGATTTCTTCAATTTTTTTGGAGACGATAGTTTCAGAAGTCTTTATATACTTATCAGTTAACTCTTGAATTTCAATAATATAATCACGCTCAAAATCTTTAGAAATCTTTTTTTCTTTCTCTAAATTAGATATTGCTGTATTAGCATTTCTTCGAATATTTCTCAGTGTTACTTTTATGTTCTCGCCCTCTTTTTTGACTATCTTGTTCAAATCTAATCTTCTTTCCTGTGTCAGAGGAGGAAATTTAATATGAATATTAGTACCGTTGACAACAGGGTTGACACCTAAATTACTTTCATTCAATGCCTTTTCTATACTATTAACAGCATTTTTATCCCAGACACTCAATGAAATAGTCGATGCATCAGATACCGTGATGTTTGCAAGCTGGTTAATTGGTGTATTAGAGTCAAAATAGTCAACCATAATTTGATCTAAAATACTTGGATTTGGTCTACCAGCACGTATTTTGGATAGCACTGCTTGAAAGCTATCAATACTTTTATCCATAGTCGATGTAGTATCAGATTTAATCTTATCAAACATGATATAAGTTTAGCTTATTTGATTGTAAACTTCTTGTGCAAAATCTTCAGATTTCTTCTCAATACCTTCACCAACTTCATATCTTTTAAAAGATAGAATGTTATTATCTTTTATAATTTTTGATAGAGATGTAGATGGATCTTTAACAAATGGTTGATTAAGTAGTGTATTATCATTAATGAATTTTTTCATTTTACCTTCGAGAATATTTCTTTTTATATCTTCTTTTTTTTCAATTTTTTCAAGCTCTTTTTTATATATCTCTCTTTCAGATATTAAAGTTTCTTTATCCAGTGACGCTTCATTTAACGCTAGAGGATTAGACGCAACTATTTGCATACAGATGTCTTTAGCAAGGTTTTCATCATTTTCTTTTAATTCTACGATAGAAGCTATTTTATTGTTATGTGTATATCCATACAGGTAATTATTTTTTTGAACTTTACTAAATCTTCTGAGCTTTATATTCTCACCAAGCTTTGAAATAGTAGAACTAATTTCATCAGAAATTTCTTGAGCAATATCTGTTTCATCATTTTCAAGTAATTTATTTGATATTGATTCGGCAAGGTTAAGAAAGTTAGAATCTCTAGCAACAAAATCAGTTTCGGAATTAAGTTCAAGTAGTATCATATATTTATCATTTTGATAATAGTTGACTATACCTTCAGCAGCAATTCTTGAACCTTTCTTGTCTGCTTTGACGCCAGATTCTGATCTAAATAGTTTTATAGCTTCATCTATATTGTTATTCGCTTTAATTAAATATTTTTTACAGTCTAAAATGCCCGCACCGGTCATTTCTCTAAGTTGCTTGACTAGCTGCTTTGAATCACTCATTTGATTTATCATCAGTAATTTCACTATTCTGTGATGATTTTTGTTTTGATTTTGGCTTAAGAGCAACTTTTTTAACTTCAGTTGTTTTAAGAACTTTTTTTGCTTTTATTGATTTCTTTTGTTGCTTTGTTGTATCGGAAACATCAGATACTTTTTTTGGTTTTGATTCTAATATAATTTTAGATATAGAATTCATAAAAAGATCAATAGAAGACATTGCATCATCATTTGCAGGAATCATATAATCAACTCCATCAAAAGAGTTATTTGAATCAACTAATGCAACAACAGGGATATTTAATTTATTTGCCTCTTGTATTGCAATTCTTTCATATCTTGTGTCGATAACAAATAATGCATCAGGAAGTTTTGTTAAGTATTGAACTCCTAATAGATTTTTTTCTAGCTTTTCAATTTTTCTCTTTAAATCAATAGCTTGTTTTTTTGATAAATTATATACAGACTGATTTTTATATTTATTTCTTAAGTCTTCAAGTTTTGCTATTGATTGTTTTACGGTATTAAAATTAGTTAAGAGGCCGCCTAACCATCTATTATTTACATAAGGCATTCCAGTAATGTCCGAATATTTCTTTACTAGCTCTGTTGCGGCACGTTTAGTACCAATAAACATAATTTTCCCATTATTAGCGACAAGGTTTTGTATGAATTTTGAAGCTAGATTAAAGTGCTCAACGCTTTTTTCTAGATTGAGTATATGTAGTTTTTTGTGTGTAGTGTAAATGTAGGGTTCCATTTTAGGGTTCCAGTACTTTGATCTATGACCAAAGTGAACTCCGGCATCGATCATTTCCTTTATTGATACTCCATTCATATAAAAAATACTCCAATAAAATTCATAAAGTGTTGTATCATATTTGAGTGATTACAACAACCATAAACTACTTTTTTTTTGGTGAAAT
>MDTG01347911.1_pt1 | contig 20743 bp, 20 predicted proteins | sample 811421 | NCBI WGS metagenome assembly MDTG01 (sample SAMN05326645, study PRJNA326480) | marine metagenome | isolation source: seawater | place: Pacific Ocean: South East | collected 2011
AAAAAAAATGGACAGGGACTCCTATTATGTCTGCCAACATGGACACAGTAGGAACTCCTGCAATGCATAATGTTTTATCTAAATATAATTTAGTTACATGCCCAGCTAGGCATTACCTTAAAAAAAATCCAGAAAAATTCAAAAAAAGACAGTCAAACATTTGCTGGCTTGGTGGAATTGATGATATTTCTAAATTGTCAAAAACCTCAGGTGGTTTCATAGGACTTGATGTTGCAAATGGATATACTATTAAGTTCGTTGATGCTGTAAAAAAATTAAGGCAAAAGTGTCCAAATGCTACTATTGTTGCTGGAAATGTAGTTACTGCTGATATGACGCAAGAGTTAATCCTCGCTGGTGCTGACATAGTAAAAGTTGGTATTGGTCCTGGCTCTGTCTGCACTACTAGAATCAAAACTGGAATTGGCTATCCTCAATTAAGTGCTGTAATTGAATGTGCAGATGCAGCGCATGGTCTTGATGCGCATATTATTGCTGATGGGGGCTGCACTAGCTCTGGAGATATTGTCAAAGCTTTTGCTGGTGGTGCCGATTTTGTGATGATAGGTGGAATGCTTGCTGGGCACGATGAATGTAAGGGCAAGGTTGAGGATGGATTGATGAAATTTTATGGCATGGCTTCAGAATCAGCTATGAACAAGCATGGCAATCACAATTCCTATAGAGGTACAGAGGGTAAAACAGTTGTAGTTAAATATCGAGGAAAGGCAGACGATACAATAAAAGATATTTTGAGTGGAATTCGATCTGCATGTACTTATGTTGGAGCGAATAAACTAAAGACACTTTCTAAATGCACAACTTTTGTGAGAGTAAATAATACACATAACAAAATTTTTGGGGAAGAATAGCTTCTAATTTTTTCTTTCTATTAAGTCAGTATTAATTGCTGGGTGAATATAAGGGGACATGGAGACATGAGAGTAATAAGGTCAGACGAAACATGAGATTTTATTATCTCCATAACTTCGACTAGACATACTAAAGATTTTTAGTGCATTTTTAACATCGTATTGTTAATGAGTTAAGGAATGTTAGTAGTGAGGCTCACGACATTTCAAAAAAGCCACCCGCAAAAATAGAGTGTGAATAACAGATTAAATATTAGAATCATAAGTAAATAATGACAGATAGTGAAAAGAGTGATTCAAAGAAAGTTTATATTAATAAACTTATGCAGCATTATAAAAATAAAAACTATGTGGCTGCAGAAAAGATTGCAAAGTTAGCTATAAAAAAATATCCAGATTTATCCATTAGTTGGAAAATTTTAGGTGCAGTGCTCAGGCAAACAGAAAGACTTGAAGAATCATTTGTAGCATATAAAAATGTTACTAAAACTTTTCCGGATGATCATGAGGGATTCTTTGGATTGGCAAATGTATACCAAAACTTAAATCAACTGCATGATGCCAAAGAAAGCTACCTCAAAGCAATTTCATTGAACCCAAAGTATCCTGAGGCATTCAATAACTTAGGAATTATTTATAAGAAACTCAATAAATTTAAGGATGCTGAGGCAGCTCATAGAGAAGCTATTATTTTAAATCCAACAGATGCAGCATTTCATAATAATTTAGGAGTACTGCATAAAATACTTGGCAAATATGAGAAGGCATTAATATGTTATGAAAAAGCAATATTGCTTAATTCAGATTATTCTGAAGCTCATGAAAATTTGGCTTATGCATACCAAGAGCTAGGGAGATTTGAAGATGCCGAACTATCTTATCGTGATGCTATAGCACTCAAACCGTCAAATTCAGCATCACATAATAACTTGGGTCTAGTATTAAGATTTCTTGGCAAATTTGAAGAGGCCTTGCTATGTTTTCAAAAAGCAATCTCACTAAAGCCAGACAATGATGGAGCTCATATTAATTTAGGGCAAGAATTTTTTAGATTTGCCAATTATAAAAAAGCTTCTGAACATTTTGGACTTTCCAAAATTCAAAAAGCAAAAAGCTATAATCTTAGATGTCTTTACTACATTGATGAAACTTTATTTTTTAATCTTTTTGATAAGCTTATTTCAGAAGGAGAAAGGAATGCAATTATTGGACATATTGGCTGCTTGTCAAGAGTAAAATTTAATTCAGAAAGAAATAATCCATTTTGTAATAGTCCGTTGAAATACATCTATACAAATGATTTGAGAGTTGAAAATGATTTTACTGATGATTTTATTAACCCAATTCAAGAAATTTTAAATGAAAAAAAAACACCCAAAAGAAGACAAGATCTTTTAGTAAAAGGAACTCAGACTTTTGGTAATATTTTTGACTCTCAAAATGATTCAATTAAAAAAATAAAAAAAATAATATTTTATGAGATCGAAAAATACCGAATACATTTTCAAAAAAGTAAAGAAGGTTTCATTAAGCATTGGCCTAAGAATTTTGATCTTTATGGATGGATAATTAAAATGAAGAGTGAAGGGAAATTGCATCCACACATGCATGACACTGGTTGGATTACAGGCAGTGTCTATATAAACATACCCACTAAAACAAGCTCAAACAATGGAAACATAGTTGTCTCAATAAATGATAGGGAGCAACCATTTCAACAGAAATTAGTTCATGAAAAAGTCATTGATGTTTTTACAGGAACTATTTGCTTTTTCCCTGCATCACTGCTCCATCATACTATTCCCTTTTCCTCAAAGGAAGATCGAATTGTGTTAGCATTTGACGTGATTCCAAAATAATTCATTAAATGAAATTTATAACAAACGTTTTATAACGAAACTCAAGAATTTTACAAATGATAAGCAGAGTAGAGAAAATTGATAAAGTCATTCTTTTTCATGACATTAATCGGTTTTCAAGAACTGGAATGCAAAAAAGCAATTCTAGATACTTATTAGATTGGAAAAAATTTAAACAGATTTTTGAATCAAAATTCGATATAGATTTTGGTTTTGAGACAATAGTCAATAATCCACAAAGCAATTCTCCAAAATCTAAAACAAGAATAACCATTGATGATGGAGGAGGGTCTTGTATAGAAATTGCAAAATTTTTAAAAAATAAAAATGTCAAAGGATATTTTTTTATAGTTACTGACTTTATAGGAAAACCAAACTTTTTAAATACTAACGAAATAAAAGAAATATTTAACATGGGCCATGTAATTGGCTCACATAGTCATACTCATCCTCATCCATTTCATTTTTTAAACTACGATGAAATAATTTATGAAATTAAAAAAAGTAAGACTATCTTAGAGAGCATACTTCAAACTCCAATTAAAAGATTCTCTGTGCCAGGAGGAGAGGTTAATAAACGGATCCTTAGAACTTTAAGTGATCCAATTTTAGATCTTGACGAAATATATATTTCAACGCCATTTAAAGGAATTATGAATTTTAAATTTTCAAATAAAATTAAAATTTTCGGAAGGTTATGCATCGAAGCAGGAATGAGTGACTCTTCAATTCAAAGATATTTATTGGGGAAGGGCTGGTTATTTGCTCTTGTTGATTATCAAGTAAAGAGATTGAAAAGAGAAATTATTTATAAACTCAAATGCTAAAAAATCTTTCAAATGGATAAACGTAAATCAGCAATAATACTTGTTGGAAAATCTATAGATTGTTTATTTTCTCTTAAGCAAATTTTAAACTCTGATTGTTTGATTTCTGGAGTTGTTTTTTGTGATCAAAAAAACTTTCATTCAAGAATAAGAAGTGAGTCTAAGAGAATCAAAAAATATGGTGTTTTCCTGCGTTTATCTCAAATAACTCTTGCAGTAGTTTATAAATTTATTTATGGCGATAAAGATAAGCACTTCCTGAAAAAATGCTATAAAAATTTCAATATCAATTCTGTTTATGATGAGCTTAAATCAAGAAAAATTACATACATAGAGGTTTCTCAATACGATTCAAAAAATTCATTAAAATATATTCAAAAATTAAATCCAGATTTTTTAGTCTGCCATACTCCTTATTGGATAGACAAAAAAGTAAGAGTATTGTCAAAAGATAAGCTAATTATAGGAGGCCATCCGGGTTTTGTTCCTAGCTACAGAGGAGCTCATTCAGCTTTTTGGACTGTATATGATAATTGCCCGCATAAAAATGGTTACAGTATTTTTTGTCTAGATCATGGAGTCGACTCCGGACCATTAATTCATCAGAAATATATTAATTACGATTATAAAATTTCATACAAATCTAATGATTTTCTTTTAATGAAACACATTTCATTTGCTCTTGCGGACATTTCAAAAAAGTATTCAGTTGGAAAAGAGCTCTCTGTTGTTCCACAAGAGCATTTATTTCCTTCACAAATTAGAGTTTCGCCTGGAATAGGCGACTTTATAAATTTTAGAAAAAGGTTAAAAGAATAAAAATTTTACGTTTTTAATTGTGTTTTAGCGATTAAAAAAATAGTTTAAAGTAGGAGTTATGCATTATTTAGAAAAAATTTTTAATTTGGATGAAAAAGTTATAATTGTAACAGGTGGGTCTAGAGGAATTGGCTATATTTTGGCAAGAGATCTTGCTTTCGCTGGTGCTACAGTCATTGGATTAGGCAGAACAAAAAATATAAACTACGATTTCTCTAAAAATGCCTCATATTCAGTGTGCGATTTGTCAAATTATAGTGCTTTTGAATCTCTTATCAAAACTGTCTATGACAAATATGGCTGTATTGACGGTTTGGTTAACGTTGCAGGTATAAGTATAGAAAACATAAATTTTAAAGATAATTTAAAAAATTTTAATGAAACAATTCAATTCAATCTAACATCGATTTACTCTGCATGTAATTGCGTCTATTCTTTTATGAAAGAGAGTGGAGGAGGCTCTATTATTAACATAACTAGTATTGGGGCCTCTATGAGCTTTCCAAATAATCCAGGATATCAGTCTTCTAAAGCAGGACTGAGAATGCTCTCTAAATCTCTTGCATTAGATTATTCTGCAGAAAATATTAGAGTAAATAATATTTCTCCTGGTTATATTAAAACTGAAATGACCAAAAAAAGTTTTGAAGATAAGAAATTAAATGCTAACAGAGTAGCAAGGATGATTATTCCTAGGTGGGGGGAGCCAGAGGATTTATCCGGAGCTGCCATTTATTTACTTTCTGACGCTTCAAGTTATGTAACAGGTATAGATCTAGTTGTAGATGGCGGATGGACGGCTAAAGGTCTATAAAAAAGATGCAAAATATTGGATTTATGCAGGGCCGCTTGTCGTCAATTGTAGATGGCAAAATTCAAGCATTTCCATGGGAAGAATGGGAAAATGAATTTGAACTTGCATCAGATTTAGATCTTTCAATTATGGAGTGGACATTAGATTTTGATAATTTGATGAGAAATCCAATTATGCATAACGAAGGAAGGCAAAAAATCAAAATATTATCAAAAAAATATAACATTTCTATTCCTTCACTTACCGGTGATTGTTTTATGCAAAATCCTTTCTGGAAGGCTGAGCCTAAAGATAGAAAGAATTTAATTTTTATTTTTGATTCTGTAATTAAAGCTGCCCAAATATGTGGAATTCAAATGATCTTAGTTCCTCTTGTAGATAATGGAAAGATTGAAAACTCAGATCAGGAAAAAATATTAATTGAGACATGCCTAAATCAGCAGGATTTTTTAAAAAGACATAAAATGTGTATTATGTTTGAGTCCGACTATAATCCAAAAAAACTATCTAGTTTTATTAATATTTTCCCTAATTATCAATTTGGAATCAATTATGATATTGGAAACTCTGCTGCACTAGGCTTTAATCCGGAAGACGAATTCATGAGCTATGGGCAAAGAATTGTCAATATTCATGTTAAAGATAGGATTCTAAATGGTACAACTGTTCCATTGGGGCATGGAGATGCAGATTTCGATCTTGTATTTAAAATGGTTAAAGATATTAACTTTAAAAATAACTTTATACTCCAAACTGCTAGGTCAAAGAATGGGAAGCATAAAGAGGTGCTGGCAAAATATAGAGATTTTTTAATTCAGTGGTTAAAAAAAAGCAATGAAACTTAATTTTAAAAATAAAAATATTTTTGTTACTGGTTCTTCAAAAGGCATAGGATTTGATATAGCAAAATCATTCTCTCATCAGGGTGCTAACGTTGTAATTAACTCTCGAGTTCCTGAAGATTGTGAAAAGGCTGTTAGACATATAAAAAATTCAAACTATGTTTGTGGAGATATGTCAGATCCTTCCGAAGTGGAGCTAGTATTTAAAAAAGTATTAGAATTTTTAGGAAGCCTTGACGTACTAGTTTGCAATGTCGGAAATGGCAAGTCTGCATTACCAGGAAACGAAGTAATGCAAGACTGGAAAAATATGTTTGATTTAAATTTTTTTTCTACTGTTCATTCCATTGATGCTGCCAGACCATTTTTAAAAAAATCTCAAGGCAATATTGTTTGTATAAGCTCAATTTGTGGACATGAAACAATTAAAGGTGCACCCATAAGTTACTCTGTATCAAAAGCTGCACTTAACTCTTATATAAAAGGAATGGCGTGGCCGCTCTCTAAGGAAAATATAAGAATTAATGCAGTATCTCCAGGAAATATTAATTTTGTGGGTTCGTCATGGGATAAAAAACTAGAAAGTAAAAAGGAAACAATTGAAAATATGTTATTTTCTGAAGTTCCACAAAATAGATTTGGTACAACATCAGAAATAGCATCTTCGGTACTATTCTTAGCTTCAGAAAACTCTAGTTTTACAACTGGTAGCATTTTGGTGGTTGATGGAGGCCAACTAAGAAATTAGTTTTTAATAACAGATGAAAACATATCTTATATGAATAAACGATTTAATCTAACAGGAAAAACTGCATTGATCACTGGATCAGCTGGTCTCTTAGGCCCACAACATGCCATCGCAATGATTGAGAATGGTGCCAAAGTTGTGCTGACAGATATTTCAGAAGAATCTCTGAAAAAATCGCAGGATATAATCGAGAGTTCATTTCAAACTACTATCAAAGATAAGGTAACAATTTCTGTTATGGATGTTACAAATCTCAATGAGATTAAAGCTGTATCTAAAAAATTAAATACTAGAGTTGATATTTTAATTAATAATGCAGCAATTGATCCAAAAATGGAAAAATCGTCAAAAATCTATGAGGATTCTCGGCTAGAAAATTTTCTATTAGAGAATTGGAATTCGGAATTGTCTGTTGGTTTAACTGGAGCCTTTTTATGTTGTAAAGAGTTCGGATCAAAAATGGCTGAGGATGGAAAGGGCGGAGTTATTCTAAATATCGCATCTGATCTATCAGTATTTGCTCCTCAACAAAATCTATATAGTGATCCAAAGTTGCCATCAAATATGCAGCCAGTTAAACCCGTTACTTATTCTGTTATCAAAACAGGTCTGATTGGACTAACTCGATATATTGCAACTTATTGGCACGAAAAAGATGTTCGTTGCAATGCATTGTCTCCAGGTGGCATAAAAAATAATCAAGATGATGAGTTTGTAAAAGATATTAGTAAGCTTATTCCATTGGGTCGTATGGCAAATGTTGAAGAGTATAGATCTGCAGTCCAATTTCTTTGCTCTGATGCATCCTCATATATGACTGGACAAAACATTGTTATTGATGGAGGCAGGTCAGTTTGGTAAATAACTAATTAAATTTGTTATTTTTTAAAAATTAATGATGAATGAGCAAGCCCAACTCCAAACCCAGAAAAAATAATATTCTGTTGCAAATTTAAGTCAGGACATGAATGTATTATAAGGTTTGGAATTGAACCAGAAACAAGATTCCCAAACTCAGCATAATTTTTTTTAATTGAAATATTTTCAGGAAGTTTTTTTTCAAAAGTGTCCAAAACAAGCTTTCCAGCTTGATGAGGATAAAAAGTATAATCTTCATCTTCAGAAATAAGGTTTTTGATTGCTGGAAGAACATTTCCGATTGCAAATGTTAGTATGTTGGGGCCATTCATTTGAATGAAACTACTTAAAGTTTCGTCTTTCATCATGCATAGATGATGCAAGGTATTGGGAACAGAATTGCAAACATGATTTTGAAGTTGGTATCCATTTTTATCATATTCTACGAGTGTAGCAGTGGCACCATCGCTGAATAGGGGTCGAGTAGACTGATCTTCTTCTCTAATGAATTTTGAATATGTATCAGAAGTTACAATTAAAACTTTTTTATATAATTTACTCGCTATACCTGAATACGCTATTGATAAAGCATCAACAAACCCTGTGCAACCTACATTTAAGCCAAAGCATTGAATATTTTTTTTAAATTTTTTGTCCAATAATATGTGATATGCCAATGCCGGAAATATATTTGTTTGAGTATTAGTGGTACTAATGATGCAATCAATATCGTTAATAGCTAATTTTTTTTCCAAAGCTGAAACAGCCTTAAGTGCAAGTGTTTCCGAAGTCTCATTTGGTTTGGATATAAATCTTCTATTGATACCAGTTTTCGATGAAATCTTACCTTTCTCCCACCCAAACTTTTTTTCCAACTCGGCGTTTCCCTCTTCGTTAGTTCCTAGAGAAACGGTAATCTCCGAAAACTTTATCATGTATCTATTCCGATGCTATTTTTGATATTAAATTATCTAAATCAGTTAATGTTTCTACAACTTCAAGGTCATCTGCATCGAGCGTTTTGTCAAATTTATCAGATATTTCAGAAATGAGTAATACTTTTGCCATTGAATCCCATCCCATTGAATCATCCATGACTTTTTGGCAATCAAGTTCGAGAATCTCCTCTAGATCTATTGGAAATATTGCTTCTAAAATATCTTTATTTACTAACATTGAGATATTATTACATATATAAAATATAAAAATCCTAAAATAATTTAAATGTCATCATCAAAGTTCATAGTTTGCTCTCTGAATTCTGAATTAGAAAAAAAATATATAAATTTTGCAGAAAAGAATTTTAAACGATCCGGATATCAATCAAATATTAATTATTTAAAGTACCTATACGTTGAAAATCCCTATACGAGCGGCTTAAGTGACTGCAGAATTATATTAAAAAAAATTGGTGATGAGTCTGAGGTTGTTGGATGCATTCATAATATTAATTCAAAGCTTTATCTTTCAAATCAATCTCACATGAGTATAAAGTTTTCAGGAATACATAATTTAATGATCGATAAAGATAATCTTGGTATTGGGTACAAGCTTATGAATGACATAATCAAACAACATCAAAACTTTTATGTTCCTGGTGTTGTAGGCGATCTTAATAAATTTTACTCCAAAATTGGAGCCAGGCAAATTCAAAATAAATGGCTAAGAAAATTTATTTATCCAAACATCTATCAATCTGTTCTAAGAAAAAAAGGATTCAGAGTATCTGAATCATCACTTAAAAAGTTTTCAAAAAATAAGCTTCAAATTCCTGGTGTTACATTTCATCATCAGAGATCAACTCTGCTAGCTAAAATTATTTCAAGTGACATTGATTCTTCCGATGAACCAAAATTGTCTTTGGACTATATTTTCTGGAGAATATTTGGAAATTGCAACCCTGATAAACAAACCTTTGTAATAACACTCGATAATGATTATGCAATTTTTTCAATAGGATGTAGAAAGAATATTCCGATATTACGTTTAGTTTATGTGAATGGTCAAGTTTTAAATAACGCTAAACATTTGATGGATAGCATAGTAGCATTTGCAAGATCTTTTGGAATGATTGGAATCTTTTCAACATCAGATAATTCAAATGTTAATTATCAATTGAAATTATTGAAATTTAAAGAAATTAAGCAGGCTCCAAAATCTTATATTTACTCGAAAGATTTGAATGATGCTTTCTCTTCACATTGGCCACTTATGGGAGACTATGGGTTTGATGAATTTTATAAGTAGTTAGTTTTTATAAAAGTTTTATGATCGAAAAGAGAGAAAAAATATCTTATTTAGAATCGCTTAGAGGAATTGCAGCATTGATGGTCGCAATATCTCATTTTAGAATTGATTCATTTATTTACCAAAATCAATTTGTAGGTAATTCGTATTTATGGGTTGACTTTTTTTTTGTTTTATCGGGATTTGTTATTGCCTTAAATTATCAATTTAACATAAAAAATTTAGGGGATTTGTATGTCTTTCAAGCTAAAAGATTTCTCAGGCTTTATCCTCTTCATTTTATCATTCTTTTAATTTTTTTAGGTCTTGAGTGTGCGGAATATTTTAAGGAATTAATTTTGGATGATATTGGAATTGCTTCAGCATTTAGCAGGAATTCCTTTGAAGCTTTTGCACATAATTTTTTTCTAACCCACAATATTTTTTTGAGAGATGTCTCTTGGAACTATCCAAGTTGGTCAATTTCAGCTGAATTTTATACATATTTCCTTTTTGGTTTGATTATTTTGTTTTCTAGAGGCTCGATCTTTTTTTTAATCTTAATATCTATTTTCCTGGCTTCAATTTCATTTATTATTCTATTAAATACTTCCATGGATACATCCATGGGAGTTGTAAGGTGTTTGCTTAGTTTTTTTTTAGGCGTGATTATTTTTAATATAAATAAATTATCTTCTTTTAAAATCCCCGCTTTTTTTTCTTACGTAATATTTATTTTTACACTATTTGGAATATATTTCTCAGGACCATCTGAAACAATTAGTTTTAATATTTTAATGCCAATTATATTTTCTGCATTAATATTCTCTCTTTTGAGGTCCGAAGCAAACAATGGCCTGATTAAAATTTTAAATATTAATTTCCTAATATTTCTTGGTGCAATAAGCTACAGTATCTATATGATTCATGCTCTGTTATGGAGACTAATTTCAATTTTTGTAAAATATGTTGGAAAAATAGGGGGTTCTGAAGAGCTTGCAATGATTTCAAATAATGAATTTCTTTCAGGTATTATATTAATTAGTTCAGTTGTAATTTTAATTTTAGCTTCAAACTTCAGTTTTAAATTCATTGAATTAAAATATAATGAATATCGAAAGTATTTGTAAATTTTATTTATTTTATATCTGCCCCAATTAATATGCCATCAATTAATAAAATCCTAGAGGATCTAAATCTTACTTCCTCTAAAACCAAAGAGCTTTTTTCATCTTCTACCAGAGATATCGAAGATTTAAATGTTTTTCGTGATTCACAATCAGGTGTAATATTTATAGACGATTATTATGTTGGAGATAAAATTTATGAGGGGGGTGAGTATAGAGAGAATACAAGTGAATCGAATCATTCAACTCCAAATGATCCTCAAGTAGAAATTGATGCCTTGAGGAGATTTGAAGACTTTAAATATCTTTGTGAAAACAAGAATATCCTTGATTTCGGCTGTGGTGAGGGACGTTTTTTAGAAAAAATTCAGCATTCTGCATCTAATGTAATTGGAGTAGAACTGCAGCAAAGCTTTTTAGATAACCTTTCAAGGAAAGACATTACTTCATTTGATTCTTTAAACTATGTTGATGATGAGTCAATTGATGTTATTTTTTTATTCCATGTTTTTGAACATCTTCCTGATCCAGTAAATTCTCTCTTTGAAATCAAAAAAAAATTAAAGAAAGGCGGTATTATTGTATTAGAAGTTCCTCATGCAAATGATTTTCTGCTTTCACACATCAAAAGCGAAGCATTTAAAAAATTTACCTTATGGAGTCAACATCTTGTGTTGCATACAAAGAAATCAATCACACTGATGCTTGATTTTGCTAACTTTCAAAATATTACTGTTAAAGGAGTCCAAAGATACCCACTATCAAATCACATTCATTGGATTCATGCTGGAAAACCAGGAGGTCATCTGAAAGACCTGGCTGAAATTGATTCTAAAAATCTTCAAAAAAGTTATCAAGAATCATTAGAAAAAATTAATGCTACAGACACTATAGTTGCAATTGGATATAAATAATTAAAATAATAAATATTGTAATTTTTTGAGATATACTCATGATTATTTTAAGGATATATAAATGATAGGTGAACCTCATCCTCTAAAATTTACGAGTTTGCGAGAAAATAAACTGAATGCTATTAAGTTAAATCATTCTCATTTTTCAAAGAGCCTACTTCTTCCAAAAATCGTAAGATTTATTAATAAATTTTTTTATCCATTTCTATTTGGGGCAGCTTTAAATAGGTACGATAGCAGTTTAAGCTTATATGGCTCAAGGAAAGATAGGCGGCTGTATAAAGATTATTCAAAAAAAGATTCTATTTTTATAAATTTTGGATCTGGAGCATTTCAGCATCCTTATTGGAAAAATTATGATTTTCCAGGCCTCTCAGATTACTACAAAAGTATACAAGGCAAAAAAAATAAAGATTTCTTTCCCATTAATCTATGTGAGGAAGATTTACAACTTCCATATGAAAACAATTCAGTTTCTTTGATTTATTCAGGTCATACAATCGAGCATCTAGAGGAGGGCAAAGCTATTCATTTTTTATCAGAGTGCGCTAGAATTTTAAAGCCAGGGGGAGTGTTTAGAATTGCTATTCCAAGCACGGACGTAAGTTTTGATTTTAGCAGAATTATATTTAATCAAAGCAATATTTCAGATCATGAAAAGTTAGTTTCTATTCGGTCATCAACTTTACATGTATTTCAACCCTCTAGTGAACTTACAGAAGACATGATTAGGGAGGATTCTATTGAATCTAACTTTAATGCTTCTGATTTCCTTGAATCAGCTGTTCAAAAAAGAGGCCTATCAAGCTCATTTAGGGAATCTAATCCTGAATTTCATATTAGTCATTGGAATCATGAAAAGCTTGCAAATCTATCACGAGATGTTGGATTTGACTATTATTTACCACTTTATAGAGGCTCATCATCTAAACCTCCATTCAGGAACATTGATGTATTCGATACAACTGAACCACAAGTATCTTTATATGGCGAGTTTTTTGGCGTTGATACCACTTAGGAAACCTATTTGAATAATTGTTTGTATATATTAGATATTTCCTTTTTAGAAATTTTAATAGGATGATTTGATAACCTATCTTCATTTACCGAATCTATTAAATCTCCAAGCTTGATGTCAGAAAACTGATTTTTTAATATTTTTGTCTCAAGACCACATTCAATCATAAATTTGGCCCACTCTGCTTCGAAGTTAGAATTTTTTGCCCATCCCATCATTTGTTTTATTTCGTTTAAATTTTTTAAATGATTTTTCAATCCAACTTGATCAGAGATATTTTGATGAAATTTTGTTGATTCATTTATTGAAAAAAATATACCTAAAGTTAGTGCAACTGCATGTCCGTGAGGAATATTAAAGAATGAGGTCAAGGAGTATGAAAGAGCATGTGGTGCAGTTGTTTTTGAGATATTTATTGCTTTTCCAGCCAAGAAAGACCCAAAAGATAAATTATCTCTTGATTTAAGACAATTATTATTGATAGTCTGAGCCAGATTATTTTTTATTAATGATATTGCTTGTTTTGAATATTTTTTGCTTTTAGGGGTAGCATTTCTTGACCAAAACGATTCTATTGCTTGACATAGTGCATCAAACGCGCAGCAGGCAGTTATATAAACAGGTGAGTTGTAACACAGTCGAGGATCAATAATTGCATACTTTGGAAGGATTCCTTTATCGGCAATAGATATTTTTTTTTCGTTTACATATGCTACTGCAAAGTGAGTTGCTTCTGATCCTGTGCCAGCTGTTGTTGGCACAGCAATCATTGGCAGGAAATTACCTTTAAGTAGTTCTGAATTTAAAATACCATCTTGACCATCTTTAGAACTTGTAGAAAGATAAACGTTTAACCCTTTGGCAAAATCAATAACACTGCCGCCTCCACCTGCAATAATTAAGTCCAATTTTTTTGTTTTTAAAAATTTTCCTATTCTCTTAATGTCTTCATATTTAGGGTTTACCTCAAAATCATTAATAATTGTGTGTTCTTTATTTTTAAGCAAAGGACTTAAAAATTTTTTTAAACCCGAGGTTTCATATGATTTTCTTCCAGTTACAACTAGCAAGTTTTTGAAATTATCCTTTTCAACAATTTTTTCAATATTATTAATTGCGCCAACACCAAAAAATTCATTTTTATCAATATAAGAGAATCTATCCATAATAGATTTAATCCTTTTGAAAATTTTGCATGAAGGAATTTTTATTTTCTTTTGGAGATTTGGTTGGTCTTCCAAGGTCAGCCCTGGAGCCACATCTTATTTTTAGTTCTAAAAATGATGGACCATTTGAAGAAAAAAGCTCTTGAACGCTCTCGGATATTGACTGATTATTTTTAGTGCCAACTATTTTGTAGCCAAAAGACTTTGCAAGTTTTGTAAAATCTAAATCAAATCCCACTGTCGGTTGTCCACCTACTGAATCATGAGCCCCATTATTTAAAAGTATGTGTTTAAAGTTATTTGGAGCAAATTGACCAATAATAGCCATTGAGCCAAGGTGCATTATTGCAGCTCCGTCTCCATCAATACAAACTATATTCTTGTTATTGGACTTCATTGCTATTCCTAATGCGATTTGAGAAGCGTGCCCCATACCTCCAACGGTTAAGAAATCAAGTCCCTGATTCGAGTCAAGACTCTCCCTATACTCAAATATTTCTCTTGATGCCATTCCTGTAGTAGCAACAATTAAAGTATTTTTAGGAAAACATGGAATTATTTTTCGAATAACGTCTTCTCGAGTTCGTTTAATTTTTCTAGTAACTTTATGGACTAGTTGTGTATATTGATATTCTTTAAAAATATTTTTTTTTGCGACTAAAAATACTGGGCCTTGACTCTCTTTTGCCTTTTTTAAAAGTGATTTAACGATTCTTTTATCTTTCTTAAAATCTCCTGTTAAAGTTTCATATGGCATTTTCATGCTTTTAATCATCGGTAGCATTACTTTACCCTGCTTGATATGTTGAGGTTCATCCTTAGTTTTTGGCTCGCCTCTCCAGCCAATTAATATTATCATTGGTATTGAGTAAACCTCTTGATCAGCTAGTGAAATTAAAGGATTAATTGCATTTCCAAGACCAGAATTTTGCATATAAACCATAGGAATATTTCCTGTTGCGAGATGATAGCCAATTCCAATTCCCACTGCGGCACCCTCATTAGAGCTGATAATATGTGAGTTTGCTGGAGAGTGATCAGCTACATATCCGCAGAATGATTTAAGAAGAGAATCGGGAACTCCAGTAAAAAAATTTACATCGATTGAATTTAAGAATTTATAGAAATCACCCGGATCAAGCATTTGTTAATTTGTTCCTGGTATCAAATTCAATATTTCTTTGATTGGCATGCATGAATCATCACAGTCTTTGCTCCTTCCATTCAGCAAAATACTCTCCGCAACAGATACCATTGCAGGATATGCTGATCTGAGCATGTGATTTGCATAACAAACTATGTTAACACCTCTTTCTTCCCACTCCTCTTCTGTCACTTCATTAAAGCTTGAGGGAACAACCATTAGCGGAGTATTTTTGGAAATTTCTTGATATTTTTTACAAAACTCAAAGATCTCATCAGGTGATTTTTCTCTACTATGGATCATAATTGCATCCGCACCAGCATTTATATATGCTTTAGCTCTTTTGAGAGCGTCCTTCATTCCTGCCTCTAAAATTAAGCTTTCGATTCTAGCAATAATCATAAAATCATCAGTTACTTGAGCCTTCTTTCCAGCAATTATTTTTTCCTGAAAATTTTTGATATCGTCTTGTTGCTGAGGTACTTCATTACCAAGCAAAGAGTTCTTCTTTAATCCAATTTTATCCTCTATTACCACTGCAGAAATACCTAATCTTTCAAGAGATCTAACCGTAAATTGAAAAATTTCAATTTTTCCTCCTGTATCGCCATCAAATATCATAGGTTTAGTGGTTACCTCAAAAATTTGATTAACACTGTTTATTCGTGAAGTTATATCAACAGCCTCGATGTCAGGCATTCCTTTTGCTGTTGAATCTGTTAGGCTACTCGACCACATTGCATCAAATTCTACAATGCGATCATTTCGTTTAATTGAAGTTTTCTCAGTTATCAATCCAGATAAACCATTATGAACTTCATTTACAGTGATTAACTTTTTTGCTTCAAGAAGTCTTCTTAATCTTTTCAGACGAATTGTAGGTGTTGTTCCCACTTCAAGAATTGATTCTTCTAGTTCTGATGAACTTATTCCAACAGTATATGGAATCTCTATCAATTCCCCATTCCACTCTTTCAAAACTTCAATTACTTTTTTACGTTGTTGTTTTTGAATACCATTTTTCCAATCATCGCCGTGAACAACATAATCAGGTTTCAGCTTTTTTAAATTATCTGAATAGTCCATTGTTTTCTGAGGAATGATGTCTTTTACACCTTTTAAACCTCTGACCACTATTTCTCTTTGTTGATAAGTAAGATTTGGAAGTCTTTTGTATTTAGCTATTGCTTCATCAGTCATTAATCCAATAGTTATTTCACCAAGACTCGCAGCTTTTGATAAGACGTTCATATGTCCGTGATGAAGGAGATCTGCCGAAAGAGCCAGATATACTTTTTTACTATCTTTCATATGTTTACCTTGTTCGGTTGAAAATCATTATACAACTTATGATAGATATTATTTTTTGCATGATCCAAATCTTCTTGATAGTTAATATTAATCCACTCCTTACAATTTATTCCAGCATGCTCAAGATTGCTAATCTCATTTTTGCTCACAAAATCCTGAATAGTTTGCTCCCAATTCAGCTTCTTCGATTCATTAGTAATTAACAAAGTTTCAAGATATTCAAAATATTTTTGACAAAACTCATCAGTAAATAAATTTATTCCTAATGATTCACCAACTGAATCTTTGGTTTCCTCTGGACCTTTAATTATTTTAGAGACTGATTTCCCATCACCAAAAACAACCATTTCATCATTAGTAAGATTCTTATAGGCATAATCTGTGACAATAATGTTTTTATTTTTAAATTTTATTAGTTCATAAATAATTTTTGAATCATAAAAAAGATCTGCATGAAGCATCAAAATTGAACACCTGTCTTTTTCCCAGAAATGTTTTGCCTTTAAAAAACTCAGTGCTGATCCAGATTTTTTATATTCACTATTTTCAATGTAATTAATTTTTAAATTTCCAAAATAGTCGCCGACTGTTTCAATCATTTTTTTTGCTTCAAAACCAATTATTATTAGGGCCTCCTTACAACCAATTTGTTCAAGATATTCAAGTTGGAAGTTGATTAACGGCTTACCATTTATTTTTACAAGTGATTTTGGAATATTTGAATTCTCAGATGATAGCCTAGTGCCCATGCCAGCTGATAGCAATATTGGAAGAATTTTGGCCATTAAAATATTTCGCTTTAGTTAAACCAAGCAATATTTTCTACTACTCTCTCAGAATTTGCGAAAGAAGAAATTTCTTTTTGTACTGATAAGTTAATTTCTCCACCAACTCTAAATATAAATAGAGATGAATTTTTATCTGATTCATTCCAAAATTTATGATTAATTTGCGGCTCTAGATAAATTGAATCTTCTGGGTGTATAACTTCTTTATATTTTTTTCCATCAAAGATCCATTCAAAATTAATATCCGCCTCACCATAATTGAAAATATAGGAGTGTAAAGAAGTATTTAAATATGAAGATTTATCTGATGTTTTAGAAACAATATTAAAATTAAAACTACTCATAAGAGGCATTCTATTATTGCCAGCTAGTGGATTAATAATATAATCCGGATTTGCTTCATCAGAGTTGAATATAAAAGATTCTAAATCATCATGATCTTTGACTTCAACATCATCATCTTCGTTATGCTTAGGGAGTTCGAAAACATTAGGTGAAATGTTCAATAATTTCGCCAATTTATCCAAGTCTTCTTTATGCTTATTTGCATCGGGATCTAATAGGCTTTTAATGTCTAATTTTATACCTTGCTTATCAGAAATAGAAGAAAGATTTTTTGTGCTTAAACATCTATCTTCAAGAAATTGTTTTATTAATTGCGTAAGTCCAATTTTTGGGCTTCTATTGTCTAATATATAGGATTGAACTCTCTCATTTCCTATATTATAAAATTCACTTTTTGCTCTTCCAGCATCAGACGAGAATGTAACAGCAATAATAATTGCCGGAGTGGTTTTATCTCTCGCAGTAAAACTGTGTCTAATGAACGGTGTAATATAGTTAGAGGATCCCGTATTCATTTCTTTACAATATTTTTTCCCTTTAATTTCCCAGTAAAAATTTACTGGACCAATAAATGCAGTCATTTGATGCAGGAAATGCCCATTATTATAAGCAACGTCTTGATTCTTTGGATTTGAATCATCAACAATCCTTAGCTCTTTAATCCATTCTGGTTTAAAAGGACTTATTTTAGCCGTTGCTGTGTCTCTATATTCATAATATGGAGTTCTTTCATTGTTTTTATCAAGTCTATTAAATATTCTTTTTGAAGCTACTGAGTCAGAATGACGCATAATTTTCATTCCTTGATAATGATCCGGAAGATCTAGAAGAAGATCGCTTAGTTTTACTGGATAATTAAGTGTTAATACCTGAGCTAATTCAACAGCTTCATTGTATGAAGCACTTCCTGAGAGGATCCTTTCAAATCTTTTGATATCAAGATTCAATTCATCACTTATGGACTCAAATGTTCTTTTAAGATCATTTGCCTCACTTAAAAATCTCTGTCCAATTTTCTTAACTAATTCTTTTTCTTGAAGATCAACAAAATTTGAGGTTTCTTTAAGCTCGCTACTTTTCATTTTATTATTAAATACTAGATTTTTATATTTTATATTAAATAAGATCTATTTTCCTTTTTAAATCATATGATACGAATTCAAGTAATTTTATAGAAGCAAAAAATTATAATATGTAAAATAAAAGTATGAGAGTATCAAAAGCAGTTAAACTTAGATCATCAGTGAGGTCTTTTCTTCCAAAAAAGGTAGACAGCCTGCTAATTAAAAAGCTATTAATCAATGCATCCAGAAGTCCTTCCGGTGGCAATCTTCAACCATGGAAGATTTTTGTAATCAACGATTCTGCGATGAAAAATTTTTTAAAATTTCAAAAAACCTGGAATAAAGAAGAATCTCCCTCTTATCAAATCTATCCCCCTAAGCTAAAAGAGCCTTATAGGACATCTAGATACGAATTAGGCGAACAAATGTATACCTTGCTGGGGATACCTAGAGAAGATAAAGAGGCAAGAATAAATCAAGTCATGAAAAATTTTACATTCTTCGGTGCCCCAGCTGCAATTTTTTGTTTTATTGACAAACAAATGGGCCCACCGCAATGGTCAGATCTGGGGATGTTCTTACAAACATTTATGCTGCTTGCGAAAGAGGAGGGTTTAGACACATGTGCACAAGAAGCATGGTCTATAAAGCATGACAGCGTATCAGAGTTCGTAAAATCAGATCCAGATGATATTTTGTTTTGCGGAATGTGCATAGGCTATCGTGATGAAAATGATGAAATCAATTCTCTACAATCTGAAAGACGACCTTTAGACGAATGGGCTAAATTTATTTGAATCTTAAAAAATGTATCAAGATAAATATATGCGACATGCTATAGCTTTGGCTGGTATGGCATTTGATAAAAATGAAGTTCCAGTCGGGGCAGTTGTAGTTAAGGAAGGAGAAATAATCGGAGAAGGTTTCAATAAAGTGATTGTCAAAAATTCTATTTCTGCACATGCAGAAATTATTGCTATTAATAATGCAAGTCAAAATGTTAATAATTATAGACTTAACGGATGCGATATTTACGTTACTCTCGAACCCTGTCATATGTGCGCAAAAGCGATTTTAGACGCTAGGTTAAATTCTTTATATTTCGGAGCTATTGAGCCAAAGACAGGCGCAATTGTTTCAATTGACCGATTTTTAGATAGAGGAGATTTAAATCATAAGGTAACTTATAGCGGAGGTTATATGAAAAAAGATTCATCCAAGCTCCTCAAAACCTTTTTTCAATCTAAAAGATAAATCAAAATATTTTTACTTCAATTCTAACCAAACTGGACAATGATCAGAAGGTTTTTCCATTTCTCTTGCAATGTAGTCTATTCCGGTCTTTTTAATGTATGAAGATAGATGCTCAGATAATAAAATATGGTCTATTCTTAGACCTCTTTTGGGATTATCATCAAACATTCTTGATCGATAATCAAACCAAGAAAAAATTTTTTCTTCGTCTGGATTTTCATGGCGCCATGTATCTATAAATCCTAAATCTTTAATTTTATTCCACATCTCAATTTCTTCCGGTAGAAAAGCCGTTTTGCCATCTCTAAGCCATCTTTTTACGTTCTGCTCACCAATGCCAATATCCTTCTTATTTGGAGCAACATTGAAATCACCCATAATAATAAGATTATCTTCTTTTCTCTTAAGTTTTTTTATATGTTTTGCTAGATCACTATAAAACTTGATTTTCATAGGAAATTTGGTTTCGTGTGATCTGTTTTCCCCTTGAGGAAAATAACCATTCATAATTATTATTGTTTGCTTTTTCCATTTGAAGGTAGCCTGAATAAATCTTCTTTGATCATCATCTTTATCTGAGGTAAAACCTTTTTGAATGTCTAAAGGTTTTTTCTTACTTAGAATAGCAACCCCATAGTGACCTTTTTGACCCCAGAATTCAGCATGATAGCCAATTTTTTTAATTTCATTTACAGGAAACTCAGGATCATTAACTTTTGTCTCTTGAATTCCGATAATATCAGGATT
>MDTG01380124.1_pt1 | contig 20742 bp, 22 predicted proteins | sample 811421 | NCBI WGS metagenome assembly MDTG01 (sample SAMN05326645, study PRJNA326480) | marine metagenome | isolation source: seawater | place: Pacific Ocean: South East | collected 2011
GGTCTTCGCGGACATGCAGGCACCGAGAACGCCCGGCTCCACCCATCCGGAATCGGTCGAGACGATCGCCCGCCGCTTCCAGGAGCAGATCTGCGCCATGCGATTCCCGGAACTGGGACTCCACGCTCCGGGGACGCTGAGCATCTCGGGTGGCCTCGCCTCCTTTCCGTGGGACGGCCAGGATGGCGAAAGCCTGCTCCACATCGCGGACCAGCGCGCCTTGGAATCGAAACGACGCGGCAAGAACTGCCTGACGATCGGCCCCGGGGCGCGCACACGCTGGCCCGAGCACGAGTAATCTGCCGGGGTGCCGGCCCCCTCGATCCTCATCCTGTCCGACCTCCACCTCGGTGACCGCAAGCGGGGCATTCCGACCGCGTCGATGGTTCGCCCCCTCTGGCGCGATGTGGATCGACTCGTGCTCAACGGCGACACCGCGGAACTCCACGATCCGAAATGCACGGAGACGGCGGAGCATGAAACCAGAGCCCTCATCGACGCCTGCGCAGAGGACGGCGTGGTGGCCTGCGCCATCGCCGGCAATCACGATCCGTTCATCAGCAGCCTGGCCAGACTCTCGCTTCGGGACCATCGCGTCCTGGTCACGCACGGCCATACCATCCATCGACTCGAACCACGACCGCTGGTCGAAGGCCAGATCATGGAATCCGGCGACGAGGATTCGATGGTCCGCACGCACCGGACCGACGCTGGCATGCTGCAGGATTCGTTCGAACGGACCCGCCGCCTGACTCCCCCCCCGGAGGAGCTCGAAACCCCACGCGATCTCATCGGGTCCATCGGCTACGCGATCTCACGCCCGATGGTGCTGTGGAAGATCATCCGGTACTGGCGGAACTTTCCCGTCTGGAGCGATCGGTACGCGACGCATCTCCAGAACGAGGCGCAGGTGGTGCTGGTCGGGCATTCGCATCGCCAGGGAATCTGGCGGGTCGGTTCACGGATCGTCGTGAACACCGGAAGCCCGACCTGGCCGGGTCGCCCCTGGGCGGTTCGCATCGTGGACCAGACCGTCTCCGTGCATCGAATTGTCCGGGGCGGAGCGCAGTGGTCGCTCGACCGCAATCCCGTCGGGGTGATCCGATTGAAGGAGTCGATCATCCGTCCCGCAGCGGACGGCCGATGACCGACGCCACGGCGGCGGATGCCGCACGGATCGAATCGAGTTCGACGCCACAGTCGATCTGCTCGTCACGGCACAGCGTCACCAGATCCTCCGTCGCCAGATTGCCCGATGCGCCCGGAGCGTACGGGCATCCTCCCAGTCCGCCGCAGGACGAATCGAAGCGACGAACTCCGTGCTCGATCGCCCGCGTGCAGCAGGCCAGCGCCGAACCTGCCGTGTCGTGGAGATGCAGACTGAGATCGCATGGATCCACCAGAGCCGAGACGGCGTCCAGCAGCCGATCGATGTCCTCCGGGGTGGCGACGCCGATGGTGTCTCCCAGATCGATTTCATCGACCCCCAGATCCAGCAGCGATGCCGCCACCTCCCGCACCACGGCTGCGTCGATCGGCCCTTCGTAGGGGCACGCGACCGCACAACTGACGTAGCCGCGAACGGCGATCGAATCGGTCCGGGCCGCCTCCACCACGGGGCCGAATCGTTCCAGACTCTCGGCGATCGTGCAGTTCGTGTTGCGACGAGCGAACGTCTCGCTGGCGGTGGTGAACACTGCGATCTTGTCGACCCCCACCTGCCGGGCCCGCTCCCACCCCCGAAGATTCGGAACCAGCGCGGAATAGACGACCCCGTCCTGACGCTCGATGCCGGCGAAGACCGCCTCGGCGTCGGCCAGTTGAGGCACCCACTCGGGATTCACGAAGGAACTGACCTCGACTTCCGCGACCCCGCTCCGCGCCAGCCGGTCGACCAGCGCGATCTTCGCCTCCACCGGGATCGTGACGGCTTCGTTCTGGAGTCCGTCACGTGGTCCCACATCGGTGATTCGGATCGATTCGGGTCGGGTCATGGTGCAATGGTACGAGGAACGGGGTTCACTTCACGATTCGTCCCGCTCCTTCGCGAAGCGGATGATGAGCAGAATCATCCCTGCCACCATCAGGATGGTGATCAGCAGACCGAAGCCCAGCAGCAGCAGTTCGGCGGTGGAAATCTCGCCCAGCGTGTCGGACGGCATCGGTGCGGTCGTGGGCACTGGGCTCATGATTCCGGTTCCTGATCGAGAAACTCCAGCGGACCGATCACCGCCACCCCCCCCTCGCCCTCGTCGTGGACCCGAACGGTGGTACCGGGTTCGGACGACTTGGTGCGAAGCATCGCAAAGGCGATGGGCGTGGATCCGAGCATGGGCGACAGGCAACTCGAGGTCACCATTCCGATCGGCTGCCCCAGCGCACCTTCCGCCTCGGGATAGACCTGGCTTCCCGCGACCGGCAGGGTGTCGCCCTGCATGCGAAGCCCCCGGATGACCTGCTTGGGACTGCCGCGATGCTCGAGCCGGGCGACGATTTCCTGCCCGGGGTAGCACCCCTTGTTGAAGCTCACGCGACTGGGAACGAGCGACGTCTCGTGCGGCAGGGTGCCGGGGCCGAAGTCGATGTTGCACATCGGCGTGCCGCCTTCGATTCTCGCCATGTTGTAGGCGAACCATCCGGTCGTGGCGCACTTCAGCGCCGACCAGACCTCGGCGGCGTGCTCGATCCGCACGAACAGGTCGTAGCCGGGAACGCCGAGCCGATCATGCCGCAGGACATGGACCTCGTGACCGGCCATCTGCAGACTGCAGCCGCCCATCGACTCGAGCTCGTCGAAGTCCGCCCCGGCTTCGGGGCCATGCAGTTCGATTCGGTGCCACTGATCGCTGACGTCCTCGACCCGCACGTCCTCCGAGAAGATGAATCCGTCGAGCGTCGAAGCGACCGTCGCCGCTTGATGAATGTCCACATCCACCAGCAGGCGATCTCCGACGTGGAGGATTTTCAGATCCCCCTGCAGACGCCCCGTGCGATCGACCAGGAATGCACACGCTCCACGGCCGGGTGCGATGTCCACCAACTTCTGGGACAGCATCCGATCCATGAAGTCCCGGGCATCGTCGCCGTCCACCGTGAGGGTGCCCCGCATGGCGGCATCGAAGCGGGCACAAGCGCGGCGGATCGATGCGTATTCGACCTCGACCGAGCCGAGCGTGGACAGGATTTCACAGGCCATGTCCCCCTGCTCGTCGGGTGGCCCCCACGGGATGAACTCCGCCCCCGCTCCCTCGACGGGCTGGCCGGTGGCCGCGCCGGGACGCTGGCTGCCCACGGCCGGGCTGCGATCGGAATGAAGACGAGCGGCCTCGTCCTCGAGCAGCGACTTCAATGGAGATTCATGGAGCATGATCCATTCCCTGCGGAATCGCTCCAGTGTACCCGTCAACCGCGGTCGACACGCGCATGATCGACGAGCCGTCGAAAGAGTTCGGATCCCAGCGTGGGATCTTCGGTCCGCTCGGGATGCCACTGCACACCAAGGTACATCGGCCGATCCGGATGGGCGACCGCTTCGATGACTCCGTCCGGGGCTCGGGCGACGATGTCGAGGGTTCCGGGGTCCGTGATCGCCTGACGATGTCGACTCCAGACGATCCCGGTTCCCAACGACCCTTCGACCGCGTGGGACCTGCCCTCGGCATGATCCGCCGCCGTGGACAGGGTGTCGGGCAGATGCTGATCGAGGCGTCCGCCGGCATGAAGGCCCATGAGTTGCATGCCGAGGCAGACGCCGAGGACCGGAATGGAGGATCGATCCTCCAGCCTTGCCAACAACGCCAGTTCGAAGGCCTGACGCCGCGGATCGATTCGACACGCCTCCGGGTGGGTGGCGTGGCCGAACGATTCCATGATCGGGTCGTCACCGCCGGTGAACACGAATCCATCCATGCGCTCGAGGATCGCGGGAATGTCCTCGAGGTCACCGGACAACACCACGGGAAGACCCCCCGAGGCGCGAACCGCCCGGAGATACGAAGGACGGATCTGGATCCGGTCCTCGAGACGATCGGGCGTGATTCCAATCAGCGGAAGGTCGTTCGTGTCCATGTACCTCATTCATCGGTCAGAAACCGGGGAAAACCTGTCCGGAAGGCCCATCCTTGTTCCGGCCGGGGGATCAGGTACACTATTCCGTTCGTCGCCCCGCTCCCGTCGGACCGGGGCTGCCGGTCCCCGGTGTCCACGACGCAAGGAGAAGCACAGTGATTGGTCGCAAGCCACAACGTTCGAACTTTCTGAAGCGCGGAGTCAAGGACTGCGTCTGGGTCGACTACAAGCAGGCCGACGAACTTCGCCGCCTGATGACACCCAACGGCAAGATCTACTCCCGCAAGCGGCTCGGGACATCGGCCAACGAGCAGCGAAAGGTCGCCCAGGCGATCAAGCGTGCCCGCTCGATGGCCCTGCTGCCCTACACCAGCGGCACCCTTTGAATTGATCAGCCCTTCGCACGGTTCCGGTTGTGGTCGCGTCCGATGCGGCAACGACGGGCTGTCCATTGCATCCAGAACCTGATCCGCAGGCGACGAAGTCCCTCGTCCCGCGGATGGGCCTTCAATGCCTTCCGCAGCCAGGCCTTCGCCTGCACGAGCCGCCCCCGCATGAGCGACGCCAGCACCATGTTGTGCAACGAGCGGACGCACTTCGGCTCCATCAGTAACACGGCGCGACTCGCCTGCATGCCTTCCGCCAACTGACCACCGCGATATCTGGCCTTGGCCAGCCGTCGCAACCGATCCGGTGCGGGGGCTTCGACCGGATCGCCCTCGAGCAGCGTGACCGCCTCCGCATTGAGATCGACGGCCAGAAGCAGATCGGCCACCCGGTCCGTCTCCCGCCGGGCTCCCTCGGGATCGTGCTCGCGAAACCCCTGCCACTGCTGCAGGGCGACGCGCAGCAGCCGCGCCGCCTCCAGCAACCGGTTGGTGATGACCAGCGCCTCGATGAGCCCCACCAGAGCGGTCATCTGCATGGGATGAAGACGCAGAACCAGCTGGTATTCGAGCATCGCCCGGTCGTAGTGATGCAAACGCAGGGACAGGTCCGCAAGCAGGTGATGGGCCTCGAGATGGATCGGATCGATGCGCAGCAGATGTTCGAGACGACCGATGGCCTCGGGCAGCCGATCCAGCTTCACGAACAGCTTCGCCGACGACAACAGAATGGACGGGTCCTCCGGCCGAAGCCGAAGCAGATCACCGAAGATCTTCAGGGCATCGGCATCCCGATCCGTCTCGGCCAGCAGCATCGCGAGTTGAATCGGAGCATCCACGAGTTCCGAATCGATGCGCACCGCTTTCCGGAGGCACCACTCGGCCCGCTTGAACTGCCTGCGGTGCACCAGACTGGAGGCGACGGCCTGCAGGCAGATGGCGCTGGAGTCCTCCAGAGCCAGTTCAGCGAGGTAGAAGGCGGTCTCGGCCTGTTCGTGCTCACCCGTCGCGGTGAAGCACTCGATGCGACCGGCGTGCGCCTCCTCGCAGGTGGGCTCCAGCCGAAGCACCCGTTCGTACGCCTCCGCCGAGCGGGCCCAGAGCTGCAGACGAAAGGCCAGCGAGGCAACGGCCAGATTGGGATGAACCTGATCCGGAGCGAGAGCGGCCGCCCGCTCGAACTGCTCCATGGCTTCTCGATCACGCTGCGCCGCTTCGAGCGTCAGTCCGAGATTGAACTGCCAGTCGGCCTGATCGGGCTGGATGGCCAGTGCCTTGCGAAGCTCCGACTCGGCTTCCGCCAGAAACCCTCGATCGAAGAGTTCCAGGGCCCGGTCGGCATGTCGCTCCGCCTGCTGCCACTCGTTCATCGTTCTGCTCCCCTCGACGCTTCCGGCGACCGAGCAACCCACAGTGTACCCCGGCGGGGATCGGACGGCAGCCTGCCTCCGCTGCCATACCGCCTACAATGACCGCGACCATGGCGAACCGGCGAACAACCTCGGCACGAATGAATTTCCGGATCGTGCTGGCGGCATGCCTGTGCACCATGTGCGCGGGACCGGTGCTCGGCGACACATTCCATCGGTCGCTCACCACCGAGGAGCAGCAGCGGCTCCAGCGGCAGGCCGTGATCCTGCTGGAACCGGACCAGCAAATTGGTCTTCAGGAACGAACGAACGCCGCGGACGCTCTGGTGCGGATGCGCAGTCTGGAGAGCACCGCCGCGCTGAATGATGCACTGCGCAGCGGCCGGGTCGAGCCGATCCTGGCCGTGCTCATGGCCGAGGCCCAACAACCAAACCCCTCGCCGGATCTGCTGCCCGCACTGCTTGCACTGCTGCCGAGCGCGCCGGACGCCACCGTCGGGTCCATCGGCGTCCTGCTGGCTCGCTATGCCGCCGCCGGATCCGGCTGCTTCGAGACCGTTTCGACCCTTGCACTCGATGGAAACCGCCCCCTCGAAGCGCGGCGAAACGCCACCGAGGTGCTCGGTGCGTTCCACGCCCACCCGATGCCGTCGATCCGGGTCCTCGTCTCGATGCTCGAACTCGATGCGACTCCTCCACCACTGGCAGACACTGCGATGTCGGCATTGGCCACCCTGACCGGACGGACGATGGATCGGGAGGAATGGATCCGGTGGTGGTCGGATCTGGATGCATCCGACCGCTCCGGACTGCTCCGCACTTCGATCGACGCGCTGCACCGGACCACCGTCGCCTTCGATCACCGACTGCAGCAGGCCGATTCCGAAGCATCGCTCGCTTCACAACGAATGATCCGGGCCTACGCGGACCTGCTGCCGCTGCTTCCGCTCGAGGTGCAGCAGCAGAAGGTGCTGGAACTGCTCGACGACTCCCTCGCCGCGGTGCGGAATTTCGCGGTCTACCGCGTGTCCTTCATGCTCGGCGACGGGCATGACACCCCCGAACTCCAGGTTGCGGTGGGCCGACTGCTCACGGATCCCGACACCCTCACCCGGCGGCGCGCGGCCGGGCTCCTCAAGCAGCTCAACCGGGTTGAAATCGACGACATCGTGCTGACCCGACTGGAACTCGAGGAGGACGAGGAGGTCCTGAAGTCGATCCTTGACTACCTGGCCACACAACGAACCACCGCCGCCATCGATCCCGCCCGCCGCCTCCTCGGGGTTCCGGAGCTTCGGGAATCGGCCGCCCAGACACTCCGTGCGATTCTTCTGGAACATCCCGAACTGGACCCGGAGGTACGCCGTCGAATCGCGCGGGACGCCCGGACCGCGCTCGCCCCCTCGACGTGGCAGTCCATCGCTCCGCTGCTCGTGCTGACCGGAAACGAGGACGACCTCCGATCCCTCGAGGTGATCCTCGACAATCCCGATCCCGTCGTCCGTGCCACGGTGGCCAACGCCTTCCTGCAGCGTGGCCGGCATGGTGCCCTTGTGGCCCGGGCATCGGACGAGCAGATCTACCCGTTCGCGCTCATCGCAGCCCGACGGGACGTGATGGATCTCCCCACACTTCGAACCCTGCTGACCTTGGCACCGCCTCCGGACCATGCAGACGCCTGGGCGGACTCGGTCGCCGAAGCGACCGAGATCCAGGAACCGACCCGCATCCTCGAGATCGACGACATGATCGGAGCGGTGCCGCACTCCAACGATCAGTTGCGCATCCGCATCCTCAATGCCAGCCTTTCACGGGGCGTACTCGACGAATCGATGCAACTGCGGATTCTCAAGCGGCTGATTCCCATGCTGCTCGAACAGGATTCACCCGCGGCCGCGCTCACCCTGATCCAGGGGATCGACGAACGACTGCTGGACGAGCAGCTGCTGGACATGAAGTTCATTTCCGCCATCCGCGCCACGCTCTACGATGACGCCGCCGGCATCCACGACGACCCCGACATGTGGATCCGGGCCTACCAGGACACGCTGGCCAGTCGCCCCGAGTCCGCGTCCGATCTCCTGCAGGAGATCGTGCGCCGGTACAACGAACAACTCGATGCGGAACGGAGGGCGACCCTTGGACTGGTCGACGATCCGCTGATGCCCGATGACGACACGTCGGAGACCGACGAAGCCGGGGATCCGGGTTCCTGAATGCTGGACGCCGCCCGCCAGCTTGTCGATGCGGCCGAACGAATCACCTGCCTTTCCGGTGCGGGGCTCAGTGCTCCCTCGGGCGTCGGCACGTTCCGCGATCCCGTGGGCGGCTGGTGGACCAGGCACGATCCGATGCGGCTGGCTTCGCCGCAGGGCTTCGCGGAGGATCCGGATCTCGTCATGGACTGGTACGCGGCGCGGCGAAGTCAGATCGGCGCCGCGGATCCCAATCCCGCCCATCGAATCCTGGCCGCACACGAGGACATCGTGCAGGTCACGCAGAACACGGACGATCTGCTGCTCCGCGCCGGGTGCGATTCGGTCATCCAGGTGCACGGAGACATCGGAGCCGATCGCTGCCACGGCGGGTGCGGACACATCGAACGCATCGACCTCACCGATCCCCCGGGCCGTCGTCGGTGTCCGTGCGGTCGGGCGGAGCTTCGACCGGATGTGATCTGGTTCGGCGAGGCCCTCGATCCGGACGTCTGGCAGCGAGCGGAGGCGGCCTGCTCGAACTGCGACCTGCTCCTGGTGGTCGGCACCGATGCCAGTGTCTATCCGGCCGCCGGCCTCATCACCCTCGCGCGCCACCACGGGGCCCGAATCGTCGTGGTCAACATGAATCCCAGCCGGGCGAGCGGGATCGCCGACGTCGAACTCATCGGGTCCGCGGCGGAACTGCTTCCGGCGCTGCTGGCCTGAGCAGGACCGACGGGGTACCCTTGCCTCCCGAACCCCTACAGGAGCGCCCGCCATGGCAACGAAGGTGAAGACGAGAACCGAACGCGACTCGATGGGGACGATGACCGTCCCCGCGGACGTGCTCTACGGTGCCAGTACCCAGCGTGCCGTGCTGAACTTTCCCATTTCGGGGCGGGCCGTGGGACACGAGATCATCCACGCCTTCGCCCTGCTCAAGGGGGCCGCGGCGGAATCGAATCACGAACTCGGCAAGCTGACGCAGAAGCGACGTCGACTGATCGCCAGGGCATGCACCGAGATCGCCGCGGCGCTCGAAGGCGACGACCGGGCACGCACGGCCATGATGCGCAACTTTCCCGTCGACGTCTTCCAGACCGGATCCGGCACGTCCAGCAACATGAACACCAACGAAGTCGTGTCCAACATGGCCTGCCTGGCCGCGGGTGCGAAGATCGGTGCGCAGGACCCGGTGCATCCCAACGACCATGTCAACATGGGACAGTCCTCCAACGACACCTTCCCCACCGCCATGCAGGTCGCGGCGTGCGTCCAGATCAAGCAGTCGCTGCTTCCGGCCCTGAAGAAGCTGGCCCGGACGCTGCACACCAAGGCGAGGCAGTTCGACAAGTACGTGAAGATCGGACGGACTCATCTCCAGGACGCGACCCCCATCCGGCTCGGACAGGAGTTCTCCGGCTACGCGGCCCAGATCGACCACGCCGTGGAACGGGCCAAGCGGGCCAGCGAAGCCATGGCGTCGAACCTTCCCATCGGAGGCACGGCCGTCGGAACCGGCATCAACACCCATCCCCGCTTCGGTCGTCTGGTCGCATCGAGACTGTCCAAGGCAACCGGAGTGCGGTTCAAGGAAGCCGCCAACCACTTCGAGGCGCAGGCGACCCGCGACTGCATCGTCGAGGCCCACGGACTGCTGCGGACGATCTCCATCAGTCTCTCGAAGATCGCCAGCGACATCCGTCTGATGGGTTCCGGACCACGGGCCAGCTGGTTCGAGATCATCCTGCCGGAACTGCAGCCCGGCTCATCCATCATGCCCGGCAAGGTCAACCCGGTCCTCGTCGAATCGGTGATGCAGGTCACCGCCCAGGTCGAAGGCAACGACGTGACCATCGGCGTCGGAGCCATGGGAGGCGTGGGTTCCATGATGGAACTGAACGTCTCGATGCCCTGCATGGCCGAACGACTGCTCGAGAGCATCCGGCTGCTGGCCAATGCCTCCGATCTCTTCGCCGACAACTGCGTTGCCGGGCTCAAGGCCAACCGCAAGCGCATCGATGAAACGGTCGAACAGAGCCTGATGCTCGGCACCGCGCTGGTTCCGGTCATCGGCTACAACAAGTCGGCGGAGATCGCCCATCACGCCTACGAGACCGGACAGACGATCCGCGAATACTGCCTGGCCCACGGCATCCTCGATGCGAAGACCCTCGACGACGTCCTCGACGTCAGCGGGATGACCCGTCCGCACTGATCCTCACCACCACGGCCCTTCGACGGCAGCGGCCCGATCGGGATCATCCTCCTCGAGCGGCTCGATCCGCACGCGCGATCCGGCCGGAACCAGCGTTCGCAGCGACGCGGCTTCGTCGGCTCCGCATCGGGCCAGGACGGGCACGGCGGAATGCGCACCGGACCAACCAAGGTCGATGGGAGATCGGCCGCGCAACCAGAGCGTGATCAGGGCCAGATCCGCCGCCGGAAAGACGTGGTACCCCGCCCGCTTCAGTGCCGTTCGAAACCGTTCGCTCCCGTGCACGAACGGATCCACTGCGAAGATCCCCAGCGGTTCGACGAACCCGGCCGCCACGGCGTTGATCGCCAGCACCGCACCCAGTCCCTCTCCGGCCAATACGATCGATTCACCGGCGTGGCGATCGAGCAGTCGCCGCACGTCATCCAGTTCGTCACGCCCCAGCGAACATCGGCCCGGGGCTTCACCGTGCCCCCGCAGATCCATGGTCACGAGGCGTCCGCACCAGGCGCCCCACGCCGGCAGTCGCGGCAGCAGACCAAGTTGGGAGCCGCCCCAGTCGTGCACCCAGACCACGGTGGGACCGTCGTTTCCGGTCGTGAACTCCCAACTCGGCAGTTGCAGACCGTCCTCGGTCTCGATCGCCCGTGATGCCACCTCGAATCCGAGCTGCTGCGGCTCGGTCGGCCGTCCCTCGGCCAGGGCCCGGCCGATGCCGTCGCGGGTCGGACCGGCGGCGGCACGGAGAATCAGCACCACCCCCGTCCAGAGGAGGAAGCCGGCGGCCAACAGCAGCAACAGGATGAGTCCCACGGTCCGGGCTCCATGCTCGCGCCGACGCGGCGCACCGGTACACTACCGCCCATGCAGCCGGGTCTGAAAGTCGGAAACCGGGCGGAGGTCCGGATCGAGGTGACGGAGGACATGTGCCCCGCCTTCGACGGGATCGTGGTGCATCGTGTGTACTCGACCTGGTCGATGGCCCATCACATGGAACTGGCCGCCCGGAAGGTCCTGGTGGACCATCTGGAACCACACGAGGAGGGCATCGGAGCCCATCTTTCGATCGACCACGTCGCCCCCTGTCCGATCGGCCACGTCGTCCGGGTCGAAGCCGAAGCCGTCGAACTCGAAGGGACCACCCTCGTCTGCCGGGTCACGGCCTGGGACGGCGCACGGCTGCTGGGCGAAGGACGTCAGGTCCAGCGCATCTTGCCCAGGACGACGCTGGCGAAGATCATCAAGCGGGCGGAGGAGCCCGACAAGGAGCACGACGCATGAGCGATGAACCGATCCTGCTGACCGAACGCGACGGCCACGTGGCCATCGTGCGCATCAACCGTCCCAAGGTCCTCAACGCCCTCAACCTCGAACTCATGGAGCAGTTGGCGGAGCTCATGGAGCAGTTCGACGCCGACGATGACGTGCGGGTCGTCGTACTCGCAGGCAACGACCGGGCCTTCGCCGCCGGAGCCGACATCGGCGACATGGCCGAACTCGACGCCGAGGCGATGTCGAAGCGGGACCAGTTCGCGCAGTGGGAGCGGATCAAGAACGTCCGCACGCCGATCGTGGCTGCCGTCAGCGGGTTCGCGCTGGGCGGCGGATGCGAACTGATGATGCACTGCGACGTCATCGTCGCCTCGGAGACGGCGCGCATCGGTCAGCCCGAGATCAACATCGGCGTCATGCCCGGCGCCGGCGGCACCCAGCGCCTCACGCGGGCCGTCGGCAAGGCCCTCGCCATGGACATCGTGCTCACCGGCCGCTTCCTCACCGCGGCCGAAGCGGAGCGGCACGGACTCGTCAGCCGCGTGGTGCCCCGGGAGCACTGGTACTCCGAAGCCGTCCGGGTGGCCCACCGCATGGCCTCGCTCGGGCCCATCGCCCTGAAGAACGCCAAGGAGTCGGTGCTCAACGCCGAGGAACAAACGCTGTCGGACGGACTGAAGCGGGAACGAAGACTGTTCTACGATCTGTTCGACACCGAGGATCAGACGGAAGGCATGACCGCCTTTCTGGAAAAACGACGCCCCACCTTCACGGGCCGATGAGAAGGAGCGGATCATGACCGCCACCGAGACCGACTACACCGTCATCACCTGCGGGACCGCCGACGGCGTCCACACCATCACCATGAACCGGCCGGACGTGCTCAATGCATTCAACGGTCCGCTGCTTTCGGAACTCACCTCGGCTCTCAAGGCTGCGGAGAAGAACCCCGACGTGCGGGTGATCGTGATCACCGGATCGGGCCGCGCCTTCAGCAGCGGTCAGGATCTCGGTGATCTCAAGGCCAAGTACGTACCGGGACACGTTCCCGAACTGGGAGCCGACCTCAAGAAGCGGTACGACCCCTGCATCAAGTGCATCCGTCGCATGGCCAAGCCCGTCATCGCCGCGGTCAACGGCGTCGCGGCCGGCGCCGGCTGCAGCCTGGCCCTCGCGTGCGACTTCCGCCTCGCGTCCGAACACGCCTCGTTCATCGAGGTCTTCGTGAACGTCGGACTCGTGCCCGACTCCGCCAGCACCTGGACGCTGCCGCGTCTGGTCGGCTGGGGCCGGGCCATGGAACTCTGCTGCACCGGCCGACCGGTCAAGGCCGAGGAGGCAAAGGCCATCGGACTCGTCTCCTCCGTCAGCGGCGCCGACGAGTTCGAGGCCGCGGTCGCCAAGTTCGCCGGTCGGCTCGCCGCCCTGCCCCCGCGGGCACTCGATCTGACCAAGCGGCTGATCAACGCCTCCTATGGCAACAACCTCGAGGAGCAGCTCGAGGCGGAAGCCTTTGCTCAGGACACCGCCGGCAAGACCAGCGATCACTTCGAAGGCGTCACCTCGTTCCTGGAGAAGCGCCAGCCGGCGTTCACGGGCCGATGAGCCGCGTCGCCGTCATCGGAGCCGGCGCCATGGGTGCCGGCATCGCCCAGGTCGCGGCCCAGCACGGCTGGGACGTGCACCTGCAGGACGTGGACGATGCCGTGGTCGAAGCGGCCATTGCGGGCATTCGCAAACGGCTCGATCGTCTGGTCGAGAAGGGACGCATCACCGCGGAGGATGCCGATGCCGCCGGTGAACGGCTGCATCCCGTCGATGGTCGGCTGGGAGACTGCGAACTCCTGATCGAGGCCATCGTCGAGGACCTCGAGGTCAAGACGAACGTGCTCGGCGATCTCGTCCCCCGGCTGCCTTCGGATGCGATCGTCGCGACCAACACCTCCTCGCTGTCGGTCGGTGAACTCGGGGATCGCCTCGGCATCCCCGGTCGATGCTGCGGCATGCACTTCTTCAATCCCGCGCCGATCATGAAGCTGGTCGAAGTCGTCCGTGGTCGCGATACCGACGAGGCGGTGGTTGACCGGGTCGCGGACATCGCGGCGGCGTGGGGCAAGCAGGTCGCCCGCTGCGCCGACACGCCGGGCTTCATCGTCAACCGCGTCGCCCGCCCCTACTACCTCGAGGCGTTCCGCATCGTGGAAGACGGAATCGCGAGTCCCGACTTCATCGACGACACCATGAAGACCATCGGTGGATTCCGCATGGGCCCGATGGAACTCACCGACTTCATCGGGCACGACGTGAACACCGCCACGACGCGGACGGTCTGGGAGCAATGGAACCGCTCGGCGCGCCTCGCACCGAGCTGGCTGCAGGAGTCGCTGGTATCGGAAGGTCACCTCGGGCGCAAGAGCGGCCGCGGCATCTACGACCATCAGGCGGACACACCGACGTGCGTCATCCAGGTCGTGGAGAACGCACCCGCCCCTTCCGATGAACTGGCCGCCGCTGCGATGGACTGCGTTCGTCATGCCTCGGAGCAGGAGGCCACGCCCGAGCAGGCCCTGGTCTTCGCCCGGATTCTCACGTCCCTGATCAACGAGGCACGATGGGCCGAACACGACGGAGTCGCTGCCCGGGCCGATATCGACACCGCGGTCCGCTACGGGGTCAACTACCCGCGGGGGCTGCTGGAGTGGCGGGATTCGATCGGCCACGAGCGGGTCTCGGGCCTGCTCCGGGCCCTTGATGCCGCCACGGAGGACGATCGGTTCATCGAACCGGCATGAAAAAACGGACCCGCCGCAAGGCGGGTCCGTCCATTCGGAAATCTGAAACTGGTTCAGTGGCGGCGGCGGCGGGATGCAAGGCCGGCGAGGCCGAGCAGCGCCAGGGCGCCGGGGGCGGGAACACCCGTCCACTGGATGTTGTCGATGTAGATCGATTCGTTCGAGGAGTTCGACACGAACTGGATCACCAGTTCGCCCGAACCGGCGGCACTCAGCGACGTCCAGTTGGCTTCGAGTTCGGCGAAGTCGTTGTCGATGTCCTGGCCCGTGGTGTCGATCAGCACGCTGTCGCCGAAGGTGATGTAGATCAGATCGGTGTCTTCCCAACCGGTCGAGCGAACGAACAGATCGAGGGACACACCGGTTGCTCCGGCGACGGCCTCGAAGGTCATGATGACCAATCCGTCGGTGTCACCCATCTGGTAGCCCTGGATTCCATCGGTGTAGGCGCCGATGCCGGCACCGGTGTAGTTGGTCACCCCGAAGTAGTCGCCGTCGGAGAAGCCGGATCCACCGAGGTCCTCGAACCAGACCGTCCAGTTGTCGCCGACCACCGTGTGATCGCCGTAGTTGGACAGCCAGTGGCTCGTGGTGGTGGGGTCCTCGAAGGCACCGCTTCCGACCGAGTAGCTTTCAAAGCTTTCGGACTGGATGACGGTACCGAGGACCGTGCTGCCCAAAGCGAACGTAGCCGCGAGTGCGGCGCATGCATGCATGGTTTTCATGATTCTTCCCTCTTCATTTCCCAAGGGAGGCCGAAGCCACCAGTTTCTCTTTCCGCGGCCATATTAAGGGTTTAGAGCCGATACCCAATCGGGGAACCCGGACAAATTCCAAGGTTTCTCGGACCCTGCTTCTGATCGGATTCCTTCGAAATCACACCCCGAATCCCTGCTAGAATCGCCATGAACCATGCCACAACGCCGTGCAGCCATCGTCAAGGCGGTCCGAACCCCGTTCGGCCGCTACGGAGGATCCCTCTCCACCGTCCGCCCGGATGATCTTGCCGCCCTCGTGATCGCCGAGGCCGTCGGCCGATCCGGGGTCGATCCGGACCTGATTGCGGACATCTACCTCGGAGCCGCGAACCAGGCCGGGGAGGACAATCGCAATGTGGCCCGCATGGCCGCGCTTCTGGCCGGACTGCCCGACACGGTGCCCGGCAGCACGGTCAACCGACTCTGTGCATCCGGACTCGAAGCCATCAACATCGCCGCCCGCATGATCGAAGCCGGTTGCGGCGACGTCTACATCGCCGGCGGCACGGAAAGCATGAGCCGTGCTCCGTTCGCCATGGCGAAGTCCTATACCGCCTTCAACCGCCAGCCCGAGATCCACGACACCACCATAGGCTGGAGGTTCACGAATCCGAAGCTCGCCGCCCTGCACCACCCCTACTCCATGGGGCAGACGGCGGAGAACGTCGCACGGAAGTTCGACATCGGTCGCGAGGAGCAGGACCGCTTCGCCGTGCTCAGCCAGCAACGCTGGACCCTGGCCAACGAGATGGGGTTCTTCGCCGATGAACTCGTTCCCGTCGAAGTGCCCCAGCGCAAGGGCGATCCCGTGATCGTCGACACGGACGAACATCCCCGGCCCCAGACGACACTCGAGTCGCTGGCGAAGCTCCGCCCGGTGTTCGCCGACGACGACAAGGGCACGGTCACCGCGGGCAACTCGTCGGGCGTCAACGACGGCGCCGCCGCCCTCGTGCTCATGGAAGCGTCCGTGGCGGAGCGGAACGGACACGAGATTCTGGCCCTGGTCGGGGCCCACGCCTCGGCGGGGGTCGACCCCGCCACCATGGGTCTCGGACCGGTGCCGGCGACCCGGGCCGCCGTGCAGCGGGCGGGCCTTGAACTCGGCGACATCGATCTCTTCGAACTCAACGAGGCGTTCGCAGCCCAGTCCATCGCCTGCGTGCGGGAACTCGGGCTCGATCTGGACCGGGTCAACGTCAACGGCGGGGCCATCGCCGTCGGACACCCGCTGGGGGCCTCGGGAGCCCGCCTGGCCACCACCCTCGTTCATGAGATGAAAAGACGTGATCTACGCCGTGGTCTGGCTACACTGTGTGTGGGGGTCGGCCAGGGCCTGGCCACCGTCTTCGAACGCCCCTGAACCACGAATACCACGGAGTCCACCATGAGCGGTGCCACCAAGTCAGTCATGCCGATGGATCTGTCCCTGGAAGATCAGGACAAGCTCACCGAGTTCGAGGCCAACATCGCCGCCGGCGTGCTGATCGAGCCGGGCGACTGGATGCCCCAGGCCTACCGGGTCGGAATGCTCCGCATGTCCGAGCACCACGCCAACAGCGAGATCGTGGGCGCCCTGCCCGAGGGCGAGTGGATCACCCGCGCTCCGAGCCTTCGTCGCAAGCTCGCCCTGACCGCGAAGGTCCAGGACGAGGTCGGACACGGCCAGATGCTGTACCGCGTGTCCCAGGATCTGGGCAAGTCCCGCGAGGACATGCTCCGCGACCTGTGCACCGGCAAGACCAAGTACCACAACTGCTTCAACTACCCCGCACCGACGTGGGCCGACATCGCCATGATCCAGTGGCTCATCGACGGTGCCGCGATCATGAATCAGAAGACGCTCGCCGACGGCGCCTACGGACCGTACGTGCGCACCATGCACCGCATCAACATGGAAGAGGCGTTCCACTTCAAGAGCGGCGAGGACATGGTGCTCACGCTGATGAGCGGCACCAGGAAGCAGAAGCAGATGGCCCAGGAGGCGTTCGATCGCTGGTGGGGTCCGTCCATCATGTTCTTCGGCCCCCCCGACAAGCCGGGGTGCGAGGACATGCCTCCGATGCGATGGCGCATGAAGACCGAGACCAACGATTCCCTGCGACGCCGGTTCGTGAATCGCTTCGCACCCGCGGCCCGGGACCTGGGCCTGGTCATCCACGTCTGCGAGAAGAACGAAGAGGGGTTCGTGACCGACAAGCGGATCGACGAACTCTGCACGCCGGACGAGGACGGAAACTGGGGCTTCACCACCCCCAACTGGGACGAGTTCTACAAGGTGATCCGTGGCAACGGCCCCTGCAACTCGCACCGGGTTGCGCTTCGCCGCTTCTCCTACGAGCAGGGAGCGTGGGTCCGGCGGGCGATCGCCGGCGGCGAGCAGTCGATTCCACCCGCCGCCTGACCGACGATGTCCAAGATCCGTCAACGCGACTTCGACTTCGCCGACGAGCTGCCCCCGCACGCCGACGGCGTAGTCCGGTCGTTCGTGGTCTACACCGCGCGAAAGGACGACGTGCCCTACCGGTACGCCGGGTACCTCAACGCCCCGGACATCGATCTGGCCGTATCGCTCGCCTGTGAACACTACGGGCAGGACGAAGTCTGTTCGGGGATCTGGGTGCACGACGTCCAGGAGATCACCGAGACGGCGTGCGCGATGGAAAAGATGCAGCCGCAGACCGGCGACGACACCCCCGACTCCGACGACGATCCGGAGTGGGTGGTGTTCGGACAGAAACGACGCGGTGACATCCACGTCGAACTGGCGGCACTCCGTGCGTCGAATGCCGACGCTGCCCTCGCCCGGGCCGTGGCCCGCCACGGTGGCGGCATGGTGCAGGTCCGCGTCGTTCCCCGATCCGCCATCCACGCCACGGCCCCCGGCCAGCTGATCTGGCGCACCCACGACCAGACCTACCGGATGGCCCGGGGGTATACGAAACTGGTACGGACGAAGTGGGAGGCGGTGCGGAACGCCGAGGACATCGACGAGTACCGCAAGGACGACATCAAGGATCATTTCTAGGATCGAATGCCCGATGACCGCCATGCAGGACATGCTGAACGATCCCGTCGCCAACTTTGCGCTGTCGATCGCCGACGACCTGCTCATGCTCGGTCACGTCCAGGGCGACTGGACCGGCCTCGGACCGATCCTCGAGGAGGACATCGCATCCTCCTCCATGTCCCAGGACGATCTCAGCCATTCCCTGATGCTGTACGAATACCTCGGCGATCGCTTCGGTCTGGACCCCGACGTGATCGCCTTCGAACGGGGCCCGGACGACTACCGCTGCTGCGATCTGGTCACCGTCCCCGACGAGTTCGACTGGGCCGTCGCCCTGGTCCGACGCTGGTTCGTGGCCCACTGGGCGGTCCCGGCATTGGAACGGCTCGGAACGATCGGTGACGACGAGTTGAAGGAGCGATGCCGTCGACTGCGTTCCGAACAGGGCATCCATCTGTCCTACCTCGACGACTGGATGCGTCGGCTCGGCGCCGGCAACGGCCGCGACCGCGTCCAGGACGCGATGGAGGAACTGGCCTCCCACGCCCGGATGCTCTTCGAACTGCCCACCGGCCTCGAGGTCGAAGGCCATCGAAGCCAACGCGACACGATCTTCGACGCATGGTCGGCCGCCACCGCGGCAGTGCTTGCCGAAGCCGGGTTCACCGTGGACCTCGCGCTGCCGGCCGAGGAGCACATCGGAGGCCGGCGCGGCCGGCACGCGAAGCACTTCGTCGAACAGCACACCGAGATGAACGAGGTCCGCTGCCAGGATCCGGGCGCCTCATGGTGAACCAGCCGGACATGCTCGCGTCGATCGACGCCACGCTGGCGGAGATTCCGGACCCGGAACTTCCGTGCAGCATCATCGACCTCGGACTGGTTGAACAGGTGGACATCGACGCGGACGGCCATGTCCACATCGTCCTGCTTCCCACCTTCACCGGTTGCCCGGCCCTGGACATGATCGCCGACAACGTCACCCGGGAAGTCGGCGCGATCGACGGAGTCTCCTCCTGCAGAGTCCAGTGGGTCTTCACGCCGCCGTGGTCACCCGATCGAATCAGTGACCGCGGGCGAGCATCGCTGAAGGAGCACGGCGTCACCGTCCCCACCTGCGGCGGACCGGCCAGGCAGGAGGAGGTCCCCCTGCGGACCTCGGCCGTGCCCTGCCCGTGGTGCGGTTCACGCGAAACCCGCCTGGACAGCCCCTTCGGGCCGACCCGCTGCCGCAGCATCCACTACTGCGACGCCTGCCGGAACACCTTCGAGGACATGAAGCAGCTGCCCTCGGACCCGGCCTGAGGTCTGGTACCATGGTTCCTCGCGATGCCCCACGAGACCACTGAATCCACCCCGCCGCAACACCGCGCCGGCGACTCGATCATCGAAGTCCAGTCAACGAGGACCCGCAGCGTCATGGACACCACTCCGATCGATCTGGGACACATCGAGGTGCTCCAGATCCTCGACGAGCATGCGCAGCTCGACGAGGCGCTCGACCCCGGCTACGCCCCGGAGCAGCTGCTGCGAATGCACCGTGGCCTGGTGCTGACCAGAGCCTTCGACCAGCGGATGCTCACCATGCAGCGGCAGGGTGAGATGGGAACCTTCGCACCGAATCTGGGCCAGGAGGCCTGCCAGCTCGGACAGGTCATTCCCCTCACCAAGGACGACTGGTACAGCCCGTCCTACCGGTCCTTCGGCGCGCAGATCTGGCGGGGCTGGTCCATGGAGCGGCTGTTCAAGCTGTGGTCCGGCTACCACGAGGGATTCCCGCCTCCGCCGGATGTGAACGATCTGCCGTTTTCGATCGTGATCGGTTCGCACGTGCTTCCGGCCGTGGGCGTCGCCATGGGAATGCGCTATCGGAACGAACCCCACTGCATGGTCGTCAACTACGGCGACGGCGCGAGTTCGCAGGGCGCCGTCTCGGAGGCGATGAACTTCGCCGCGGTCAACAAGGCCCCCGTCGTCTTCGTCTGCGAGAACAACGGCTGGGCCATCTCCACGCCCCTCGGGAAGCAGTCCGCTACCTCGAACCTCGCGGTGCGCGGGATCGGCTTCGGCGTGCCGACCATCCGGGTGGACGGCAACGACATCCTGGCCATGACGACCACCGTCGAGCAGGCTGCGAACCGGGCCCGCAACGGAGAGGGACCGACGCTCATCGAGGCCATCACCTACCGCATGAGCCTGCACACCACCGCCGACGATCCGACCGTCTACCGGTCTCAGGAACTCGTCGACCCGTGGGAGGCCCGCTGTCCGATCGTACGCTTCGAGACCTACCTGCAGCGCAAGGGGCTTCTCGACACCGAGGGCGCCGAACGGGTCCGTGCGGAATGCGACGCGGAGGTCATCGCCGCCCGCGACCGGTTCCGTACCGACGCGGTCGCCCGTCCCCGCGAGATCTTCGATCACATCTACGGCGAACTGCCCGCGGAGCTCGAAGCCCAGAAGCAGGCCTACCTCGACCGGCTCGATCGCAAGGGGGGGGAGTGATGCCCCAGCGCACGATGGTCGAAGCCCTGAATCTCGCCCTCGACGAATCCATGGAACGTGACGACGCCGTCTGCATCATGGGCGAGGACGTCGGCATCAACGGCGGCGTCTTCCGCGTCACCAAGGGGCTGCACGAGAAGTACGGCGAACGACGCGTGATGGACA
>MDTG01133136.1_pt1 | contig 20732 bp, 19 predicted proteins | sample 811421 | NCBI WGS metagenome assembly MDTG01 (sample SAMN05326645, study PRJNA326480) | marine metagenome | isolation source: seawater | place: Pacific Ocean: South East | collected 2011
TAAAAGAAGTGTAGTTGTCTCTAAAACTAAAGACTCCAAAAGGCTTGGAAAAAAAAATAATATGATTTCAAGATTATATAGGTGAACTTTTTAATACATGAAATTATCTTTTTCAAATATTGCACTAAAAAAAAATCTTGATTACTTATTGGATTTTTTAGTTAAAAATAATTGTGATGGTGTTGAACTAGCCCCTGATTTAGTAATTGATTCTCCTACTTTATCAACATCCTCAGAAAGAAAAATAATCTTAGAAAAAATTAAAAAAAGAGGGTTATCAGTGTGTGGTTTACATTCTTTATTATTCAATAAAAACGAATGCCAATTATTTGCAGATAAAGAAAAAAGAGAAAATTTTGTTGATTACTTAAAAAAAATTATGCTTTTTTGTGCTGATTTAGAGGGAAAACAGGTAGTCTACGGCTCACCAAAAAGCAGGCGATTGTTTGGCATTAAAGAAGAGGAGGCAAAAAAAATAAGTTTAGATATATTTAAAGAATTGAGTGATTTTGGTAAAAAGGTTAATGTATACTTCTGTATAGAACCGTTAGATAGAATAGAATGTGAATTTATAAATACTTATAAAGAAGCAATTGATGTAACAAAAAAAGTCAATTCAGAATTTTTCAAAATTAATTTTGATACTAAAACTTTTTTTTATACGAAAGAAAACTTGCGTGAATTTGATAAAAATTTTGAGATGTTTTATCACTTTCAAATAAGTGATGAAAAATTAATGCCAATTCATATTTCAAAAAATAATCATTCAGAAGTATACGATTTCATAAAAAGAAACAATTACGATAAATTTATTTCAATTGAAATGGTAGATACTGGAAATGAGGAAGATTTAGTAAAAAGCATCAAGTATGTCAGAGAAAAATATAGATTATAAAATTTGGTCGAAAATTATCAAAATTTTAATTACTAGAGGCCTTTTAAAGTGGTATAGAATTTAACCAGTAAAAAAAATAGAAATAAATTGAGATACGAATTTGGGAAAAATTGGAAAAACTTTTTAAAAAATTCTGATGTTAAGAATTTATTAAAAGCGCGAAATTCACTAAAACCAATAATTAATAAAAAAAAAAACAAGTAATTTTATAGATCTGGGTTGTGGATCAGGAGTTTTTAGTCTTGGTGCACTCATTTTTTATAAAAAAGTTGTTTCCATAGATATCGACGAATATTCAATAAAGGCAACTCAAACTTTAAAACAAAAATCAAATTTAAACTCAAAAAATTGGCAAATTAAGAAGGGCTCAATCCTTGATAAAAAATTTTTAAAAAGTTTTGGCAAATTTGACATGGTTTATTGTTGGGGAGTTGCACATCACACCGGTGATATGTGGAAAGCTTTAGATAATATAGTTATATTAACAGAAGTAAAAAGTAGATTATTTATTGCAATTTATAATGATCAGGGATTAAAATCTAAATTTTGGTGGCTTGTTAAATTCATATACAATATTTTGCCGAAATTTATGCATAAATTTTATTTAAAGATTTTTGAGTTTTTATATTACTTAAACTATACATTAAAAAATATTAATAATTTAGATTATAAAAAATTTAGAGAACAAAGACGAGGTATGAATTTTTACGAAAATCTCTCTGATTGGATTGGTGGCTATCCTTTTGAGTATGCATCAATTGAAGAATTAAAAAAATTTTTTTTGAAAAGGAATTTTAAAGTTTTAAAGTTAAAAAAAAGTCATGGTTCAGGTTGCCATGAAATCTTATTTGAGAAGATAAAATAAATGAAAAAAAAAATTTTTGTTTTAGTGGGAGTAGCTGGGTACATTGCCCCCAGACATTTATCTGTCATAAAGGAATTAAACTCAAATTTAATAGCGTCATATGATGTAAATGATAGTGTCGGTGTTATTGATAAATATTTTCCTAATTCATTATTTTTCAATAAACATTATGAATTTTCAAATTATATAAAAAAAAATAAAAAAAAAATTGACTATATGGTTATATGCTTACCTAATTATCTTCATTTTAAATATATCAAATTAGCTTTAAAAAATGATATCAATGTAATTTGTGAAAAACCTTTAGTTTTAAATCTCTCACAATTAAAAAAACTTAGAAAAATTCAAAAAAAAGGGATTACCATTAATTGCATAATGCAATTGAGGTTTAATCAAGAAGTACTTAGATTAAAAAAATTTGTAGGTTTAGGTAAGAAAAAAATTCATAATATTGATGTCCAGTATTTCACAAGAAGAGGTGACTGGTTTTTTAAAAGCTGGAAGGGTCAACCAAATAAATCTGGTGGTCTCGCAATGAATATAGGGGTTCATATCTTTGATATATTATTTTGGATTTTTGGAAAATTTAAGAAGATAATCATAACTAAAAAAATTAAAAGTGAAGTTAAAGGAATTTTGTATTTAGACAAAGCTAAAATAAAATGGCACATATCAGTTTTAAAAAAACATAAAGTAAAGAGAGTTAAGAGACAGATAAAAATTGGTAATAAAATTTTTGAGTTTTCAAAAAATTTTGAAAATTTGCATAAAAAATCGTATTTACAGATATTTAAAGGTAAGGGTTTTGGTTTAAATGAGGTAGAAAATGGAATCTTTATAACAAACAAAATTAACAATGAAAAAAAGTAAAAATTATTTTGTTCATAAATCATCAATAATTGACAAAGGAGCAAAAATTGGCAAAGCAACAAAAATATGGCACTGGTGTCATATTAGTAAAAAATCTGTAATTGGAAAAAAATGTGTTTTAGGTCAAAATGTTTATGTTGGAGAAAATGTTAAGATTGGTAATAATGTAAAAATTCAGAATAATGTTAGTCTTTTTGATGGAGTGGTTATTGAGGACGATGTATTTATTGGACCAAGTGTAACGTTTACAAATGTCATAAATCCGCGCGCTTTTATTAATAGAAAAACTAGCTTTAAAAAAACAATTGTTAAGAAAGGTTGTTCCATAGGTGCTAATTCTACAATAATTTGTGGTGTAAAATTAGATTCCTATAGTTTTATTGGTGCAGGATCAGTTGTGACAAAAAATGTTGATAAGTATTCCCTCGTAAAAGGAAACCCAGCAAACTTTTTCAAAAAAATTTCAAAAAAATTATAATGACATATAAAAAAAATTTTTTTGATATTCACTCACAAATTAAAAATTATGAAAAAAATATTTTAAACTCAATCAAAAAAAAAGTTAGAAAAACTGACTTTGTCATGGGTAAAGATATAAATATTCTTGAAGCAAAATTAAAAAAAAAAATAAATGCTAACTATTGTATAGCAGTATCTAATGGTACTTCAGCTTTAGAGTTGTCACTACAAGCAATAGATATCAAAGATGGAGACGAGGTTATTACTACATCTTTTTCATGGATAAGTTCCGCGTCATGTATTTTATCAGTTGGCGCAAAACCTGTCTTAGTGGATATTAATTATTCTGATTATAATATAAACCCTGATAAAATAGAAAAAAAAATTACAAAAAGAACAAAGGCCATCATAGTTGTAAATTTATTCGGAAAAATTGCAAACTTCAAAAAAATCTTAAAAATTGCAAAAAAGAAAAAAATTAAGGTAATTGAGGATGCAGCTCAAAGCCTTGGAGGTAAATATAATAAAAAATCAAGTGGTATATTAGGTGATATTGGGTGTACTTCTTTTTTTCCAACAAAACCTCTTGGCTGTTTTGGAGATGGCGGAGCAATTTTTACAAATAATAAAAAAGTTTATCAAAAGTTAAAAAGCTTAAGACTTAATGGAAAAAGTCAGAATAAATTTAAGTTTGTGGGTACCAATTCTAGACTTGATACAATACAGGCATCTATTCTTCTAGAAAAGATGAAATATTTTGATTTGGAAAGATCAGAAAGGTTAAGATTAGCAAAAGTCTATATAGACGAATTATCTCAAGTTTGTAAAACACCTGAATATATTAATGATTATTCTAATATATATTCTGTTTTCACAATTTTGGTTGAAAATAGAAAGAAACTTATCGAAAAATTTTTAAAGGAAAAATTACCTTTTGCAATATATTACAAAAAAAGTCTTCATGAGGAACCAGTTTTTCAAAAATATAAATTTAAAAACAAAGATTTTAAAAATTCAATCAAAATTTCAAAAAAGGCTATTAGTTTACCTATTTATCCTGGTATGAAAAAAAGCTTACAGTATAAAATTATTAGTTTAATTAAGTCACAAAATAAAAAAATATCCAAAACTATAAATTTTAAAAATTAAGAAAAGTTTAAAAGAGCTAATCAGTTATGATTGGAATAGATTTTTAACCAATTATCAAATGAGTTTAATTATTAAATATATCAATTAATTTATTGAATTTAGTAGAAAAATTGGGTTTAAAATCATTTGTGATTAGAATTTTGAGTATTAAGTAATTAATTAAATGTGATAAAAGAAATATACCAATGTCAAATAATTTACACAACGCAAAAGTCTTAGTAATTGGTGCAGCTGGGTTTATTGGTGGATTTTTAATTAAAGAGATTTTAAAAGAACCAGTAAAGGAAGTAATTCTTTATGATAATTTTACAAGAGGAAAATTAGAAAATATAGATGAAAGTTTAAAAGATCCAAGATGCCGTATTTTTCCTTATGGTGGAGATATAAGAGAAATTGATGTTTTGGACAAAGCAATGGAAGAGGTTGATTATGTATTTCATTTAGCAGCCATGTGGCTTTTGCATTGTAAAGATTTTCCAAGAACAGCATTTAATGTAAATATTGCAGGAACTTTTAATGTATTAGAGGCTTGTGTTAAACATAAAGTAAAAAAATTAATCTACAGTTCATCTGCGTCTGTTTACGGTGACGCAGTAACTGTGCCCATGACAGAAGATCATCCATTTAATAATAAAAATTTTTATGGAGCAACTAAAATTGCAGGTGAAGCTATGTGTTCTGCCTATAATGATAGGTATGGCTTAGAAATTATAGGATTGAGGTATATGAATGTCTATGGGCCAGGTCAAGATCAGCATGCAGCTTATAGTGGCGTTGTACCAGTTGTGTTAAATAAAATTGATAAAAATGAACCACCTTCAATAAATGGTGATGGTAGTCAAGCATATGATTTTATTTATGTAGAGGATGTCGCTAAATCTAATATAAATGCAGCAAAGTCAAATATTAAATTAGGTTTTTATAATGTTGGAACTGAAGTTCAAACAACTATTAAAGAACTTTGTAATATGATTTTAAAATTAAAAAATTCAAATCTAAAAATTAACTATATTCCATATAGTAAAGATGATGCACGACAGTTAGTGCAAAATAGAATTGGTTCAAGACAAAAAGCAGAAAAAGATCTTAATTTTAAATATCAATATTCTTTAGAGGATGGTCTAAAAGAGCTAATTAATTGGAGAAAACTAAAAGGTATTAAAGGCTAATCAGATTAGATGAAATACTTATAATTAATAAATTGTGAAAACTATAGAAGATTTATTTCAAGAGAAGATAATTAAATATAATGACATATATTTAATTTCTAATAAATCTAAATTTAAAAATCAAAATCAAACAAATGAAGCTTTTAGTGATAAGTGGGATAAGTATCAAAAAGAAAATTTAAGTAATAAACTGAAATTGTTTGAGTTTCAAAAGAAATGGTATTTAAAGTTATATGGCTTTTCAAATGAAAAAAAATTACGAACATTTCTTTCTGATAAAAAAATAATATTAGATGCTGGCTGTGGTTTAGGCTATAAAGCTAAATGGTTTGCTGATTTGAGTCCAAACAGTTTGGTGATTGCAATGGATTACTCAGATGCTGTTTATTTAGCCGCAAAAAATTATCACGATACTCAAAATTTAATATTTATAAAAAATGATATTGCAGATACTAAAATTAAAACAAAATCAATTGATTTTGTAAATTGTGATCAAGTTTTACATCATACTGAAGATCCACAAAAAACAATAAAGGAATTATATAGAATATTAAAAAATAATTCAGAGCTTGCAGTTCACGTATATTCAAAAAAAGCAATACCTCGTGAATTGATTGATAATTATTTTCGTGAAAAGACTAAAGATATTCCAAAAGAAGAGATTTGGAAATTAAGTGAGCAATTAACAGTGCTTGGCAAAAAATTATCTAAGCTTAAGATTAATATTGATGTTCCTGAAATACCTTTATTAGATATTAAAGGAGGAAAAATGGATTTACAGAGATTTATTTATTGGAATTTCTTAAAATGTTTCTGGAACGATGAACTTGGTAAACAAACATCAATATCAACAAATTTTGATTGGTATAGTCCTTCGAATGCTTTTAGATTTAGTAAAGTTGAATTTGAAAAGCTTTTAACAAATTCAAATTTTGAAATTAATCCATACCACACAGAAGAGTCTTGTTATTCTGGTCGATTTAAAAAAAGAATATAAATAAACTAATATTTGTTTAATAACATTTATTTAAGTGATAAATCTGATATAAAACTTAATCACTAGTTAATATATGAAAATACCTATTGCAAGAACAAATTTAACAAAAGATGAAATTAGTAGCGTACTTGAGCCACTGAAGTCAGGTTGGTTGGTTCAAGGACCTAAAGTAAAAGAGTTTGAGGATAAATGGTCAAATTTCACTGGTGCTAAATATAGTATAGCAGTAACTTCTTGCACAACTGCTCTTCACCTCTCACTTGTTGCTCTAGAAATTGGACCAGAGGATGAGGTTATTGTTCCTGCATTTACATGGATTTCAACTGCTAATGTAGTAGAGCATATTAATGCAAAGGTTGTATTTTGTGATATTAGCTTAGAAAATTTTAATATTGATGTTAAAAAAATTGAGTCGAAAATAACAAGTAAAACAAAAGCAATTATACCAGTTCACCTATTTGGTCTTGCTGCAGATATGAATTTAATAAAATTAATAGCAAAAAAACATAGTCTTAAAATTATTGAAGATTCGGCTTGTGGTTTTGGAAGTCGTTATAAAAACAAACATGTTGGCACTATTGGTGATACAGGATGTTTTAGTTTTCATCCTCGTAAAGCAATTACAACAGGCGAAGGCGGAATGATAACAACAAACAACTTAAAACTTGCAAAAAAATTAAGATGTTTAAGAGATCATGGTGCCGCTATGTCTGATTTACAGCGACACATGGGAACTAAGCCATATTTGTTAGCTGATCATCCTGAGGCAGGTTTTAATCAACGTATGACAGATATGCAGGCTGCTATTGGTTCAGCACAAATGAACCGAGCACACAAAATTCTAATCGAAAGACAAAAGTTAGCAGATAGATATGACAAAGGCTTGAAAGATTTTAAATGGATACAGACACCCTCTAAATGCCTAAGCCATGAAAATGGCTATCAAAGCTATCCATGCTTGTTTTTGCCTGAAAGAGTAAAAAGAGCTATAAAAAATTCAGATTTTAAAGAAATAAAAACTATTAATAAAATACGTAATAGTCTTATGGATAAATTACAGAGCGAAGGAATAAGTACTAGGCCAGCAACTCATGCAGTTCATATGTTAAGTTATTATAAAGACAAATATAATTTATCAGCAGAAGACTTTCCCAATGCCTTTGCAGCAAACGATTGCACTATTTCTTTTCCTCTATTTCATGGAATGAAAAAAAATGAACAAGATTTTGTGATATCTAAAATAAAAACAAAAACATTTTAATGTGTGGTATTGCAGGTTTAATTAACCTTGATAAAAAGAAGGTCTCTCAAAACCTTTTAAAAAAAATGACAGACTCTCTTATACACAGGGGTCCAGATGGAGAAGGTTATTGGATAGAAAACAATGTTGGTATAGGTCACAGAAGACTCTCGATAATTGATCTTAGTGACCAGGGTATCCAGCCTATGCAAAGTCAAGATCAAAGATATATAATTAGTTATAATGGTGAAATATATAATTATAAAGAACTCAGAGAAGAATTAATTAAGTTTGGGTATAAATTCAAAAGTCACACAGATACAGAAGTATTACTTAATTCATATATACAATGGGGAAATGATTCATTGTTGAGATTTAATGGGATGTTTGCTTTTGCGATTTGGGATAAAAAAAAACAAGAACTTTTTTTAGCAAGAGATCGTTATGGAATCAAACCAATTTACTACGCCTTACAAAATGACACATTTTATTTTGCATCTGAGCAAAAAGCAATTCTGTCTGACAAAAATTTTAATATTAAAATTAATAAAACAGCATTGTTAGAATATTTTACCTTTCAAAATATTATTTCTAATCAAACATTAAATAAAGATATTTGTCTTCTTGAACCTGGTTTTTTTGGAGTTTTAAATTTAAAAAAAAATAATAAAGAACTGCATCTCACACAATATTGGGATTATAATTTCAATATTCAAGATTACAATTTATCTAGAGAGGAAAGTATAGAGGAATTAAGATATTTATTTAAAAAAGCAGTTAAACGACAACTAGTAAGTGATGTAGAAATTGGTTCGTATTTAAGCGGTGGAATGGACTCGGGATCAATTACAGCCGTAGCATCAAATGAAATAACCAATTTAAAAACTTTTACTTGTGGATTTGATTTAAGTTCTGCCTCTGGAATAGAGCTAGATTTTGATGAGAGAGATAAAGCAAAAGCAATGTCTAAAAAGTTCAAAACAGATTATTATGAAACGATATTAAAATCAGGTGATATGGAGAAGTGCATGAAGACTTTATCTTATCATTTAGAAGAGCCAAGAGTAGGGCAAAGTTATCCAAATTTCTATGCAGCAAAACTTGCAAGTAAATTCGTTAAAGTTGTTCTCTCTGGATGTGGAGGCGATGAATTATTTGGTGGTTATCCATGGCGCTATTATAGAGCAGCACAGTCTAAGACATTTGAAAAATATATAGAAGAATACTATTTATATTGGCAGCGTTTAATTGATAATAAGGATTTAAAAAAATTATTTAAACCGATATGGGATGAAGTTAAAGATACTTTGACAATTGATATATTTAAGAATGTTTTTAAAAATCATAAAAATACATTAAATACACCTGAGGATTATATAAATCATTCTCTCTATTTTGAGTCTAAGACTTTTTTGCATGGATTATTTATAGTTGAAGACAAACTATCAATGGCACATAGTCTAGAATGTAGAGTTCCTTTTATGGATAATGACTTAGTAAATTTTGCTATGAAATGTCCATTAAAGTTTAAGCTAAATAATTTAGATAAAGTTTTAAGGTTAGATGAAAATGATTTTTCAAATAAGCAAAACACTTATTTTAAAAAAACAAATGATGGTAAACAGATACTAAGAGACTCGATGAAAAAATTTATACCAACGGAAATAATAGAACTTAAAAAACAAGGTTTTTCAGCACCTGACTCCAGCTGGTTTAAGGGAGAAAGTATAAATTTTATTGAAAAAACAATTCTTAGAGATGATTCAAAAATACTATCCTATTTTGATAGTAAAATATTGAATATTTTAATAAAAAAGCATTTTGATGGGCTGGAAAATAAAAGATTGTTAATTTGGTCTTTATTGAGTTTTGAATATTATTTATTAGAAAATATTAATAAAAAATTAGAGTTGTAATAAAATGAAGAAAAAAAAAATAAGTTTTAAAAATGCAAATTTAATTTTAAGATTTTTAAAAAAGAATATTACAAATTTACCTATAATAGATAATAATAGAAATAATAAAGTCAGAGAAGAAATTTTACACAAATTAATAGGTTCTGTTTTAACTGATGATGAACGAGCATTGTCTTTTGGATTTCCAAAAGGATGTAGAGTTCGAGAAGGTGCAAAAATATTTAATATTGAAAATCTTGATATTGGTGAATACTGTTGGATAGGTGAAAATGCAATTCTTGATGCATCAGGAGGTTTAAAAATAGGCAAACATTGTTCTATAGGTCCATCGGTATTTATATGGTCACACACAAGTCATTTAACTAATTTAGCAATGAAAAATAAAATAAATAGCAATTTAATTAAAAGAAAAAAAACTGAGATAGGAGATGGCTGTTTTATTGCAGGCCCTTCAGTAATTCTGCCAGGTGTAAAAATAGGTAGTAAAGTTCTTGTAAGACCTTTTTCAACAGTAACAAAAAATATTCCAGACAATTCATTAGTGGATGGTTCTACAATAAAGAGGAATGTTTTTACTCAAAAATTTATAGATTTTCAGATAAAGAAAATCAAAAATGACTAAATTATTAATTACTGGAGCTAGCAGTAAATTTTCAGCACCAATACTTGAAAAAGTAAAAAAAAGATTTAGTAAGATTTTTTTAATTACAAATAATAGTAATCTCAATTACAGAGAAAAAAAGATAAAATACATAAATTTTATTCTTTTACTCTTTGAAAAAATCGCAATTAAGGTTGATATTATTATACATTTGGCAGCTATTGTCCCTTACAAAAAAAAATTTTTTACTAAAAATTTATTAGAAAAAAATTTAAAAATAACGGATAACATCTTAAAATGCACAGTAAATAACAAAATAAAAAAAATATAATGATTTGTTCACGTTGTATCTACTCTGATGAAATGTTTGATATCAGTTTTGATGAAAAAGGAATTTGTAATTATTGTAAACAGATAGATCAGTTGACAATTAAATACGGAACAAAATCTGAAATTGGAAAAAAAAAACTCTCAAAGATAATCGATGAAATTAAAAGACAGGGGCGAAAAAATAAATACGATTGCGCTATAGGAGTTTCCGGAGGAACAGACTCATCTTATCTTCTAATGAAAGCTTGTGATTGGGGTTTAAGGCCATTAGCTGTTCATTATGATAATACTTGGAATACTGCAATAGCAAGTGAAAATATTAGGAAAGTTACATCAAAACTTAAAGTAGATCTTTATACACATGTGGTAAACAATAAAGAACATGATCAAATTAAACTTGCTTATCTTAACTCGGGTGTAGCAGAATTTGATTCAGATACAGATTTAGCATTTGTGCAAGTTTTGCGAGCTACTGCTGCAAAATTTAATATAAAATATATTTTGGAAGGTCACTCTTTTTTAGAGGAAGGAATTTCACCTGCAAAAAATAATTATTTTGATGGAGGGTATATTAGTGATATTTTATCTAAATATTCTAATGTTAAAATAAAGACATATCCACTTATGACGTTTTTTCAATTTATGAAATGGATAACTTTTTATAGACAAAAGTTTATTAGACCTTTGTGGTATATAAATTACTCAAAAAAAAAGGGTCAAGAAGAGCTTTTTAAAAGAACAGGATGGTTACATTATGATGGTCATCATCTAGAAAATAGGGCATCAGCATTTGCACATCAAATTTGGATTCCCCAACGTTATGGTTTAGATTATAGATGTTTAACTTTAGCATCAAAAGCAAGAAGTGGAGAAATCTCAAGAGATGACGCTTTAAAAGAATTCAACACTCCATTAAAAAAAAATGAAAGATTAGAAAAATATGTAATGAAAAGATTAGGATTATCTTCTTCTGAGTATAAGATAATTTTAAATACTAAAAAAAGAACTTGGAAAGAATTTAAAACTTATAAAAAAAGATTTGAATATTTAAAAATTTTATTTTATTTTTTTGCCAAGGCTAATTTAATACCATATAGTTTTTATTTGAAATACTGCTTTCCAATAAAGTAAATTTTATTTGAATGATTAATACAAAAATTTTTTATGATTACAATTGTTGATTATGGAGTAGGAAATATTGGATCTATCATAAATATGTTAGATTACGTTGGGGTAAGATCTAAAGCCACATCAGATCCAGATGAAATTTATAATTCAACAAAATTAATACTCCCTGGTGTTGGAGCATTTGATGCTGCTATGCAAAAAATTAATAACATTAATGGTTTAAAGGAGTCTTTATCACAAAAAGTTGTTAAAGATCAGACCCCCTTAATGGGCATTTGTTTGGGTATGCATTTAATCATTAATTCAAGTGAAGAGGGTAAACTGCCTGGCTTAGGATGGATAGATGCAATGGCAAAAAAATTCCCAGTTTCAAAAAAGTTAAAAGTTCCACATATGGGATGGAATAATGTTAAAATTATTTCATCAAATAAAATTACAAAAAACTTATCTGATAAAGAGAAATATTATTTTGTACATTCATACTATGTAAGTGTTAAAGATAAAAAAAATTCTCTGATGAGAACTGAATATGGTTTGGATTTTGATAGTGGCATATTTTTTGAAAATATATATGGTTTTCAATTTCATCCTGAAAAAAGTAATAAATATGGAATGAAATTATTAAAAAATTTTTCAGAAATATAACATGATTAAAACAAGGCTTATTCCAACTTTACTGCTTAGAAACGGGTCTTTAATTAAGACTAAACAGTTTAAATCTTTCAATTATATTGGTGATCCTGCCAATACGTTAAGAATCTTTAATGAATTAGAGGTTGATGAAATAATGGTACTAGATATTTCCTCATCAATGAATAACTCGATTCAAGATTTAAAATGTTTAAAGGAAATGGCTGAGGAATGTTTTATGCCTTTAAGTTATGGTGGTGGCATTGATACGCTGGATAAAGCTAAAAAAATTTTTGATTTAGGCTTTGAAAAAATAGTACTTAATACGCATGCAGTAATTAATCCTGATTTAATTGCTAAAATTGCATCAATTTATGGAACTCAATCAGTAATCCTTTCAATAGACTATAAAATAAATCTTCTAAGAAAAAAAACTGTATGGATTTACTGTGGAAATAAAAATACTCAGTTAGATCCAATTATTTGGGCAAAAGAAGCCGAAAATCTTGGAGTGGGAGAAATTCTTTTGACATCAATAGACAATGAAGGAACATGGTCTGGTTTTGATTATGATATGATAAAGAAAATTTCAGAAAAAATCACAATACCACTGATTGCCCATGGAGGTGCAGGTTCTATTCATCATATTTCAAAAGCATTAAATGAATGTGGTGCATCAGCTGTTGCTTTAGGAAGTATAGTCGTTTATCAAAAAAAAGATTATGGAGTTCTAATTAATTTTCCTGATCAAAACAAAATTGAAGAAATTTTATAATGAAAGTTGCTCTTCTAGGAAATATGAACAATGCAAATTTTGCATTGTTGAGATATTTAAAAGATAAAGATATTAATGCAACTTTATTATTATGGAAAAATGATGGAAAGTTATCACACTCCCATTTTAAACTTCAAAATGATACATGGGATTTTAAATATTGGTCAAAATTTGTAAAAAGGACAAATTTAACAAATGCTGCTTCATCAATAATTTTTAATCCTCTAAAATCAAAAAATTATGTATCAAAAAAATATTTTTTAAATTTACATAGTAAATATGATGTCTTCATTTCATCAGGAATAGCACCAGCAATTTTTGAAAAATTTAATAAAAAATTAGATATATTTTATCCCTATGCAATGGGAGTAGAATGGATAGATACTTTTGAAGAAAAAATATCAAGATACTTTAGTGTTAAAAAAATTATTTTTGATAAGATAAAAAGATTACAAATTAAAGGTATCCAAAATGCAAAGTTTGTTATTAATCCTGAGTTGGGCAAAACAGAAGAAACATTAAAAAAAATAAAAGTACAAAGTATAAAATTATATATACCAATTATTTATAATGAAAATGTCAGAAATTATTTCTTAAATGAAATTAAGAAAATTAAAAAGTTTAATTTTAGAATTATTTCTCACGCAAGACATTTGTGGAAACCAAGTAAACTTTTAACAAATAAAGAAAATGAGTATAATTCAAAAAACAATGATTGGTTAATATATAGTTTTAAAAATTTTTTAGCTGAAACTAAATCAAACTCGTGTTTAATATTATTTAAATATGGACCAGATTATAAAGAGTCATACAAATTGTGTAAAAAATTAAAAATTCAAAAAAATGTAATTTGGTTGCCAATATTAGCCAGAAAAAAAATTTTAAGTTTAATTAAAATTTGTAATTTAGGAATTGGTGAATTTTATTTACAAAAAAATACATTTTGGGGTGGAACAGCTATAGAAATTTTATCTCAAGGAAAGCCAACTTTTCAAACATTCAGATTTAATAATTTCAAAAAAATTTTTAAAAAAAAACCTCCTCCATTTCTCAAAATTAATAATAAGTTTGAAATAAAGCAACAATTAGTAAAATTGTATAGTAATAAAAATTTCAGAAAAAAAATTGGCTATAATAGTAAAAAATGGTTTAAAAAAGAGTACGAAATTAGTCTTATTAATGATTGGATTAAAGTTATAAACAAATGTTTTAATAAATAAATTATGTGTGGATTTGCAGGAATTATCAGTGGAAGTTTATCAGAGGTTATCAACGATCATACTAAAAATGAAATATCAAAAACTTTGAAATATAGAGGCCCAGACTCAGAGGGTTTTTTTTTAAGTGATGATGATTATACTATCATGATACATAGAAGATTATCTATTTTAGATCTTTCAGATAAAGGCAGCCAACCTATGACCATTTCATCTGGACGTTTTACAATTGTGTTCAATGGTGAAATTTATAATCATCAGGAGTTGAGAAATGATGAAAGCGTCATTAATTTAAAATGGGAAGGTTCATCAGATACTGAAACTTTAATAAAATTTTTCGAGGCTAATGGAATTGATAAAACTCTCAAAAGTATTGAGGGTATGTTTTCTTTTGCAATTTATGACAAACATCTAAATAAAATTTATCTTGCAAGAGATAGGTCCGGAGAAAAACCGCTTTTATATGGAAAAATCAATGATATGTTTGTTTTTGGTTCTGAGCTATCTTTTCTAAAAAAAATACCTAATTTAAAGTTAAATTTAGATAAATTATCAATTAATCAATATTTTTTTTACGGTTATACAAAAGAAACTCCATTTAGAGAGATTAAAAAAATTCAACCTGGTTGTTATTTAGAAGTTTTTATTAATTCTGATGGTTCAACGGATTATAAAAAAACAAAAAAGTATTGGAACTTTGACTTGTCAAAAAATTTAAGGAAATTTGATACAAGTGAAATTGAAAAAAATTTTGAAAAAAAATTATTAAAAGTTATTAATAAACAAATGATTTCCGATGTGCCAATTGGAGCATTTCTTTCTAGTGGATTAGACTCATCTTTAATTGTTTCTATGATGAGTAAATATAGTAAAAATAAGCTTAAAACTTTCACAGTAGGCTTTGAAAACGATTTGATTAATGAATCTCATGAAGCAAAAAAAATTTCAGATTTTCTAAAAACTGACCATCATGAAATTTTTTTAAGTGATAAGAAAATTGCAAAATTAATTCCTGATATATTTAATTACTTCGATTTTCCTATTAGCGATCCGTCTATAATACCAACTTATCTTGTTTCTTATATTGCAAAAGACCATGTAAAAGTTGCTTTATCAGGAGATGGAGGTGATGAATTATTCCTTGGTTATAAGAGATATGTGGAATGTAAAAAAATTGAAAAAAAAATTAAATTTACACCAAAATTACTAAGAGTTTTTTTAAATTTTTTGATTTCAAATTCGCCTCAGAAAGTTTTGAATTCAATAAATTTTAGTGAAAATAAATTAAGAAAATTAAAAAATATCCTTTCTGACACAAAATCTGAAAATATTTATCAAAATATTATATGCAAAAGTTTCCCAGAATTAATTTTGAAAGAACATCATAATTATGAGGATTATAAAATAAATCTCAAAAAAAAATTTACTAATTTATATGAATATATGTCTGTTTTTGATTTTCAGAATTATTTACCCAATGACATTCTCTATAAAATAGATATTTGCTCAATGAGAAATAGTTTAGAGACAAGGGTACCATTTTTAGATAAAGAAATTTTAGAATTTGTAGAAAATTTGCCAACCAAATATAAGATTGACAAAAATAATGATCAAAAAATAATTATAAAAAAAGTTTTACAAAATTATTTGCCCTATAAATATATTAATAAAAAAAAATTAGGTTTTGGTTTGCATTTAAACATTTTACTTAAAACTTCATTATTAGATTGGGTTGAAAGTTTGTTAGATTTTTTAAAACAAAATAATGATCAATTTCTTGATTATAAGTCAGTTAAAAGATATTGGGAAATGTTTAAAAAAAATGAGCAGATAAGCGAACATTTTATTTGGAATATTCTCTCTTATTTAGCATGGAAAAAAAATTGGCAAAATAAAGTATATTTTTAAAAACTTTAGATTATAACTATTTAAAATCACATGAATATATTAGTAACTGGCTGCGCAGGTTTTATTGGATTTAATTTATCAAAAAAGTTAACTAACAATAAATCAATTAAAGTAATTGGTATTGATAATCTTAACTCTTATTATGATAAGAAACTTAAAATTTCAAGACTAAAGATATTGAAAAAAAATAAAAATTTTTCTTTTATCAAATGTAGTTTAGAAAATTTAAAGTTTTTAAAAAAAAAAAACGAAAAAATATAAAATTGACTTTTTAATAAATTTAGCTGCACAGGCAGGCGTTAGGTATTCTTTACAAAAACCCGAGAGTTATACAAAAAGCAATCTTGTTGGATTTGCAAACGTGTTAGAAATTTGTAGGATTAAGAATTGTAATTTAATTTTTGCAAGTACAAGTAGTGTTTATGGTGAAACCAATGATTTTCCTATATCAGAAAAATTTAATACGGATAAACCAATTCAATATTATGCTGCTACCAAAAAATCTAATGAGGTTATGGCTTTTTCTTATTCACAATTGTTTAATATAAAAACAATAGGATTAAGATTTTTTACGGTTTACGGTCCCTGGGGTAGACCAGATATGTCTTTGTTCAAATTTACTAAAAACATAATTTTAAATAAAGAAATTGAGGTTTTTAACCAAGGAAGACACTTTAGAGATTTTACTTATATCGATGACATTGTGAAAGGTATTTTAGGTTCAATAAAATATATTAATAAAAATAAAGGTAAGAAAAATTTATTTGATATTTTTAATTTAGGTAGAGGTAAAAGCATTTCTTTGGAAAGTTTTATTAATTGGATTGAGGTAGTAATTGGCAAGAAAGCTAAAAAAAAATATCTAGGTAAACAAAAAGGGGATATTTTTAAAACTCATTGTAATATTACGAAAAGTAAAAAGCAATTGGGATATAATCCAAAAACAAATTTTAGAAATGGAATTAAAAAATTTGTAACGTGGTATAGAAAATATTATTCAGTATAATGGAAACCCTTAAAAAATCATTTATTCTTCTTGAAAAAGTAAAAATGAAAAAATATCTAATTTTTTTGTTTTTTATGATGTTGATAGCATCTATTTTAGAAACTCTTTCAATTGGTGCAATTTTACCAATGATGCAATTTATTTTTAATAGTGATGAAGTTTTTTTTCTTAATTCTGAAAATTTTAAATTTTTAAAGAATAGTAATGATAACGAAACGTTAATATTTATGATTTTAGTAGTTGTTATTATATTCCTTATTAAAAATTTAGTTATATTTTTCAATAATTATTGTCAATTTAATTATGTTTTTAATTTTAAAACTAAAATTACATCAAAGTTACTTGATGCATATTCTAATTTAAAATATCAAAATTATGTTCTTAAAAATACATCTTACTACATTAAAAATTTGACACTAGAAGTTATAGCATTAACTCCTTTTTTCACTCAATTATTAATTCTTACAAGTGAAATAATTATTTTAATTGGAATAACATCTTTCCTTTTTTGGGTGAATTTTAAGATGTCTATTATTTTAATTTGTATATTTGGCTCTGCAACTGCAATTTATCTTTTAATTGTGAGAAAAAAAATGCGTCTATGGGGAGCTATAAGAGAAAAGTATGATTCTTATAGAGTTAAAGATTTAAATCATATTTTTGGATTATTTAAAGATATAAAATCACCCAAAATAAAAAAATTTTTTTTTAGTCTTTTCAATTTTAATAACAAAGAGAGATTTAAAGTTGAATTAAAAGAGCACGTTATAAATAGTTTTCCTAGAGTATATTTAGAGATGATATTTATTATAACAATATTAAGTATAACTTCATTTTTGTTATATGAGGAAAAATTTAATGATACATATCAAATAATGCCATTTATAGGTTTATTTGCAGTTTATTCAATTCGTTTAATACCATCTATCAATAAAATAATTTATGCTTACCAATCATTAAAATTTAAATCAGTTGCTATTGAAGTAATTTTAAATGAAATAGATGAGAGTGAAAAAAATACCCACAATCTTAGCTTAAAAAAATTAGACAATTTAAAATTGGAGGACAAGTTAGTACTACAGAATATTGATTTTGAATATCAAAAGAATAAACCTATTTTTTCAAATTTAAATTTTGAAATTCGTAAAAATTCTTTCATTGGCATAATGGGCGAAAGTGGTTCAGGTAAATCTACTTTGTTAGGTTTAATAAGTGGATTATTAAATCCTTCTAAAGGAAAAGTGCTTATAGATAATAAGCATGATGTTTCTGAAAATTATTTATCCTGGGTCAACAAAGTTTCAATAGTTAGTCAAAATGTTTTCTTATTAGATGATACGATCAAAAATAATATAGCATTGGGTGAGAGCAATAATGAGATTGACTTAAAAAAATTAAACTATGTATTAAATGCAGCTCAATTAGAAAATTTCATAGAAAGTTTAGATAAAGGTGTAGATACCGTAATAGGTGAAAGAGGTACAAGATTATCTGGGGGACAGATTCAGAGAATAGGTATTGCTCGTGCGTTATATCAAGACTCAGAATTATTAATTTTGGATGAGTCGACTAATGCTTTGGATGAAAAGACAGAAAATGAATTCTTAAATTTTCTAAATGAATTGAAAAAAACTATAACCGTAATTTTTGTATCTCATAAAAAGAATACTTTAAAAAATGTAGATGCAGTTTTTATAGTAGAAAATAAAAAAATTGTTCAACTTAAATGAATAATGTCCAAAAAATTTTATGGTTTATTTCTAGACCTAAATATTTTTTTGTATTTTTTGAAATTATAAAAAACAAAATTTTTTTTTTAAAAAAAAAGTCCTCAATAAACTTTTGTAAAAGTAAAAAAGTTTCTTATCGACATTTTAAAATAAAATTTCTCAATAAAAAATCAAATAATCATAATGTTAACAAATATTTAGATTTTAAAAAAAGTCTTGAAATTATAAAAAAAAATAAAAAAATGCTTGAAGTTGCACAAAATTATGGAAAAAAAAATTTTCAATTAAATATAAAAAATTTTATTAGTAAAAGTGGAGCATCGAATATTAATTTATTATATGAAATTATTAAAATTAAAAAACCTCGTAACATAATTGAAACTGGTGTTGCTTATGGCTGGAGCTCTTATGCAATTTTACTAGCGATAAATCACAATAAATTTGGAAAACTCATTTCAATTGATTTACCATACCCACTAATTAATGAAAAAAAAAATATTGGAGTTATTGTTCCAAAAAATTTAAAAAAAAAGTGGACTCTAATTTTTGATCGAGACTTTAATGGAATAAAAAAAGCATTGAAAAAATTTAATTATAAAGTTGATCTATTTCATTATGATAGTGATAAAAATTACGAACCAAAGCTTAAAAACTTACAATTAATATGGAATTATATTTCAAATAATGGAGTAATAATCTGTGATGATATAAATGATAATTACGCTTTTTTTGATTTTGTAAAAAAAATTAATAAAAAATATTTTGTGCTTAAAATATATAAAAAATACGTTGGTGTTATAGTAAATGATTAAAAAAATTGATATTTTCGGGATTTCTATTATTTTTCTTGTTCTAATATTAATTTTACTTAATTCAAATCAAATAAAAATTTCAAATGACTCAATAAATTATATTCAAAATTCTTTATTGATAAATAGTCAGAAATACGATCTTAATCTTGTTATAGAGAATACAACTTTTTATCCAATATTATATCCTTTAATTATTTCTAATTTTTTTTCAAAACAAGAGACAATAGAAATTTTTAATTGTTCAAATCAAATTCAAAATTGCTTATACTATTTTGAAGATTTATTAATATTTCAATTTTTTTTGTTCTTCATTTCAGCAATTTTAATTTTCTTGATTGCTGAAAAAATATTTAGACAAAGAATTATTTCATACTTAGGAACTTTTTTTTTTCTTATAAATTCCTTTTATATAAGCAGGATATCTTTTATCAGCTCTGAAATTATTTCAATATTTTTTCTGTTATTATCTTTTTATTTTTTGATATCATACTCAAGTGAAAAAAAATTTTATCAATTAATGATATTTACCATTTTCTCTTCTATCCTTTTTTTTTCAAAACCGATTTTTTTAGTTATAAATTTGTTGTTTTTTATTTTTTTATTTTTTTTAAAAATATTTTCAAAAAAAGAGTTTTTTGTATCGATTATTTTGATTTTTATTTTTTTCTTTGCTTCGGAAAAATTAAAAAAATATTATTATCAAATAGATAATTATGATTATGAACTAACAGTTATAGAGCAAAGAACTGCTTATGGATTTATTAAGTATAATGAACTAGTTCCTTTATTTTTTTCATTTATTCCAAAAATTGGTAACGAAATTGTATCTACTTTTTTTAAGGATAGTTCTGAAAGAGTAATACCGCAATTTAACTCTAGAAATTACTTTTATAACAACAGAGATAATTTAAATAAAAAAAAAGAAAATAACTTAACTAATAAAGAAATTTTAATTAAAAATTTAAAAAACCTTGATAAACAAGTTATATTAACACCAATTTTTCTTTTTAGAGGAATATTCATGCAGGCTGGCAA
>MDTG01292669.1_pt1 | contig 20732 bp, 16 predicted proteins | sample 811421 | NCBI WGS metagenome assembly MDTG01 (sample SAMN05326645, study PRJNA326480) | marine metagenome | isolation source: seawater | place: Pacific Ocean: South East | collected 2011
ATTAGTGCTTAAATGACTATTAATTGCTTCTAGTAGAAACCGACACTGTTTTTCTAGATTAGGCGCATGATTAAGATTAGAAAAACTTACCGAAACATTTGTGGCAAGGTAAAAAAGCCATTGTTTAACTTCCCATTTATTTTGGGTGTTTGTGCCTAAGAATTGCCCAGTTTTACCTGCAATATATTCCAAGATTGCCGCAGACTCCATTAAATGGATTGGCGCTCCATCAGGTCCGTTCGGATCTACGATGCAGGGCACCTTCCCACCAGGACTCAATTTTAAATATTCTGGTTCTTTGTTTTTTCCGCTGTGGGGGTCAATTGAAATTAGATTATAGGGCGTGTTAGTTTCCTCAAGAATAATAATTGGACGGCGCCCATTAGCGGATTTCCATGCATATAAATCAATCATTTTTTTTACTTTCAATACTCTAGGTGGTGGAACCTTATCACGATACAGAGAAACCCACTACGTTACCTGTGTCTAATTTTAAATGTAAATGTAAATGAGTATCTATATACAATAAGTGTAACAAACCGATATTGTTATCAATATAGACAATCTAAACCCATCGCCAATTAAGAAGATTAAATTTTAGAATCGTACTTATCCTTTTAATTTCTCTGCCAAGCAGTCTGTGTCAAACTCCATTCAATTTCACAAAAAAATAGCTATCCCAACCATGTCGTTCACTAGTTAGAATCGATCCTCTTTTTCGATTTTCTTACTAAGCCCTCTGTTTTCTATGCTCTTTCTCATTACTCTGATGCCCTGTAGTTGTTTGGGCATAATCTCACGTTTGCAGAGACGACTGCGCTTGGACATTGAAAACGACTCATACAGATTGACCATCGTTTGCCCCTCTCTTTTGAGCCATTTTTGCACTTTAACCGTTGATTGCTCCCAACCCTCGTTTTTAATCGTATCCCAATTCTTTTCCAATGAGATCCTTTCTTTTCCCATTCCCTTTGAAAGAGTTCGAACATCTTTTGAACTTCTCTTTGATATGGTTGAGCAATCTTTTTGGTGCACATAAGCGCTGTCAACCTATAAGCATAATATAGATCAGCTACGCCTTTCACTGCATTAGCTTCCTGTTGATTTTGTTTCTTTTTAGCCTTCGCAATTTGAAGACGTTTTTTTTCTTCTATACGTTTTTTCTGTGCAATCTTTTTTTCTTTTTCAATTCTTACCTTTTCGACTTCAAGCTTTTTAGAAAAATTGGCGATGGCGGATTTTTTCAATTTATCGAATTGGCTACATTTTTGGTCATCATCTTTCGCACATGACCTCGCTAAGAACAAAACCTCCGTAAAACTGGACTCAAACATATTCGAAATTAACTTGTATTTTTTGCCCTCCAATTCGAATTCCATTAAGTCTATAATTTTCGCCTCTAGTTGTTTCTTGAGTTCTGCCCGTTGTTTTTCCTCTGCGAGACGTTTTTCTTCCCGAATTCTGAATGCGATAATTTTATCAACAATTTTTTCTTTGAGGGTCTTAATACTTTGGCAAACCGTTTGGTCCGTGCGTACACAAGTCTCACGCAGTTTCTTTAATTCGATTCTATCTGCGTCCCCAATTTTTTCGGTTATTTTGTCCAGTGAAACAATCTCCCCCAAAACATCAAGTTTCTGTAATTCCCGAATCTTCGTCTGTATCAAACGATTTTTCTCTTCGTGGTTTTTTCTTTTTTCTTCTTTTTCTTTTATTAGTTTGTTAATAAGCGCAGCCCTAAAACTTAGGGTTCTCGGGGAGCACATTGGGTTTTGGCTATTAAAAACAAACTTCGCGGATCCCGATTGCGCTGTGGATGAGGCACATTGTTTAGCTGCAAATAACTCATTTGAATTTCTCTGAATTTCAGTATCTAACCTGTAGGACTTACCCTCAAAATTGACAGTTAAAATTTGTTCGAATACTAAATAGTAATTTACAGCTTCAATTAGCAGTTTTTTAAACTTGTCTTTCCCATAAAATTTTTTGCCCAGCTTCGAAAAAGCTGCGCCATTTTTTGCTTGGTTCTTAAGATAACTTTTACGGTCATAAAGCTCGTATATTTTTTTCCCCAACTCATCATTCAGTGAAACGGTTTTTCCATCAATGTTGAATTTGATAAAGTCTTTCCAGGAAGTTGGTTTTTGGTCAGTTGCAGCCGCTAAGTTATAAGCGAACAGAGTTGTAAGTAAAAAGAATCAAGAAAAAGTTTTAAACATAGGTTTATTTAGACCTTCCTTTTAGATTTTAGAATACATACTTCTGCAAACTTAAAAGACATTTTTATTCTTGCAAAGACAAATAAGGTGAAGAAACTTCACCAATATTCTCCAGTAAATATTTTGCAAAAATAACTAAATTTTTTCTATTTTGTAAATTGGAGTCGTTTTTCACTGATCCGTGAGACCAAAGTTAAAAGGAAACGTCGTAGGGCCCCACAAAATATTTAAGTCACCTTTCGTTTTTAGGTTAAAACGGCGGAGTCATAATCTAAAAGGTCGTAGTTTAAGTCTTTCCCCCTTTAATATTCACTATTGAATATCCTTTTTGCCTTTCATCCTAAAGATCATCACAAGTATCAAAGCGGTCGGAAACATTATCAGACTATAAATTGCTGCTGGTATTATGGTCATGCCGCCACCAAGAAGAAGAGCAGCGACTGTAATTGCTACAGTTCCATTCTGTAAACCACATTCTAGTGATATTGCAATTTGTTGTTTAAGACCAGAAGAAAAACATTTTGATAGTAGGATTGCCAAGGTAAGCATGATTAGATTAAGCGTTAAAGTTGCAAGTCCCGCCTGGGTAAAATAGAGTACTATATTTGAACGTTGTTCATAAATGGCACCCATCAATATTATTGCGAATAATATTGCGGAAACAAATTCGACTTTTTTTTGAATTCTTGCTGTAAAACCCGGAGCGTGCCTGCGTGTTAACAGTCCAATAATTACCGGAACTGTTACAATAAAAAAAATACTCACTGCGGTCTGTACCATGGAGATGTCGTGGATTTTTTCACCAGCTATTATTTCATGAGAGATGGTCAATATAAAAGGTAAGGTTATTGCAGATATTAAACTGATGATAGCTGTTAATGATATCGATAATGCAATGTCCCCCCGGGCGTATGCGGTTAAAATATTTGAAGTAACTCCACCAGGTGCTGCAGAGAGAACCATAATACCCAAAGCTAATTCGGTTGGTATTTTCCCCACGGTCACAATTGCTAAAGCAACAAGAGGGAGTATTAAAATTTGTATAATGGCGCCCAAAAAAGAAGTCTTTGGGTTGCTTTAATATTTTTGTAAAATCGGTATAAGTAAGACCTAGACCAAGAGAAAACATTATAATGGCTAAACTAGAAGGCAGAAACAATTCGACAGCTAAACCCATTTTTTATCTTCTTTAATGCGTATTATGTGAAGTAAAGTTTGCCCATGAGGCACCACTTGGGTATCCAGTATAAACAGCAATTAGATAAATTTGATCATATTTATGGTATATTTTCATCTGTGGAACTTTATGTTTTTCTTTTCAAAATTTAGGGATTTTAATAAAAGTTTATAAATATAAGTTTAATACAGATGGCGTAATCAAATTTTTTATATCTTGAGCGTGTTTGGCCAAGCCTTTTAACTGTTGTAAGGCTTTTAGCGAATCCTACTAACAATTCCATGTCAGATTTAGCACGCTTTTGGTGCATTAGTAAGAGCTTGGTTGTGGTAGTAGCCACAACCCCAATTTATGCTCAAATTTATACATGCGTGTTGCTTATTGCACGGCCCTAAAATATTCATGATATAGTTTTTCTAAACTGGCATGAAAAATGCATTAATAAATCCATATGAAATTAAAAAAGGAAGCATTTGTAACATGTCTAACGCAGCAATGCATGTCGCCAAAACCGGAGTAGAAGCACAACAACTTAAAATGCAGGTTATTGCGAATAATCTCGCGAACGTAAATACTACAGGTTTTAAGAAGGATAGGGTGAATTTCGAAACACTCGTTTATCAAGTCAAAAAGATGGCTGGCGCTCAGACTTCTGAAGGAACTGAAGCCACTAGTGGGCTAAATGTAGGTACTGGCGCCCGGGTTGTTTCTGCGGAAAAACTTTTTTCTCAGGGTGCAATATCTTCTACCGATAATGCGCTTGACTTGGCAATATCGGGTGGTGGCTTTTTTCAGATTGTTTTACCGGATGGAAAATTTGGTTACTCGCGTGACGGATCATTTATAAGGAATGGTGAAGGCGTCTTATGTACAGCGGATGGATTTGTGCTCCAACCAGAAATTACAATACCACCAAACGTCGTAAATATATCAATAGGTGCGAATGGCGCAGTAAGCGTCAATCTTCCTGGTCAAGATGCTCCTACCAATGTTGGGCAACTCCAGTTAGCTACGTTTGTTAACCCTGCTGGGCTAGCTCCTATTGGGAGTAATTTTCTAGTGGAAACAAATGTAAGTGGCAATGCTGCATTAAATAATCCAATGCAAAACGGTACAGGAAAACTGATCCAAGGCTCATTGGAAAACTCAAACGTCAAGGTTGTGCAGGAACTTGTCGATATGATCGAAACCCAAAGAGCTTATGAAGTAAGCTCAAAGGCAATTACCGCGACCGATGAAATGCTTCGTTATATAAACCAAAATCTGTAACATGAAGTATTCGGCAAAATTGTTTTTTAATATAATCGCTGTCGGGTTTTCTCTTGGCGTCGCTTCTTGCTCCTCTTATATCGAGAAGCAAGCAGGTAAAAATTTCGAACCAAAAATCGATAATCTTCTAAAATCTAAAAAAAGTTCCTCAGAACAACCCTCTGTTGTAACAGGTGCAATATTTTCCGAGAGGTCACAAAAATCTGGGCTCTTAGTCGGGATGGGTACTCAGGTATTTAAAGTCGGAGAAATTATCCGAGTTAAACTTAATGAAGCGAATTCAGCTACTAAAAATCAATCTTTGACGTCTGCAAAGCAATCCAGTGTTGCGGCAAATGTACCCGATCTATCTGCTGAAAGTACGAACACAAACAGATTGCCTAGAGTTGTTGAACGAACAGCACGAACATTGAATCTTTTGAATGGAATGACTTCTGACAAATCATTTACTGGAACTGGAACATCTGCATTAGCCAATACCTTATCTGGAGAATTGGCAACAATAGTTGTTAAGAGATATGCGAATGGAAATTTAAAATTAGTAGGGCAGAAAAAATTAACATTAACATCTGGCACTGAGTATATACGAGTTGTTGGCATAGCTAGGCCAGAATTTATTGATCAAGATAACATTATAGACTCAAAGAATTTAGCTAACGCTGAAATACAATACATAGATGCTAATTCAGTAAGAAAAGGCTGGTTAACGGAGATGATGGATGAAGTATCTCCACTATAAAGTGATTTATAAAACGCTGTTGATTGCCCTCGTTTCATTCGGGCTTGTTTCCGAACTGTGTGCTGAACGGATAAAAGATGTTGCTTCAATTGCCGGAGTTAGAAGCAATCAACTGGTTGGTTTTGGTTTAGTTACCGGACTTTCTGGAACCGGTGATGGTGATATTAATTTAACAAAACAATCGTTAAAATCTGTTATTTCTCGGTTTGGTATTCGGACAAGTATTGATGATATTGATGCAAAGAATATTGCGGCAGTAACAATAACAGCCGAGCTTCCTCCATTTATTAAACCTGGCCAAACGATTGATGTAGTTGTTTCTGCTCTCGGCCCTTCTACCTCTTTGAAAGGTGGAACGCTTTTAATGTCAGCCCTGCGTGGTGCGGATGGCAGTACATATGCCGTGGCACAGGGTAATTTAGCCGTAGGCGGATTAGGAGTGACTGGAGATGATGGAAGTTCGTTAATAGTTAACGTTCCCACTGTTGGTCGTATTCCTCGCGGGGCAACTGTAGAAAAAAGAGTCGCAACACCTTTTTTAACAGCAAAAAATATTATACTTAATTTGCATACTGGTGATTTTACAGTTGCTAATAGGGTTGCAAGGGCAATAAATAAAAGACTTGGTAAAGATGTTGCAAATCCAATAGATGCAACCTCTATTCAGGTTAGGGCACCCGAAAAAGCGGATCAACGAGTTTCCTTTACAAGCCTTATAGAGGAGATACCACTTCCCACCACGATACCTCCAGCAAAGGTAATAATTAATTCCCGAACAGGTACTGTAGTAATTGGTGGAAACGTTCGGATAACACCAGCAGCTGTTACCCATGGAAATTTAACAGTAAAAATCGATGAAAAGCCTGAAGTTACGCCTACCGGGGCGACCACAACCACAGCTGATGGAAATATAGTAACTACGCCAGGGCCTGCAATAACGACACCGAGATCTCAAATCGAGGCCAATGAAGAGCCCGCACGTGCATTCGTATTTAATCGCACCGTAGAGCTTAACGAAATTGTTCAAGCGATAAATGACATCGGCGCTAAGCCAAGTGATCTTGTTGCAATATTAGAGGGATTGAAAGCGGCAGGTGCTCTGAAAGCAGAACTTATCGTTATTTAGTTGTAAAGCAATGGAATATTCAAAAATAACAAAACTTGTATCTGACAACACGGTCACGGGTGTTAACAAGCAAATTAGCAAATCAAAAGATATGGTTGCGTTAGAGCAAGTGGCTCAAAGTTTCGAAACGTATTTTTATTCATTAATTCTCAAAAACGCACGTCAGGCAAAACTAGCCGAAGGACTAACTAATGAGAATAAGATCTTTGGTGAGATGTTAGATAAAAATTTCTCAAAGATAGTCTCATCGCAAAACAGATCTGAGATCTCTGAGTCAATAATCAATCAGTTTAAAAAATATATTTGATGTAAACCTAATTAATCATGCCAAGTGTATATGACATAGCGAGTAGTGCCGTTCGGGCCCAGAAAGAAAACCTTTCGAACACTAGCCAAAATATTGCTAATGTTGACACTGATGGGTATGTGCGTAGAGAGGTCAAATTAGATGAGGTAAGTGCGAAAAATGATGGGTTGGCAGCTAAAGGTGCATCAGTTGGGCTTGGGGTGAAAGTAGATCAAGTTCGACGTGCTTATGATGAGGTTTTGTCTACCCAATTGCGAAACATTGGGGCAAACTTCCAATCCGCACAAGCGTTTGTGTCCAATTTAGAAAAACTTGAAAACTACCTTTTGCCTGATGGAAATTTAATTGATTCCATTAATTTATTTTTTTCCAGTTTGTCCAACGTAGCCGCTGAACCTGCTTCCCAGGCAAATCGAGTGACCGCGATTTCTCATGGAAATGAAGTCGCCTCTGCGTTTTCTAGGACAAGAGAATCGTTGGGTTTTCTTGAAGCACAAATTCACCAGGAGATAGACTTTACAGTTGATAGGGTTAACCAAATTTCTAAACAACTGGCCAAAGTAAATAGCGACATCTCTGCATCTTTTTCCAGCAAAGGAGCCACTCCTTCTTTGCTTGATATACGAGACAAGTTGCTAGTTGATTTAGGAGAAATAATTGCAGTCAGTGTAACCCATAAAGAAACCGGAGAAGTGCAGGTAGATCTAGGCTTCGATGGGAACGGCGCAACATTAGTAAATGGAAAAAGAAACTTTCTTTTGTCTCATAAGATTGCTGATAATGAGACACTTTTTTTTATAAATGCTACCCAACCCTTAACAGGCTTTGATGCTGGTTTGTTAAGAGGGATAAGTGATAGTCAAGATGTGCTAAATAAAACAGAGAAAGAACTAGATATTCTTGCCAGAAGATTCACGAAGGAGTTGAATGACCAGCATGTTCAGGGAATTGATCTTAATGGGAATTCTGGCACGCCATTATTTTCATCCAGTAGTCACGAACTGGTTGGCATTCCTGAGAATTCAGAATACTCGATAGAAGTTGAAAAAAAGAGCGGCCATTCAGACAAATATGAAAATATTACATTTACTTACAATGAAAGGTCCGATCATTGGACCGCATATCATCAAGGCAAGACTCTGGTATCAGCGCGAAAGGAACTTAATTTTGACGGATTTAATATAAAAATAAATGGACCAGTTAGGGATGGAGCAGGGTTTATGTTGTCCAGATCAATGGGCGACGCGCAAAACATTAATTTTTTGATCAAAGATCCAAAAATGTTGGCTGCAACTTCCTCCTTGATTGTTGAAGCTGCTGCTAAAAATACCGGAACAGCTGTAGCAAAGGTTGGTATCAAAAATAATGGAGAGATGACCCGGCCGAAAACTTTTGAGAGCTTTAAAAATAATTTGTCTCCTTTAGCATCAAAAGTGTTTTTGAAATCAGGAACTATTTCAGAGATACCAAGGGGTGTTTCGGAAATTCAAATTAGCAGTAACGCAGAACAATCTGCAGTTATAGTTTCCTCTGCAAAGATTGAGAAAATAAGTCGATTGGAGCTTAACATTGGAGGTCAAGTTTATACACTTAACATTCCGACTGGAGGAAATGATTTGAATATTCAAAATTCTGAACAGATAGCTGAATATTTAAATACAGGTCTTCTGCGATTTGTGGATAGTGGCGGTCAATCTCTGGAATTAGCAACAGTGGGCGGGTTTGCTAATGGATTTGGTGATACATTAAAAATTGTATCTTCATCTAAAAACATAAGTGCTGGTGTGACTGTTGTAGATGGTGTATCTGTATCAGGTGTTACTAGCTCTCCTGTATCCGCATCAAATATTCAGATTTTCACTAAAGAAGGTCGTCATATCGCAGGAACAGCGCTAAGTGCAGCGGAAATCAATACTTATATTAATGAAGAAAATGGATTTTCTGAATTCGCAACCTACCGGGCTGATTTTTTAAACCAATCTGGTAGTAAGGGTTATCGAGGTGTCACCTCTGAAACTATTTCCGCAACGTCGGGACATTCGTTAACTTTTGGAATTTTGGGTGGAGGTACAGGAATAGGAACTACCAATTTGGTTAACTCACAAACTGGCCCAAATAATTTTTTTGATCAGCAGACTCTAACGTTTTCTTCAACCGCATTAGGTATAGATGAAGCAGTTAAAGTTCCTGCCAATTCATCGGCGGACACGGTTGCAAAGGTGCTGAATACTAAACTAGCCTCGAAAGGTCTTTACTTCGAAGCTTCGAATCGGGTCCAGATTGAGATGGCTAGTTTGAGCTCAAATCCTGTTTCCTTCCAGTTAAGCGGTACAAATGCTGAACCAATTTCTGTGAAAGGTGAATACAACACCACCGTAGGTTTTACTAATTTAGCGTCTGCTATTAACGCTGTTTCGCCGACCACAGGAGTTTTTGCGGAGGTGAATAGCAATTCGGAGAGACTTGTGTTAAGCCGAAGCGACGGGGGTGATATTCGAATAACAAATGTGACGAATGCAAACATAAACCTCTCTGCCTTGAACAATAATTATTCTGTAGTTGGATCAGTTAAACCTTTGACGCCGTCCACTGCCAACGGGTTGGTGTTTTCTGGTTTGATAACTGGATACTCGAAAGACTCAATTTCAGTCACAAGCACTCAAGGTACTGCCATTAATAGTTCATCCGATAAGTATCAATCTGCTTCGGTAAGTCGTGACCTGTTCGAGGGAGGCGATAAGGCGGTTTTTGGAATAAATGCTTTATCTATTTTGCATGGTAATGCTTCTGAATCCTCTGTTGGTTCAACCTTTCACGGTGATCATAAATTTACCCTTAAATTGACCAAAGAGGATGGGACAGTACATAATTCTGTGATTAATTCGGGGTCTCTTTCGAGTGGTGGTGCTGAAGAAGTTGTTAAAGCATTGGTTTCTGACATCAAAAGGGAAACACCAATTCCTAAAATCGAGTCAGCGTCTTTTCCTTCACTACCTCCGGAAAATGCGAGGATGAAATTTATTTATGGTGGTGAAAAATATCAACTGCGATATAGTAATTCAGAATTCCAAGTGTCAGGGCTCGATTCGGGACAATTTATAATTGGGTTGAATCAATCTGGTTCAAACTACAGTCTTTCTATAAGTGTGCCCAGAGGTAGTAATTCTGGGTCATCAATTATTCCCATTGAAAATGACGGCGAGGATCAATTTGGTTTTACAAGCTGGACAAATTCGTTAACAGGAAGCACAACAAAATCCATGAATATTGGTGATACTCACTCAACAATTGTTCAAATATCAGAGAGTGCGACTGCGACTGTAACCCTAGAGAGACTGGCGAATGGAACTTATAGGTTGTCCTCAAATAATGCTTCGGTGATTCCTTCTTTTGCAGATGGAAACACCACCTCAGCATCTTTGACTAAAATTACAATTAAAAACAATAACACAAACACAGCGATAGAGGTAAATGGAAGCACAGGTGCAACTGCAATGGGGTTTGCAGTTGGGCGTGAGGAAATTTTTTCTGATACTGATAATAATCGGGTCGTTGTTCGAGCCCAAAATGGTGCTCCTGTTAACCTCGAAATTAGTGGACATAAGGAACAAAATAATAATTCTGTTCACCTGAAGGATATACCAGATGAAGAGTTAATTCTTCTTTTATCTGGCGGCGGGGCAAGGAAAGTATCAATGGACTACATATTGGGATCGTTGTCCCCCGAGCTTCCAATAAAAAATAACATAGAGATTTCTTTGATTGATGCAGAAACAAAGCAATTGGGAGTCTTTGACAATAATACCGGAAGTCTTATCGCAGAAAGAAAGTTTAATGAGGGTAATGCAATTAATATATTGGATTATTCAATTACTATTTCTGGAAAAATGGAAGAGGATGACTCATTTACGATAACTACAAATGATGATTTAAAACTTAATGGAAAAAACCTTGATTTAGTGGCGCAACTTGGCATCTCTCTTGGAAACAGACAAAACTATCAAGACTCATACAGGGACTATTTGATTGATGTGGGTTCAAAGTTAACATCAAATCGTATCAAGCTTGATAGTGTGACAGCTCAGTTAGAATCCGCAAAACAAAAAGTTGATGAAAAATCAGGTGTCAATTTGGACACTGAGGCAGCAAATCTTATTCAGCAACAACAATCGTATCAGGCAGCGGCACGATTATTGCAGACCGCAAGAGATATGTTTGAGACAATTGTCAAAATTTAGGTATTTTTAATGGCTATATCAACAGGTTTATTTACTGAAAAACAGCTTGATAATTTTGATAAAATTACCACCAAAATTGAGAAAAATCAGGCTAAAGTCATATCGGGAAAGTCTCTCACAGAGCCAGCCGAGGATCCTGAAAAAGCAATTAAAGTTTCCGCTTTAGATGAAAAATTACGCCAAACTGATAATTTTATTAGCAATCTTGGTAAAGCTGGCGAGAGATTGGGTGTGGCTGATACAGTTATGGGAAATATAAATAATATTCTTATCCGTCTGGGAGAGCTTGCGATACAGGCTGCAAATGATACATATACCGAAAAAGACAGGTTAATTATACAAATGGAGGTGAAAGAATTAAAGAACGAATTACTTTCATTGGCAAACACGCATGATTCACGAGGACAACCCTTGTTCTCTGGCTCAAGCGGAAAAGAAATTCCATTTTCAGAAAGCCTTGATGGTTCAATTGTTTACTCAGGTAACAATCAGAGAACCTTTGTACGAACTACTAATAACACAACCGTAGCAGACAGTCTTAGCGGCTCTGAAGTCTTTTTTTCTGATTTAGAAGGTAATAAACGTGTCAGTTATTTTGATATTGTAGATAATTTTATTGAATCACTTGAAACAGGAAAACAATTGCTCTCTAGCGCTTCTGTTGATGAACCAGATACCCAAGTAATAAAATTAAATAGCTCAGATAAATTAAATAATTTTTCTTTTGATATGAGAGGCCAATTCGGTTTGGTTACAGTCAAATTTGTTTCTACTAATAATGGAATTTCAGAGGCGCTGGCTGCTATAAATTTACATACCAGTCTAACAGGCATCACAGCTCAAAAGGATGCTTCTGGTGAAGGTATAAAGTTAACGAATGTTAATGGAGAGATCGAAATTTCTAATTTTTCAGATGGAAGCCAATTTGGTGATATTAACAATAAGATATCTATAATAAGTGCGAGTGGTGAAAAAAAAGAAATCGTAAATTCATCAAAAGATATTTCAAGAAATATTCAATTCATTAACTCCGCGCAAGAAAATAATGAGTTAAAAAGAGCTGCAATTGGTTCAATGGCTAACCAGATTCAGAATTCATTAAAAGTCAATGAAAATATGAGAGACCTTTTTCAAAAATCATTCTCCGATCTCGAATCTGCAGATTTGGAGAGGATTATAACGGAGCTACAGTCATTATTAGTGAATAGAGATGTTGCAAGACAGACCTACACAAAAATTACACAAACAACGCTGTTTGATTACATACGATGAGGATATTAGGATTTTTTTTAGTTTGTTTTCTGACCACCCCAGCGACCGCGGGATGTGAAAGGTTTTTTTCTTCCGCAGAAGTAAAATTTGGAATCCCAAAAGGCTTTTTACAAGCTATATCTTTTACAGAGGTCGGATTAGGCATTAATGGAAAATTGAGAGAGTTGGCGATTAATGTAGGAGGAGTGCAAATTTACTTTCGCGATAAAAAGACCGCCACTCAATACCTGTCTCTTATTAAAAATAAAAATGTTGATGTTGGATGTATGCAAATAAATTATTACTGGCACGGTAAAAACTTCAATAATATCACTGATATGCTCAACCCGCGAACAAATGTGATGTATGCTGCTAAGTTTTTAAAAGAAAAATTTATTAAAACGGGGTCATGGCAGAATGCGATACGTCAGTACCATTCCAACGACAGCACGAAAAGTTCCATATATTTCAAGAAATTTTTAGATAATTATAAAAAACTCATCAGTTAAGTAGAAATTTTATTTGATATAAAAAAAGGTAATTTAATGATTAGTACAATTTTAGCTGGTATAGGCGTTGCTTCAAAAGCTTTAGACTTAATTTCAAACAACGTAGCGAATGCGAAAAGCTATGGGTTTAAAACATCAGCGATAAACTTTCAGGATGTTTATTCCGCTGGGGGACAAGCTGGGAAGAAAATAGGCGAGGGGGCGCAATTAGCAAAGATAAATATGCGTCATGAACGCCAAGGAAATCTAACATTAACGGGTAATGTTTTAGATCTTGCTATCAAGGGTTCAGGATATTTTGTGTTAAGTGACTCGGAAGCGACACGGATTAAATTTACTCGTGATGGTAGTTTTTTGTTAAACGAAAATGGTTTCTTAGTTAATCAATCAGGTCTGTTTGTAAGGGATACTAATGGGAAACCAATCCAAGTTCCTCTTAATAAACAAGGTTCTGGTTTGGTTGAATTAGAAATTAATGAACAGGGCCAAATATTAGCTACCTATAACGGTCAAAGAACAAAAATTATTGCAAACCTAGGTTTAGCAAATTTTGAGAATCCGGGAGCGCTTACTCCAGAGGGTGGAGGGGATTTTTCTGAAAGTTTTAATTCCGGTAAGGCCAAAATAAATAAAGCAGGAACCTCAGGTCTTGGTCTGATAAAATCCGGTGCCCTTGAGAATTCAACAACGGATATTGTTAAAGAGCTGGTAGCAATGATGACAGCTCAGCAAACATTTTCTGCTAACGCAAAAATGTTACAGACACACAATGACATGACTGGTCGCTGGCTTAGATAAAATTCTGTATAAATTTGCAGTTTCTTACTTGGGCAGTAATATCATGTTCGATTATCAGATCACCTTTGTCACTAATTACCAGCTCTGTATCAAGGTGTGTTTCAATAATAATTTTAATTGATCGGCTTCTTTGTAGTGAATGTAATAAGTTATCAAATATGTGTTTTTCTACAATTAACTCACAGCGCATTGTGGTCTGGTCAGGTAGGATTTGAATGATACTTTTTTTATTGGAATTCCTAGTAAAAATCGTAAAATTGACATAACCTGCGCTTATATTGACAAGGCGAGATTTAATGAAAAGAGATGAAGTGTTCTCTAAAACTGAACAGCGATGTGTTGCAGAAACAACCTCTGATTTAATTACCTGTAATTTATTGTATTCAGTCATTAAAATTAGAAATTTTCACCAAGTTTTTCTCTCAGCGCCTTAAATGCCTGGGATTTTATTTGAGAGATACGTCCTGGACTCAAATCTAAAACTTTAGCAATTTCATAAGTGTTCAGTTCTTCGACAAAATATAGTTGAAGAACTAATGCTTGATTTTTGTCTAACTCTCCTAGTTTTTCAGCGAGAATCCTTGCACGTATTTTATCATCCAAAACAGCATCTTGGGCGCCCCAATCAGACGCAAAAAAGGCAGAGCTTTCATGATATATTTCTTCAATACTTTGGAGATTTGCATGGGAAATTTGGCTTTCCCATCGCAATAATTCCTTAGAACTGATTTTTAACTTTGCAGCAATTTCTTCAGGTTTGGGTTCTCGTCCTAATTGTTGTCTGAGCTTCTCCTGCACAGCCTGAAGTTTTTTGTTGCGAGAGATTGTCTGACGAGAGAGATGCGAAGCACGACGCAAATGATCTATTATTGCTCCTTTTACACGCATTGAAGCGTAGTTAGGAAATGAACCATCTTTAGTGTGCACGTAATTATTAGAAGCTTCTATGAGACCGATCACACCTACCTGCATAAGATCTTCAATTTCAGCGTAATTACCCACCCGTCCATGAATTTTATATACAATTCTTTTGACCAAATCAATGTGGTTACTTATCAGGCTTTCTCTATCGGCGCCTTTTAATGTGTAATTGTCTAATGTCATTTGTCTTTCAGATGAGTGTCTAACGTTTTTACTATATTTTGTATTAGCGAATGTTCAATTCGATCTTCGTTATAAAAGAAGGGAATTCGTTTGTTAATGCTATTTTCAATTTCTCTTGAGTGGGGTATGAAGCCAACTAAAATCATATTTAGATTTAAAAAATTACTGGTGATTTTGTAAAACTTATCAAATACTCTTGTTGCATCCGTTAAAGAGCTACATTGATTAACGCAAATGTAAAAAGTTTTAATGTTATATTCATGATATGCGATTTTTATGGTGGAATACGCGTCTAAAAAATTTGTGGGTAAATCTATAAGTGAAATTAAGGGAGTTGATTCGACACAACTAAGGGACATAGTATAATCCTCGGCACCGGCAGCGTTGTCGATTATTGCATATTCATAGGCGGACTTTACACTTTTTATCCCATGCCAGATTTTTTTTCCGTTTTCAGCTGACAAATTAACCAATGAACTACTACCACTTTTTCCTGGAACAATCGATAAATTATCAGAAACCTTAGTAATCGCTTCTTGAAAAGTGCATGTGCCTGAAATAAAGTCCTCAACTGATTTTTCTGGATTTACACCTAACATGATGTGGGCGTTTGGTAATCCGAAATCTGCGTCTATTAACAGTGTCTTTCCCTTAAGTTTGGAGAAAGCAACTGCTAAATTTGTTGCTAGCAAAGTTTTGCCCGCGCCTCCCTTACCACTGAGAACTGCAATTGATTTCTTCATTTAAGATCCATCTCTTTGTGTGCCAATGAAGAAATTATTTCATCTTTATCTGTTACAATATGAAACTGACCTCCAACTTCATTGGTAAGTGCAGAGATATACTTCATGTACCCAAAATTCAGATAATTTTCTTTGGCATGATTTTTTTTATTATAAATAATGTGAAAGTTTGCATCCCTTAATGTTACATCATCGAATATTTTATCTTCAAAATTTTCGAAGGAGTCTATTACATAAAATATATTGAAGCTTGTATAGTTGGAAAATATTTTCTGATAAAGATTTGATTTCGCATAATCATTATAAAAAATATTCGCTTCGATCACAGGCGTGCTCTGAGAAATGTTACTTGCAAGTATTGGTTGATAAGAAAATTGGCACTCTAGCAAACTTGCCACAATTGCAGAATTTGAATTAGCAAGAAGATGATTTTCGCCGTCCCGAATATAATGGATGTTGGTATCACTTCGATTTAGTAAAAAATTATAAAGAATAGTCGTTTTGCCGCAACCGGGCAGTCCAATAAACAGGGTTGGGTCAAGCTTTTGTTCAGAAATCAATGTTTTAAATTTATCATTTGGAGTCTCTTTGGTAGAGGTTTGTTTTTTATTACCTTTTCTTTCTGGGCTTGGTGCAGATGTGCTCGCGGTTACAATAACTTTCCCATCCTTTTTCTCGGTTTTTAAGACATACGCGTCTTCGCCAAGGTCCTGTGCGACTTTTTCCAAGGCATCTTCGATATTAGTTGAGGTGAACTTTTTTTCATTCATATTTGAGTATACCCTATTCTTTCCCAGTCTCGGAGCTTTTTGCTTCATTGCTTATAGTAGCAATAACTTCAAGTTGCCGTCTGTAAGGAATTTCGTTTACACCTAAGACAATTAAATCATTTATGTGAATACTTAAGAAATTCATTAATTTTTTCCTCACAGATGCATGAGTAACAACCACTCCTTTTTTTCCAATCTTCGCTTGATTCTCGAGTGCCAAATTCACCTCAGTAACAATACTCTCAGCCATTGAAGGCTCCAACATAAGAATTTCGGAATCGAACTGGTTTGCCGCAGATATGAGTAACTGCTCTATCTCAGAGTCAAACACCACTACAGGCAACGCCTCATTTATAGGCACTATTTGTTGTATTAATAATTCTACAAGTGCTGGCCTAAGAGCCTCGGCAATTTCATCGTTAGACATACCCTTAGACTGAAAATTTGAAACATATTCAAGAATTTTTCTCAGATCCGTCAAGGGTATTCTGTCTTCTAAAAGCCTTTTTAGTATACTAGTAAGATTTGAGAGATTTATTACTTTTGGGATAACCGACTCAACAAGGTTTGGAGAGGTGTTTGTTAAATTATCCAGCAGTATTTGGACATCATCCTGACCCAATATGTCATGTGCATTACATTTAATAATAGAACTCAAATGAGTTGCAATAATTGCATCTGGGTCAACCACAACGTGATGATCGCCTTCAGCCTCAACCTGTTGATCAGAGTCTATCCATGTAGAAGCCATTCCAAATGCTGGGTCTTTTACATTTATACCGTCAAGTTTTTCAATCGAGTCTGGAGAGGGAAGGGCTAATTTTTTACCCATAAAGACGACATCTTCTCCTAAAATTATCTGTCCAATCTTTATCCGGTAGGTATCTTGGGGAAGGGTGAGGTCATCGGTTATTCGAACTTGCGGAATGATAAATCCGAGTTCCTTGGACAGTTCTTTTCTAACACTTGCTATTCGATTAGCCAAGGGAGCACCATCTTCACCACCTATAAGATCAAGAAGGCTGAAACTTAAAATGACTGAAATAGCGGCATTATCGCTAATTTCGCTAATTTCGACAGCTTTCTCATCCTGTGGATCATCAACAGATACTACTTTGGAACCAACTTCTATGGGGCTTATTTTTGCGCGATGCGAAATGTAAAAGCCAATTGCGGCGGCGGTTATACCAAAGGTGAAAAACAAGATATTTGGCATTCCGGGTATGAGACCAAGAAGTCCGAGCACCGCTGCTACCGGATACCATGCCTTGGAGATTGACATTTCTTCAGCAACTTGCTCAGCCATATCGCGACCGGCCGATACTCGAGTAACAATGATTGCCGTACCTATTGACAACAAGAGAGATGGAATTGCCGCAGCAAGACCGTCACCAACCGACAATAATATGTAGGTTTCTGCTGCGACGGATACCGGTAGATTGTGTTGTCCTATTCCAATTGATAGTCCACCAATTATATTTATGGCTAGTATAAGAACCGCAGCAATTGCATCACCCTTTACAAATTTAGTTGCTCCGTCCATTGCACTATAAAAATCTGTCTCTTTACCAAGTTCCTCACGCTTTTTTAATGCATCCTCAGGAGTAAGAACTCCTGCATTAATATCTGCATCTATTGCCATCTGCTTACCTGGCATGGCATCTAGAGTGAAACGAGCAGATACTTCGGACACACGTCCTGCACCTTTTGTAATCACAATAAGATTAATTATAATTAAAATGATAAATACAAATATACCCACTGCGAAGTTTCCACCAATCACGAATTCACCAAACGCCTCAATGACCCTTCCGGCAGCATCAGGACCGTTTTGTCCTTCACTCAAGACAACACGAGTGGAAGCAACGTTTAGTGCTAATCTCAAAACTGTTGCAACAAGAAGAATTGTGGGAAAACTCGAAAAGTCAAGCGGTCTGAATGTGTGTAATGCCAGCATCAGCACCAGCAGTCCAATCATTATGTTTGTGGCGAAGAATACATCTAAAACGAGGGGTGGTAGTGGGATGACCATTAGAACAACCACAGCTAAGATGCCAAAAGGCATTAATGTGCTTCTAAACATATTACTGAGACGGCTAAAACCGGGTATGTTCTGAATTGCTTCCATAAAACTTATCCATATGAGTGTTTTTAAAAGTGAATGCAAAAGATGTGCCAGAGGCCTAATAAGAATGGAAATGGATTATGATAATATCTTCTAAAAAATACTTAGAATTCAAAAGTCATGTATTTACAATTCTGGAGAAGAATGATGGATCCAACAAAATAAGTAAAAATTGCGACTACCTTATTATCGCATTCATTATATTAAATATCATTATCATTATATGTGAATCTATTGACAAAATCTTTCAGGGAAATGAAGAAATATTTCGGAATCTAGAGATATTTTTTGTTTTGTTATTTACATTCGAATACCTTCTGAGATTGTGGTCTCAGCAAGACTTCGAAAAAAACGGTAAAATAAAAAATGGCCGAATTCGTTACTTTTTCAGTTTTTACGGGCTGGTAGATATTCTCTCAGTTTTGCCATTTTATTTACAAATAATATTTCCTGGTTTTGATTTACGAATATTGAGAACATTCCGGTTAATTAGAATTTTAAAAATATCCCATTACAATTCTGCTATTGAGGATCTATTTCAAGCTATTTATGTTGAGCGTAAACCATTTCTAGCAACACTCTATATATTTGCTGTGGCTATTCTACTTAACTCAACACTTTTGTATTTTGCAGAAAGTCAGGTTCAGCCCGATAAGTTTGGATCTATACCGGATGCTATTTATTGGTCTGTGATTACACTAACTACTGTTGGCTATGGCGACGTCACACCGCAAACCTCGATAGGAAAGGTAATAGCTGTTTTTACAGCTTTGACAGGTATATGCGTTGTCGCTTTGTTGTCAGGTATAGTTGCTACAGCTTTTTCCCGGCAAATAAATCAACGTCAGTTAATTTTTGAAGAGCAAGTAAGAAAGGCTCTGGAAGACGGCGTAATTACTGATACAGAAATGGAAATGCTTAATACCATGCGTAAAGAATTTGATATTGATGATGAGTTTCAATCTAGTCTTATCAAAAATATATTGAGGCAAAGATCCCATAAATATAGATAAATAACGAAAAATCGTCAGTGGAATTACGAAACGATAAAATTTCGTCAATAATAGTTTGTAAGTTTTAATAAGGTGGACTGCTGTAGGATTTTTGTCTGGCTAACACATACTTATATCTGATAATTTTCCTAAGTCCGTTTCTCAACCAAAAAAGATTGGCACAGATCTTGCTTCTATCAACCCAAGCAAGAGAGGTGACAATGATTTACATAGATAAAACTTCACTTTCAATTTCTTTGGAAATTTCCAATGCTTTTGATCTAAGACGGGTTGCATATTCAGACATACCTGTTGAGGAAATCAAAAAAGGGGACCCTAACAACCATTCTACTCTTGTATGTGGAATCATACATGGGACAAAAGATCCTCAAAAAGTAGTTAACGAGGCAACCGAGAAAGCGGTAAGAAAGGGCATACAGAGACTTGTCATTGTCGACGAAACAAAAGAAATGCCCGGTATTGAGAGTTTAAAAAATGGCCGAATTATCATAATAAATGCGGACTTCAAATCAACTCGATTTTCTTCAGAGTTTTTAGTAAGCCTAATTATCAGTATTGTAGCAGAGAATGCCGGATATGTATTAAAAGATAAAGCATCTGAAAAGTTGTTTGATATTGCAGAACGAGTGGCTAAGTCAGATGTTGGTGTTTTTATTAATGGCCCAACCGGTACGGGTAAGGAAGTTCTTTCTAACTTTCTGCACGAACATTCTTGCCGTAAAAATGAAAAATTTATTGCATTAAACTGCGCGGCTATCCCCGATCATATGTTAGAGGCCATGTTGTTTGGACATTTAAAAGGTGCATTCACTGGTGCAGCTTCACATAGCAAAGGGATCTTTAGAGCGGCAGACAAGGGTACTCTTTTACTTGATGAAATTTCAGAAATGCCCCTATCATTGCAAGCAAAACTACTTCGAATGCTTCAAGAGAGGGCGGTTACACCGGTGGGAGGGACTGAATCCATTCCCTGTGATGTGAGGGTTTTGGCCACCTCCAATAGAAATATGGAAATTGAAGTTCAAGAAGGAAGATTCCGGGAAGATTTATATTATCGTCTAAACGTCTTTCCTCTGACTACCTTACCATTAGAAAATAGAAAGAAGGATATACTAGCTCTGAGTGCCCACATGCTTATCAGGCATAATAAAGATTGGGCGAACCTTCCCTTTTTGACTACGGCGGCAGCAAATCGTTTGCAGTCGTATAACTGGCCAGGAAATGTGCGTGAGTTGGAGAACGTTGTTCAACGTGCAACTGTTTTGGCGGCCGATAATATAATTGAAGAACATGATATTTTGATTAATTCGCAAACTTTTATTGGTCAAATAATTCCACCCACAA
>MDTG01000544.1_pt1 | contig 20731 bp, 28 predicted proteins | sample 811421 | NCBI WGS metagenome assembly MDTG01 (sample SAMN05326645, study PRJNA326480) | marine metagenome | isolation source: seawater | place: Pacific Ocean: South East | collected 2011
TCCAGACAAAGATACAAAACCATCCACATGGAAAGAATTATCAATAAATTTAAATATCCCTTATTTTTCCGATTTTTATTCCATGATAATCCATATAAAAATAATAATATTGGCCATACGATTTGAAAAATGTATTTTGGAGGTTGATATGGATTTTCATTCCCGTTTTCAGAATCTTGAAAAGATTGACAATTCAAATTGGTAAAATACGCAACGGAATAAATAATTAGACTTGGTAATACAATATACATTATATTTTTGTTTTTATTTTATTGTTGGGAAAAAAAAAATACAAAAGTTAAAAGCGTACTTTGTACAATAAGACCAGAAACACCATCATGATACATGGAACGCAAAGGATGATTATTTTTTTCATCAAGTTTATCATAATAATATTCTTTTAATTTTGGGAAAAAACCACTATATTTCATGGGAATACCAATCAAGGCAGATACAATAGCAGTTAAAAAAAGAAATTCAAATATTTTGGAATATTCCAATTCTGTTGGAAATTCTTTCATTTCCAAAATTATCAACTGTGTAAAAAATCCCACGAATCCTGCAATTAATGCTGCTGCAAGTAATGTATGATGTAAAAAATAAGGCTTCAACAAAGAAATAAATGGAAAATATGGAAAATTTTTTGAATAATAAAGAGATAAATACCTTAAAATAACATCATATATCGCGGTAATTGCAAATGTGTAACACAACAAAGTTAATAATTGCATTTTCTTTCTTTTTTTTTCTTTAGAAGAAGAAAAAAAAAAAGTTTTTATGAAACTAAAAGTTTCAATATCCAAGAAGTTTCAGAGCTTTCTTGTTGACAAATTTAGATTCTTGTCCAGGAACAACTGGATTTCTGATTTGAGTCTGAATTTGTTTTTGTTTTTGTGTCTGAGCTTGTATTAGTGATAAAAAGTAATCGTATAATTTTGGATGAAGAAATCTTTTATGCAGGTAATATGATTCCCCATCCTCATCTACGATTAAGATAGTATTATTTTTTTGTTCGATTATATCAAAAAATTTATTAAAAACTTTATTATCGGTCACAAAGTTTTGTATTTGATATGTCTCAATAAGATAGCACAATAAGGGATAATCAGTGTATATATTGCGAATTTCATTCAAATTATCACCGAGTTTTGCTTTTTGTGTATTTTTTAATAAATTATTAATATTGTTCCCGTTTATATCTATCTTTTGGAAGATAACTTTATATACGACCACTTCTAGAAATAGTATTTTTCTTTCATCTCCTAAAATTGTATACTGTTTTACTTTAGACCTTTTAAGTATTATTTTTTCAACTATGTCTTTAAAATTTTCTTTAAAATTTTTTATAATCAAATCATGATTTTCTTTCATATATTGTTTTCTAAATGCTCTAGAAAATCTTTCAGTATTTTCATTCGCTTTTTCTTGCAATAGAATATTATATCCACGAGAAATGGCCCTTAATTTTTGCCTGATACCCTTGAAAAATTTTTCATTGTTTTCATACATTACTTTTCTTGCATCTTCACGTGCTTTCTCTTTCTTTTGAAGGTTCGAGATTTTTTGTCTTTGTATGCTTGCTTTTTTTTTCTGTTGTTGCAATTGTTGTTGCAATTTCTTCAAGTTTTGTTTTCTGTATTCTCTATTCCTCAATTGTTTTATGTCTTGTAAATCCTTTTCTGACAACTTCTTTTTCGAAGAAGGAGGAGGAGGTGGTCGTGCAAAAAAATAATTTCTTAGATTCATGATACTTATTAAATAAAATATTATTTTTTTTTAGTGTTTTTTATTGTGTTCCATTTTCAAACTAATACTATTTTTTATTTTTGTCGGTCCCATCATGGAATCATGGATACTATCAACACATTCATCCGACAAATTATATTCTTTCTTTAATTTTTTCAATTCATCTTCTTTTTTTTTCCTCGAAATTGCAGAAATCCCTTGTAAACTTTCCTTTTTATTTATAATAATTCCTCTATAATTGATAGCTGGATGGTTATGTTCATCTAGATATTTTGTAATCAAATTTGAAATAATTTCCATTTCTTGTTGAATTTCAGAACTTCTTTTCTTGAATTGTTGACGATATTGTTTGATATCTTTTTGGATTTTTTCATGTTCCGATTTTAATTCAAGATATTTTTCAATTTTATTGGTAATTTTGGATTGGTCAATTTCAGACATGGATAAAAATTTTATTTCTAGGAATTTAATTTTTTATATTCTTTTTTTTTTTTCTTATGTTTAAAAAATGGAAATTGAAAAAAAGAATATCGAATATGGGAAATGTCGATGGAGTGAAGAACTAAAAATTGATGTGAAAGGAACAAATTGTCCAGAATATTTATTTTGGGGAATGTTTAAAGAATTATGGAAAAAAAAATAGATACTTTCTGATTCTCATTTCTGAAAAGAATTTCTAGGATTTTATTTTTTTTATATTATAAATAATATAAAAATGATTTTCAACAAATTTTTTTTTATGGGTTTTATAGGCCTGGAATGCGAATGATAATATTTTTAAATGTGCACTCCCATGTAATGGGGAATGGCAACAAGTATCAGGTGCTTTAAAAAATATAAGTCTATAATTATACAAATTTAACATAATCGAATACATTTTCAAAATCTGGATTTTCTTTTCTATACCAATTTTTCATTTCTTCCTCATCCTTAACATTAAATTCATATACAATTATATTTTTATCATTTTCAATCGTTTGTTTATTCTGTAATATTTTTTCTAAACATGGTATAAATTTATTCTCCAAATAATTTTTTCCATCTTCCGTCATTTGATATGCATCATTCGAGTCATATTTTTTTCGACGCACCAAATCTTCTGAGTTTTTTGTATTAATGCGAAAAACATAAGAATATACCTTTTTATCATAAAATTTTTGTTGTAATCTTTCTCTTATCTGGACGAGTCGATTCATCTTCTTTTCATGATTGTTACAATCATATTTTTCATCAATTTCAAAATGTAAAAGAAAAAGACCATCGTGATTCTCAAATTGTAAAACATAGCATTTATCAGGCTTTTTTGCAGTCATGCTTTTATTTTTACCAATTATTGTGGCAATATCTGTGTCATGACTTTGTAAAAAATTATTATTTAAATACTTTATAATATCAAATTCATTCAAATAAAGAAAAATTAAGAATTCAATTCGAAATAAAAAATCACATCTTTCTACTGAAATATATTTATAGTATTCTTGTTTTTTTTTTTTTCTTTTCTGGGTCAGATTCATTTATGATATCAAATTTAGCACAATTATAACAAACACGAATATGTTCACAACCGTATTTCTTCTTTATACATGGAATAAAATCTGTATCTGAGTGTAAAAAAGCGATACATCCATCATTACATCTTAAAGACTCTGGATGCTTTTTATAATGTCTTCTCACTCTCTCTCGTACAGCCTCTCGATTGTTTTCACGATATCTTTTTTCTCTGTCTCGTACAGCCTCTAGATTGTTTTCACGATATCTTTTTTTTCTGTCTCGTTGAGCCTCTGGATGCTTTTCACTATATCTTTTTTGTCTGTCTCGTACAGCCTCTGGATTCTTTTCACGATAAATTCTTTCTCTCTCTAAATAAGCCTGATATCCTTCTGGAGAACAATTTTTACACTTATCTATTTGATTCTTACATTTACATAATAATCTTTTATCATTCCAAAATCGTACTTTTCCTTCAAATAAATAAAAATTATTTATTTCTCTATCTTTTTTTTTAGGTAAGATTGGATATTGCATTTCAAAATATAATTTTTGTTGAGATTTATGAGAAGGTTAAAAAAATCATTTTTTTTTTTTTTGACATAAAAATAAAATAAATAATAAATATATATATATATATATGTTTACAAAATAAGATATATAAAACAAATATAATATATTGATTTTTAAATATATTTTTTTTTTTTATTGAAAAGATGAAATCGTGTAGGTCATTAAAAATTGTGTATCTTTATGTACTCAAAAATAAAGAAAAATTTGGTTCTAATTATGAAATGATTGTTTCTGATTTAAAGAATATAAGACGATTACCAATCCCTCCAGAATTTGACGAAGAGGAATGTCATGGTATTTTTGCAGAGAAAGAGGATAATATTTTGAATCATTTACATAGAGTGTCTGATTTTTTATTTTATCAGTCGGATATTCAAGAGCAAAAATATATGGATTTGTATGAATCCCTGAAATCCATTTATCGTATAAGGCGTAAGGAACTAAAATTGATGAAAAAAAAAAAGTCAATTTGTGTTCTATTGATGGAAAAATGTTTTTCGAACTTTATATAGGAGGATATTTTTTTTTTTAATTATTTTTTCTTTACTAGAGAAAATCTAATGAGTTTAGAAATAATTTTAAATAATGAACATTCAAGTTTTAAAAATGTTGAATTTTATAAAGATATAGTAACCGTCAATTGTTGCTTGCCTTGTGAAAATGAAACAAATATAAATGAAATAATTTTATGGTCGGAGGACCCAAGAACCAACATTACCAATATAATGTATATTTCAAAAATAAAATTTGACCCAAAAGTTTCAAGTGATAATTGTTTTGGTATACTAGAAACTAAAATTTTTTTATGTTATAATGACTATGATATTGTATTGGTACCGATGGAGATTATGACATCGGGGAAGAAGATTGTACAATTTGTGATTCATTTACCAGTGCAGAATCGGAAATTTCTACGTGAAATTCGATTGATGAAAGAAGAAATGACAGTGGGTACTTGTCCTATTTGCTATGAATCAAAATCTGAAATTGTCAAGGTGGATGCTTTCCATGCGTTTTGTAAATCTTGCCTTCTCAAAATGGAAAATTCTTCATGTCCAATATGTCGTAAACCTATTTTTTAGAATTTTTTTTTTTTGAATATATGGATAGACCATAATACAAATAGAACTAGTTGAAAAGGATGGATAGTTTTCTTGAGAAATATCATAAATATGAGAATTATTATGATTGGTTACATGAGAACAATGGTAAACTCCCCTTGTCTGTGTTTGACCATGTCAGCAAATCGAAGGACAAAGTCATGAAGAGAGATTTTCAATTGTTTTGTATGATAATCATGGAAGCGTTGCATGGTTGTATATCGTATAATTGGTGGTTTCATTATCATGAGGAGGACCCAAATTTTTTTGAGTCTTTTATAGTTGCGTCGCAAATGTCCGATTTGGATGAATTTTTGGGGATAGACAGGCATTCTATCGATAATTTTACGGAAATCGTTGATGGTAAGGAGTCCGGATTTGATATTTACGAGTCGGTTTGGGATAGAATGTTTGACATGAAAGGAGTCATGCCGAAAAATGTCTATGAATTTTTTAGAGAGTGTAAAGATGGAAGGGTGGTTCAAGATTTTATTCGTTGGTTGATTCCAGCTTTGGAGGCTTATCATGGATGTTGTGAGAATGACTATTATCATGGAACCGTCTATGAATTTAGAGAGGATTCAAAAGTATTTAAAGATTCGTTAGAAGAAATTTTTGAATCCGATGGTTCTGTATTATCAAAATTTTTAATCAAATTAAATGATTAGGAGAAAGAAACAAAAGAATGAAAATGAAAATCTTCTTTTCGACCGAGACGGTAAAATCGGCTGCAAATGAATTTGTAAATGAATTTTTTCAAGTAAGGGTAAGAAATAAAATGATTCATGAGTGGAAAATGATATCCGATAAGTTCGTGATAATCTTCAACAATGATGACACAAACACCTTTTTTTTGTAGTGTTTGGAAATCCTGGTCTTTGATGTCATGAAAGTATCGATAACCAATGGATTTCGAAGTGCAAAATGTAATGATGGTTTGTATGATTTCATCCACGTCCGAATAAAAAAAAATAATTTCGTTTAAATTTGATTCGATAATTTCAAATACTTTATTTTTTCGAGTACCTAGTTTTACAAATGTTTGTATTTTATTTTTTGGTTCTTGGTTTGGGTCTTGAATCGGGTATTTTAGACTAATGATATCATCATTGTGGAGGATAGCTCGACAATAAGGGCAGCAGTTGTTTACTTTTAACCATTTTTCGATACATTTCCAGCAAACAATGTTTTGGCAACAATAGACGAGAATGGGTTGTTCCATGAATTCGAGACAGAGGATACATTCGTTCAGATTTCGATAGTCTTTCATTTTTTGATTCAATTTTTGTTTTTTTTTATCCAACGTTTCCATTTTTGCACGGAGTGGGGACAAGTCCAATCCGTTTTTTGTGTTTGTTAGATTTTTATAATTTTTTAATTTTAATTGAATTTCTTCAATTTCGTTTTGAATTTTATCATGAATGAAATCCCAAATGTTGTTACAATCAGAGATGGAATTTAAATGTTCCAAGACTTCTTTGATTTGACCATTGTGTAGTAATTCGTAAATATCATCATCAAGTATTCCCTGCATTATTTTATACATTTCGTCTCGACAAGTATGTTTATGGAGTATATAATTAGGTAATCCATGGATTGTTTTCAGAGTTTCTTGAATTTTTAAATCTTTGCAAATATCCAAGGTATGGAAAATTTTACTATCAATGTTGTGAGGTAGAAACTGATACAAGAAATGACTTTTGGAGAGACTTAAAAGATAGAGTGGTTCGGAGGACACAATCCAAAGAAATCCGTAAGATATCTGTGGAATGGTTTGAATGGAGGTCAAGAGTTCTGGGTCGTGGATGACCAGGCGTTTTATCGCAATACGATGAAAAGAATTTTGGAATAAAAAACGAAGTAATTTTGGGGCTACTAAAATGATACAATCTTCAGTAGTATTTAACTTTACATTTTTATTATCGTAATAGACATGAGGTATGTTTAATTTATTAAAATTATGCATCCAATGTTGAATATTATTTACATGAGTAATCAAAACGGTATAATTACTTTTTTTGATTTGGATTATTTTTTCTTGGATAATTTCCCCTTTTGTATAATATTTTTCAATCATTTTTGTTTGTAAGAGGTCGGAATCGTCCCACCCTTGCAAGTTGGAGGAGAGTATTTTGCACAAGAGTTTTTTTCTAGAAAATCCTTTTGGATAATTGAAAATTCCAATTTTTGATTTTATCATTGACATTCCGAAAGAGATGCAACCCATTTCCCGTTGTTTCATAATTTCGTAATATTGGTTTTGAAATGTTTCAACATTATTTTCCATGATTATATAAAAGGCTTTCACTTTTTTAAATCATCGTGAAAATAAATGAAAAAATAAGGGCACGAGCCGGTTTCAGTAAGAAGATTATCATAACTAAAAATATATTGTTCTTCAACCTCATCATCAACGGTACCTCCTTTCATCGCATCAAACAATATCCATTGAGAATCCGATTTTTTTTTTCGTATAAAAGAAACGAAATGGTCCGAATTTACTTCATCGTTATAATTTAGTGGATTCATTTTTGTAATTCCTTTCAAAACGGCAAATAATCTTTGATTGGATAATTTTTCTTTCAGGTCTTGTATGGTATAAATGGTGATACTGAAATCCATATCAATTTTAAAATTAGAATTATTGTTGTTTATCATTTCTTCTATAATAAAACTTAGAATAAAATGGGGTGTCCCATATTGACCATAAACCACCACATCATCACAATGTTTTTTGAAGATTTTATAATAAAAATTATATAATTTATCGTCCCATTCCCCATCAATAAGACTTTTTAGGTAATCAATCATGTCTTTCGAAATGAATTTATTGTAAATGAGAGATGTCTTCATTTGAGAATTCGATAAGAATACATAAAGAACGCTGTTTATCCAACAAGCATTGGTCCCATTCGAGGCACGAACTTTTTGAAGATTACTCTGATATAATTCATTGATTTTGTAAATATAAAGACTGGGTTGTCTCGAAGCATCCAAATCTAAATAATTCAATCTGTGTTTGATATATTTTTCTCGTTCATTCATGAGTCGGATATGATTTCGACGAAGTTTTTCTTGATATAAAAAGATTTCCCGTTTCCATATTGCCAGATAGCGTTGTATCGTAGAGGATTGGTGACTATCATGTTTTAATTTGGATTTGAAAATTTTATATCGAATGAATTCTTCATTTTTAATTTTTAAATTCTGATTTGATTTTATCATCATGTCAAAATAATTATTTCCATACCGAATCAAACAGTCATCAATTATTTTCCATTGTTCTTGTAAAAATTTATTAAAATTATAATATGAATTCTTGACAAAAAGAAATTCTTTCGGATTCACAGCAAATTTCATGGCCAAAATTAATGCAGTTGGATTTAATACATTGTTTTCTCTTTCAATTCGCTTGAAGATGGGCTCCATATTTTCATAAAATGTATTACTATACCCAATGGATTCGACTATATTTTTGACCTCATTGATAAATAAACTATCATTTTTATCTTTTTCAACATACTTATCATTACTTATAATTTGTGTCCCCCCCCCTTCACGTTGTCGACACCAAAATTCATAGGGTTGCATTTGCGTCATGTTTGACTCATTCTCATAATAGGAGCTCATTTCTTGAAACAGATTAATTTAATTATATAATTTTTTTTTTTAATTTTTTAAAATTTCCTTGTTAATATATAAAATACAATCAAAAGAATCAATTATTGTTTGTAAAGAAGGATTTTTATCAAAATAATGTTCGGATGGATGAAATAGAGATATATCGACGCAAGGACATTTGTCGATACTATATCGTTGTACCTGTGGTGTTGTTTCTAACATGGAAAGATGCACTTCTTTCAAAGGTGTGTCGTCCTGGGTGGTCAAATATTGTTTTGGGACAGAATCATATTCACATTTCTTTTCCAAAATGGTTCGTGTCTGAAAAACAAACCAAGGTATATCCTTCATGTAAAGACGATTTTCCAATCGTTTCTTACATTTACAAATAATAAATTTTTTTTCATTCATGTTTTCAGAAATGATTTGTATACCATATAATGATGAATCATCTTCATCTTTCAATTTATACATGATTGGATTTCCTAAAAAATCGGAAATATATTCTACCAATTTGGTTACATTATGTGTCTGTAAACATCGCATTGTTTTTTTCTTTCTAATTTACTTCTTTTTAAATATAATTCTCATGAAATAAAAAAAGTTCCACATTATATTCTAATTTTAAGTTATAATCTCTCTTTATATCCGTCATATCCAACAATTCCTTGAATTTCTCATAATGAATACCAAAACTGCTGCAAATATAATTGGGTTTCTTCAAGTCATTCGTCATGTGTAAAATATTATTTTCTGGGTTATATATATAATAGACATTCAAACTTTCACTATGATATATCCAAAATTTACATATATATCTTAAACATTCATTGAAATATTCTATATATGTATTATCGAATTCATAAATATATCTTATCAATTCTTCTGGTAAATGATACATTTTTTTTTTTTTAATGATATAGGAAAAAAAAATAAAATGAATTACATAAGTTATCCAAATATTTTTTTTTTTCATCCAAGGTATTTCGAAATGACCATCAAATTCACTACCAATTATAATTACACCATTTCCAAAAAAATGAGTCAATTAAATGACTTTGATAAACAAAATATTATATCTGAGAATTTTGAAAATGTAAAATTCATTGGATTTTCAAAACAGGGAAAATTGAATGGAGAAGGATTTCTATTTGAAGGGTCAGTGTTGTCTCATTGTAAATTTTTAAATGGAAAAAAAAATGGAACCTGCATAGAATACTTCCTTAGAGACCTTTCCCAAGTCGCATTCATTGGTGAATATGTCATGGGAACCCGTCAGGGATTTTGTAAAATGTTCCGATATACAAATTCGGGTAATACCCTCATTTACGAAGGATATATGGAAGATAATAAATATAATGGAGAAGGAAAACTCTTTGAGAATCATCGGGTATACACTGGAAATTTCAAAAATGGACTATTACATGGTCAAGGAAAAATTACAACGGAAAATGGTATTGAACTTTATTGTGGAGGATTTCAATACCATAAATATCATGATAAAGGCGAATTATATCTATACGATGATGAAAATTTTCTCGTCTCTACCTACTATGGGGAATTCCACGGTGGAAAAATGTCAGGGAAAGGTAGTTACACCATTCTTTATACCAATGTAGGTACAAAAAAATACAATGGAGAATTCGACAATGATGGAATCAAAAAAGGTTGCTTCTATATCGACAATCATTTAGTATATGATGGAGATTTCAAAAATTTCAACTTTCACGGCTCGGGGATATTGGTCGAAAATTCAACCATTTACATTGGTCAATTTCTACACGGTGTAAAACATGGCACTGGTACGGTACTCCATGGAGATACTCTCGATACACTCTATTCCGGCAACTTTATCAAAAATTGCTTCCAAAATCGAGAAACTCAATTCCTAAAATTAGAAATCTTAATTGAACAATTCATCAATTCTTCTAGTAAAAAATATTCCGGATTTTTGAAAAACGTTCGCAAAAAAAATCTAGAATATTACTTTACAAAAAAAAATTACCCCCTCTCATCCAAAAATAAAAAAGAAATGTTGAAAAGTATTTTACAATTTCGTTTTATTGAAAAAAGCATCACTACCAATTCTCATCATTTATACCATAGAATTACAAAACGATGCCTCGCTGAATATATGAACCATCATAATATTTCCATGTTTCCTACAAACAATAAAAAAAGAATGTGGGAAAATCTTTTTCAGTCTCATCAAAAAGAACAGGAAAACGATGAGTCCAAATATGACTTTTTCGGAAATGAAATAATGACACCTGTTCTTGCAAATGATTCACACATTTACGACAAAAAAAGTTTAGATTCCTTATTCGAAAATAATTTAAAAGTTTCTCTTCATCAAAATATCGAAATCAAAACCTATCAAACGTTCAATGACGTCCAACATGATGCCGAAAAACTTGAATTATTTCAAAATTACATTGTATGAAAAATAAAAAAATTTAAAAAAAAAAAATAAATAGTTTTTTAGAAAAGAACATAAAATGCCATTTTCATTTTCTATTTATTCTTATAATATTGCTGGTAAAACTGAAACTTTTGCCAGAAATTTTATGATTGAAATTTTAGAATCTCAAACTTACCGGGATATACAGACAGAATTTTGACCGATATAAACCCCGAATCGATACGTGATGTCACTTACAAATCCATCAAAAAGATTGGAAGTGACCATTTTCCAGTCATGGCGAATTTTACCATAGTTCGAAAATTCGAAAACATTCAAATGATGAAAGGAGATACATACTATCAAGCAAACAGATAAATTTTTTTTTTACATTTTCGAATTAAATTTTACCATGATATATTTTACCAAGGTGTCTAACGTTGTATCATCCACAGATGATTTTTGATTCAAATTTTTAAATGATTTTTTGGCATTTAATTGTATTTTTCGTTGCTGTTCTGATGTAAAATAGGAAGTTTGATAACTATCAATATTTTCATCCTTGGTAATATATAAATAAATTAATTCTAAAATCTCTTTCAGTTTCATTTGCGCATCATAATAAGTATTGGTAAAAAATTTCAAGTTATCATTCGAAATTTTTTGTTTAATTATATTTAATTTTTTTAAAAGAATTTTTTTATCCGTTTTCATAAAAACTTTGTCAAAATTACTTTCCACCAATTTTGTAATTAGAGGAGGAATCACCGTTTCAATATTTCTAGCATCTTCTTCTTTCAAAAGGGATTGCAATTGCGGCCGCACATGACTGGTCAACATTTCTTTTCGTTCTTCTATAGAACTATCACCTGTTTGAGTTATACTATCGGACAAGAAAAAAAATTTTACACATATGCTTCTCATGTTCGATATCAACTCGCTGTCGATAATCTCCAAATTTTTATCTTCCGTTATATTTTTTGTATTGGTATATGCTAAATCTATAGCATCCATAAAATTTTTCAATTTCATATTATTAATCGTATAAAAATAATACATATTTTTCGGATAAACTAGTCCTATCACGTTATCTGGCATTGTTTGTACCTAAAAAAAAAAAATATAATTTTTTTTTTATTCGGAAAAGGAGAAAAAAAAAAATGGAATCTTTATCGAAAAAACAATTACTACAATTTTTAAATTACCATCCAGATTATCAAATACTTGAAAAAAAATCAAAAACATTTCTTTGTAATTTTATCACGATGCATGAATTGACAAAGACCAATGAAATTCCATCAGAAGAGACCAAGGAAAAAGCAGAAGAATCTTTTTCAAAAATTTTTAACGTTTGCGAATATCATCCCAATCAAATTCAATATCATAATTCATAAATTGAATAAAACTCGACTCATCTTCCGTTTTCAATCCAGCCGCTTCCCGGGCTTCCATATATTTTTGTTTATATGTATCTTTAAATTCTGGATTTGTTTCTTCCAATTCTTTAATTCTTTCGATACTAGCGACGTAACTTGTTTTCATTTTATCAATTTTTTCGACGGCTTCTTTGTAAGTCCACAAAAGTTGGCTTCGTTTCACATGACACATGATATATTCGTCATAAGGTTCAATCGGAGTATCGGGATTTTTCAAAACTTCTTTCGATTGGTTCAACAGATTTTTTTCTCTCTGTTTTATATCCTTCATTTCTTCGGCCGTCTCTTTTTTTTTCGTCAAGATATCTTCTGAAATAATTTCGGTTGTTTTCTTTTTAATATCAATCTCTTTGACCTCATTTGAATAATCCAAAGAATTGGTTATGGGAAAAGGACATCCCACCTTACAATGAAAAATTTGATGGTAACTATCATAGTTTTTAATAATATCCTCAGCGCGTTGATTTGCTTCAATCTCAGACACAAAATTACCTCGAAGCTTCATCATACCATAAAAACCATCTTTATCCGGTCGTGCACCTTTGGATGGAATGAAAGATACTAACCCTATCTGTTGATTATGCAAAGCGGGGTCGCAATAATATTTATCATATTGCAATTCTCTAATATCTTTATTAATTTTTTTTTTCAAAATTTGTACTTCTTGGTCTGTAAATACTTCCGGTGCATCAAATTCACCAGATTCGTAATCGGAGGGGCTTATGAGACTATGTAACATTTTTTTGTTTAATTTATACTCGAGTATTCTTTTAAATAAAAAAAAAAAAAAAATGAAAAGGAGAAAAGTTTCCTAAATTTTAAAATAAAAAATGTGGGAAAACATTATTTTGGAAAAACTTTTGAAAAATTATTTTGATGAAATGAAACAGTCTTCTGTCCAAATTGAAAATTTCAATCATATGATTGATTTTCGATTAAAGAAAATATTAGAAGATGAATTAATTAATATAAAAATTGATAATAATACATATTATCGAATATATTTTAATAATATTTTTGTGGATAAACCATCTGTGGTTGAGGATAGAGTACAGAGATATATCACACCGAAAGAGGCACGTATTCGAGATATTACTTATAGTGGTAGTCTCTTGGCGGATATCAATACTTGTTATGTCAAAATGTCAGACAATAAAGAAGTAGAAATTAGTGATTATAAAATCTATCGAAAAAAATGTATTGCGAAAATACCAATCATGGTAAATAGTTTGAAATGTACTTTATATGACATGACTGAAAAGGGAAAAATTGAAGCTGGAGAATGTCAATATGACCATGGTGGGTATTTTATTATCAGGGGGAAAGAACGGGTTTTGGTTTCCCAAGAAAGGATGAATTATAATGATATCTATTGTTTCGAATCCAAAACGGGGAATTTGATGGATACGGTTTGTGAAATTCGTAGTATCAGTGATGAAACGAAGCATTCTGTCTATTTACAAATGAAATATAATGGAAATCGAATCATGTTGACCATTCCATTTATTCAGAATGATATTCCTTTGGGGTATATTTTCAAAGCTTTTGGAAAATCCACGGAAGAAATCGTTGACATTTTAAATATTATATGTAAAGAGGATAATATTGAAGAGTATTTCAACAATATCCTTTTGGACATGATAAAAATTCGAACGAAAGAGGCCGCGATTGATTTTATTTCGGAGAATTCCTTGTCTATCGTCATGAAAGAAAATCGTAAAAAGTTTGTGGAACAGATTTTGTTTAATGAAATTTTTCCTCATTTGGGTATCACCTCCTCCAAGACACAAAAAATTTTATTTTTATGTAAAATGTATCGAAAATTGATGAAAGTCATTTTTAGAAATCAAAGTTATGATAATCGAGACCATTTGAATAATAAAAGATTGGAAATGTCAGGTTGCCTAATAAGTGATTTGTTCAAGACTCTTTTCAAACGATACATAAAAACCATTTCGGTGAATCTGGAAAAGAGGCAAGACATTGTAGTAATTTTGAATAAAATTAGTATGATAAGTCTTGGGTTGAATCATTGTTTCTGTACTGGGAATTGGGGTGTTCCAAAAAGCGCTTTTATCCGTTTGGGGGTTTCCCAAATTTTATCGAGATTGACAAATCCTAGTTACAATAGTCATTTGTTGCGAGTTTTGATTCCAATTGGGAAAGAGGCAAAAAATACAAAAGTACGACAAATTCATTTGAGCTCCATTGGGTTTTACTGCCCAAGTGAAACCCCAGAAGGACAGCAAAGTGGAATCGTCAAAAATTTGTGTCCCTATATACGTGTTACAAAACAATATAATATACCTTATATAAAAGATATTATTACCGATATAGAATATATTATATTTGATTTCGAAATGTATACCAAAATCAAAAGAGACCAAAATTTTTTGATTCTTTTGAATGGAAGTCTTTTGGGATTCACCCATGAACCAGGAAAAGTGGTGGAAAAATTATCCTTGTTTAAAAAAACAGACATTTTCATGATTGATGTGTCTATTAGTGTTCGGGAACAGGACAAGGAAATTCATATTTTTGCAGATGAAGGTCGTTTACAACGTCCAGTTTTTTCTCGAAATAATTTACCGACAATTTCCGATTTGGAAACAAAATCTTTTTCAGAACTTGTAAAAACAAAAAAAATCATTTATCTTGATTCGTATGAAATCGAAAACCGAACTATTGCAATGACCTATGACCAATTTCATCAAAATAAAATTTACGATACACTTGAAATACACCCGTCTTTTATCGTTGGGTTCTCGGTAAATTTGATTCCATTCCCTCATCACACCCAATCTCCACGAATCACCTATCACTGTGCCATGGGGAAGCAAAGTATTTCCCTTCCTTTCACAAACATTCATCAACGCGTGGATACCATGAATTATATCTTGAGCTACCCGGAATCCCCTATCATTCAGTCCCATCATGCCGAATACAATCACCTCGATAAATTAGGTATTGGAAATAATTTATGCGTGGCCATCATGATGTTTTCTGGATACAATCAGGAAGACTCGGTGATTCTAAACAAATCCGCCATAGACCGAGGATTGCTTCGATGCTTTAGTTATCGAACCATCATTGTCGAAGAGAAAAAAAAATCTACCATTTGTACCGAAAAAATTGAAAAAACCCCCATCGAATTTCGAAACAATTGCTTCAATTACACAAAAGTAGACGAGCATGGAATCATCCAAGTGGGGAGTGTTGTTGGATGTGGAGATGTAATCGTCTGCAAACTTCAAAAATTGAATAATAAAGAAAATATTAGCTGGCGGGACAGCAGTGTCATTATCAAACCCGGAGAGGAAGGCGTGGTGGACAGGGTCTTCCTCTCCACGAACGTGGAAGGATATCGAATCATTAAAGTTAAAATCAGAGTGGAAAAGGTACCAGAAATAGGTGACAAAGTCGCAAGTCGAAATGCTCAAAAGGGAACCGTTAGTATCGTCTTGGATGAGAAAGATATGCCTTTCACCCAAGACGAAGGAATTGTACCTGATTTAATACTAAATCCACTATGCATTCCTTCACGTATGACCATCAATCAACTGATTGAGACCTACCTCTCAAAAAAAAGTATCAATCATTTGAAAAAATTTTACAGTACCATTTTTTTTGAAGAAAATAAAACAAAAATTATGCAAGAATTACAAAGCGATGACTCCGATTTCGCAAACGAATACATGGTGAATGGCATGACGGGGGAAGTGATAAAAAGTAAAATTTTCTTTGGACCTTGTTATTACCACCGACTAAAACACCTGGTCTCCAACAAAATCCACTCAAGGAACAGCGGAAATATACAACTCATGACTCGACAACCTCTAGAAGGTCGTAGTAGGGATGGGGGATTACGAGTCGGGGAGATGGAACGAGATTGCATCATTGCTCATGGGACATCTCGCCTATTAAGGGAACGTTTATTCGAAGTTTCCGATTACTTCGAAATTCATATTTGTAATATCTGCGGAAATATGCCTCACAAACCCAACTTTTGTAATTTTTGCAAAAAAAAAAATATTCACAAAATACCACTACCATACGCCTGCAAACTTTTATTTCAACAATTAATGGCTTTAGGTATCAAAATTAACATTTTTACAAAATCATTAAAAAAATAAAAAAAAAAAAATTATCAATAAAAAGAAAAATGTCTGTATTTGAACAAATTAATAATTTTATTGTTGACTCTTTCGTTTTACAGAAATCAAAATATGTCACTTTCGATTCATCATGTAATAAAAATAAATTACCTATATCACCCGCTTGTTTGCTTTTCATCTCTGTGTTGTGTCTAGAATACCTTATTGCAGTCAAAAATATTTTATTCTATCAACCCGAAACCCTATTGGAAGGAGAAGAAGATACAAACTCACCTCCCCCTAAACAAATTTCCTTTTTGCAAAAAATTTTCTATATTCTAGTCTTTACAGCCTACTCCTACGTGACAATCTCAGTAATCGCAACCTTATGCGCCTTTCATTGTGATTATTTGTATTCCTTTGTCTATTTCATCATGTATACTATTACAATACAAACCATTTTGAAAACTCTCCTCTCATAATGATGTTTTTTTTTTGTTCATTATATTAAATAAATAAAAAAAAAAAAATGAATAATTGTACTTCATCCTTGGATTTTTATATTGCACTATCCCTCAATTTATTAATATTGTATGGTATCTATCATGTCATACAAAAATATGAAAACTCCAATAATACCGAAATGAGTGGATTCGAAGAATTTGGTTTCTATATCTATTTATGTCTTAAATATACATTTTATTTTCTTTTTATTGGTGTAGGATTAATATATTTTACTTCCTATCTTATAGGAAAAAGTTAGACAAAAAAAAAAATGGGTCTTGACTTAAGTTGTAATGGGGTACTTGCAAAATGTGGTTCTTATAAAAATGTACAAGTCATTCGTAGAAAATTATTGGAAGGTTTGAAATTTTGTATTGAAATGGAATATCATGCTGAAAAAGATACGGTTGAATATATCATCTCCCTCTTTGGAAAGACAAAAGAAATCTGTTATCAAAATTTCTCACAACAAGGCAATCAAAGGTTATCAGAGCTCGGTCTTGATGGGTTTATCCCATTTATTTATCACAATGACAATATGGGATATTTATCCAGTCATGAAGCAAAAGAATTTATGCAAGCATGGGAAATCACAAAAGAATATATGGATACATCTTTAAAAGATTATGAAAGAAAATTTTATCTGGAATATATTTTTCAAGAATCGATTCGGTCGGGGAAAAACATTCATTTTTTTTAGAATTCTTCCTTCATGATATTTTCAATCTCGGTTTTTAAATGGGGTACACCAAATATTTTATAATCACCGCAGTTATTTTCCGGATGAAAAACTACAAGATACATGTCTTTTACTTTTTCATCATATTGTTTTTCCAATATATATTTATATAAATTCAATTGAAGACTATAATGATTAAAATTGACATCTTCCAAATGACTCAAATATTTTTTGGTCGAATACTTTTTTTTGAAATCACTGCTTTTTTTAATCTCTTTCGAACGTTTCCAATCAAAAAGAGTCAATTCACCATTTTCATTTCTCGAACAAGCATCAATGGTACCCGCGACTTTCTTTTCTTCATCATAAATTTTCCATTCCGTTCTATAAGGGACGAACTTTGTTTTTTTCATGAAATTTAAAAAATATTGAAATTCTTTACTTTCATTCGATAATGCCTCATAATTCAAATAAGATTCAATGTCCGCATGAAGTTTCGTACCTTGAATCATCGCTTGCTCTGAATTTTTAGACCACAACTTTTTGATTTCTTCCTTGGTCATGGGATAATACTTGTTTTTTGACCAAAGAGGACTTCTCTGCATTTCTTGAATAATTCCATCCGCATTAAACGGATTGAATAATTTGTGAATCAAGGTCGTACTCGAAATCAATCGAATATCTTTATACGTATATGAATGTGATTTTTCATCAAATTTTAAATTAGAATCTCTCTCATGACAATGAATTTCTTCTAAATAACGTTTCATTTTCCTATTTTTAAAATTGAAAAAAAAAATCCAAGTTTCATTTTTTTTTTTGTTAAATAATAAAAATAAAATGTTAAAATCCTTGAAAAAAAAATTAAATATTAGTGATAATCTATATATTTTAGACAAACCCTCACGTGGGATTGCAACTCTTGAACAAATTAAAAAAAATGAAATTATTGTTTCCATACCCGATAAATTTTTACTCACAACATCATCGATACCTTACTATCAAGAATTAAAAAATAAAGTTCACGACAATTCCATTTTTGCCATTTTTTTATTACAAGAATCAGAAAAAAAAAAAAAAGTAAATGGGAATTTTATATAAAATCCTTCCCCAGTCGACAATCCGTCGAGAAAGATTTCCCGATTTTTTGGAAAAAATCCATGTTCCAAAATGAGAAACAACTTGAAATCTTAGTCACACAATACAGAATGCAAATTCAAAAGGATTTGAAAACAATAAAAAAAATACTCAAACTAAATAATATAATATATAAAGATTATCTATATTTTCGATTACTCGTCACCTCCAGAATGTTTTCCTATCAAAACAAAATTTACATGGTCCCTTACATCGATTTATTCAATCATGCCAAGAAACCAAACACTACTTGGTTCTACAAAGAAAATCACTTCATCCTGAAAGCAATCAGCGATATTCCACAAAATTCTGAAATATATGATAACTATGGAAATAAAAATAATATTTATTTAAAATTATATTATGGATTTACGCTTTCTTAAGAATAATTATCATATATTTTAAAAACTTGAAGAATTTCATTTTCCATTTTTTGTCTTATCAAGTTTTTGAATTTTTTAAATTTGAATATTTTGGAAGTAGTATTGAAATCCGAGTCATGAATGAGTATATTTTTCTCATTATCAAAAAGAATTCTCCCAGACGCTATGAAATTCATTTTTTTATCTTCTGGAGAAAGTTTATATTCCACTGAATTATCCATTTTGTCAAAATTTATTGTTATTTCCATCACCAAATTGTCAAAGATTGAAATTTTTTCAAGAAATTTCAAAAATGAATTCAAATTATTTCCGTGTACTCTTAAAAAACAAACGATTTTTAATAAAGAATGATTGATTTGCTCGATATTTTCAGATACGACTGTATTTTTATGTTGTGGTAATAGAGAATAAAATTTTTTACTATTTATAATTTTTTCAAATACATCTTCCATTTTTTTTTATTTCTACTTACTTATCATTTAATAATATTTTTTGTGAAAATTAAAAATAAAAAGCAATAAAACAAAATTGGAATATAGATTGAAATATTCTCATTAATACGACTAAATTTTATAAACTCGATATAAATACCAATTTTGTCACATGCTTTCAAATACAAGGATGGGTCTTTCTCTTGAAAAGAAATCATTGGAAAAGCTGCCTTCTTTTTAATTGTTTTTGAGGTCGCCAATAATTTATCAATATGGATAGATTGTAATTCTGGATTTGTTTGAATCATTTCTAATATTTTTTGAATTCCATTTCGATTAATGATATAGGCATGGGCCGTAAGAGGAGAAAAAGGTTTAATGACAAAAGGATTGCAAAAAGAAGACCACAAAATTGGCCAATTTACATAACCTAAATAAAAAATATCATAATTTTCATTATTTCTAATGTAAGAATTTAAAAAATTTAATTGATTTTGATTTTTATATGACGTAAAAATGGCATCATCTTCCAAAATCATGACACGCTCATAATGCATTTGTTTTGATTTTTTATAAATGTCGACATGATTTTTGAAAATATCTCGCGAAATACGGTCCATGGTTTTGTGTTGGAGAATCGACCATAAAGAAGAATCATACAGACCATCATTTGTTGCAGACCCAACACCATTCACCAAATGATATTCCAACTTTCCATCAAACGATTTATCATTGAAAATAGAATCAAATTTAGATATTATCCTCGTTTTATTTTTTAATAAACCTAAAATAAATATTTTATCTACATTATGTAACATAATTTTTAATAATTCTTTTTTGTTTTTATATGACTGTAAAAAAAAAAAAATATAATTGTATATTACTTTTCATTATGTATTTTATTTAAAATCTTTCCGGAAAATTGGACAATTAAAATAATATATATAAAAAAATATTATCTATTAATAAAATGAATAGTATTGAAAAAGGCGCAAAAATATTTAAAACAAAATGTTCACAATGCCACACGGTTCATGAAGGAGGTCCTCATAAGCAAGGACCAAATCTTTTTGGTATGTTCGGTAGAAAAACTGGACAAGCAGAAGGATATAGTTATTCAAAAGCAAATATAGAAAAA
>MDTG01118165.1_pt1 | contig 20730 bp, 20 predicted proteins | sample 811421 | NCBI WGS metagenome assembly MDTG01 (sample SAMN05326645, study PRJNA326480) | marine metagenome | isolation source: seawater | place: Pacific Ocean: South East | collected 2011
ATCATATTTGCTTGTGCTAATCCAGATCCTGAAATAAAACCTGAGTTAGTAGACGAAGTAAGATCAGATGCAATAGTTGCTACAGGAAGATCGGACTATCCTAACCAAGTTAATAATTTAATTGGATTTCCATATATATTTAGAGGAGCTCTCGACGTCAGGGCTAAAGAGATTAACGAAGAAATGAAAATTGCTGCAGCAAAAGCTATAGCTACACTAGCTAGGGAAGAAGTTCCTGATGAAGTTGTAAATGCTTATGGAGGAGAAAGGCCTCACTATGGGAAAGAATACATTATTCCATCAACTTTCGATCCTCGATTAATTAGCAGAATACCTTCCGCGGTCGCTGAAGCTGCAATGAAAAGTGGTGTAGCAAGAAAGAAAATTTCAGATATCGAGGCTTATAAAGACCAATTAACTAACAGACTAGATCCCTCTATGTCCATAATGCAAGGTATAAATGCACAAGTTAAGAAAAGCCCTAAGACAGTTGTTTTTGCTGAAGGTGAAGATCAAAATATGTTGAAAGCCGCAGTTGCTTATAAAAACGGCCGTTTAGGAACGCCAATAGTTATTGGAAATGAAAAAAGAGTAAAGGAACAATTAAAAGAAATTGGGTTAGATGAAAATTATAAAATAAAAATTGTAAATTCAACTGATAAAGAAAAAAGAGAATTATATACAAAAAAATTATATAGCAAATTGCAAAGGCAAGGCCTTTTAGAAAGAGACGCTGATAGATTAATCAGAAATGATAGGATTATATGGGGTGCTTCTATGGTTGATTGTGGGGACGCAGATGCAATGGTAACAGGAAATATCAGGCATTACGCTGCTTCGATTGAAAGTCTTAAAAAAGTAGTAGAAGCCAGACCTGGTGAAATTTTATTTGGCCTAAATATGGTAATTACACCTAAAAAAACTATCTTTATTGCTGACACACAGGTAAATGATTTTCCATCTGCAGAAAAATTGACAAAAATTGCAATGTCAAGTGTTAGAGTTGCTAAATTATTTGGTTTTGAACCGAAAGTAGCGTTTTTATCTCATTCTACGTTTGGAAAACCAAAATCTAGAAATACAAAACATGTTATAGAGGCCATTGAGATTTTGAAAAATAAAAAGGTTGATTTTGATTTCGATGGCGAAATGCAGCCAGATGTCGCTTTAAATCCTAAATACAAAGAAACATATCCATTTTCTAAAATAGTTGGTAATGCTAACATTTTAATAATGCCTGCTCTTCATAGTGCAGCCATATCAACTAAACTAATGAAAACTATCGGTGGAGCAAAAACAATTGGTCCACTTTTAATTGGTCTAGGCTTGCCAATTGAGATCGCTCCTCTTAGATCGTCTCCAAATGATATACTAAATCTTGCATCTGTTGCGGCTTACTCGGCAAATGTGATTGATTACAAAAATAAGAAGAAAAATTAATTTTTACTTCTGCTTAATTCTTCAAGCAAAATAATGCTAGGTATTACTTCCTTGACTCCGTAAATCTCTTTACTTTCTTCTATCACCTTTCTTTTTTCTTCTTGAGTCATAGCAATTCCAAAAATATATGTTTTGCCGTTGATCGTATCCAAATTGTAGTTGGCTGATTTTATATCTTTATCAAATATCATCGATGTTCTTAACTGAGTTGTAATTAAAGCATCTTTTGCTGAATTTTTAAAATTAGTTTCTCCTTTTATTGTGATAGCAGTTTTGACAGATCTTACCCCTTTGGTTTCCCAAGCTAGTTTAATAACTTTTAATTTATCTTCCGGTTCATCAACTTTACCTGATAAAAAAATATTTCCGTCAAGCACTTTGGTATTTATATAAATTAAGTGTTTTTTGTCTGTAAGTGCGAGCCTAGCAGCAAGATTTTTTTGCATGATAGAATCATCAATTTGCATGCCAACCGTACGTGGATCATAAGCTACACTTACCCCAGAACCAAAAATTCCAACAGATGAACTTCCTACGCAGGAGCTTAAAAAATAAAACAATAAGAGAACCGATAAGTAGTTTTTCATTTTTTTTTTATTCTTAAGCACATCTCATAAACTTTATTTTTGGGCAAATCATTTTTCTCTGATATCAGCTTTACAACGTCTTTTAAAGTATATCTCTTTAAATACTTGGATATTTCTACACTCAATTTCTTCTCATCAAAAGTGGGTTGTTTAGAATTTTTGATATTTTTGCTAGATAATACAACCGTTATTTCACCCTTTAAATCTTTTTTAAGACCATCAAAATTAACCAAATTTTTTCTGTAAAAAGTTTCGTGCATTTTTGTTAGTTCTCTTGCAACAAAAATATCTCTGTCGTTAAAAAATTTCTTAAAATATTTTATGTAAAAATTTATTTTAATAACTGGAATAAAAAAAACTATATTATAATTAAAATCTCGAATCTCATTACAAACTTTTTCAATTTCTTTATTTTTTTTCGGTAGAAAACCGTAAAAAAAATATTTATCATCAAAACCTGAGACACTCATAGCAGTTGTTATTGCAGATACACCCGGGATAGGAAACACATTAATATTCTTCTTAATGCATTCTCTAATGAGAATTAGACCTGGGTCTGATAAAGTTGGGGTACCTGCGTCTGAAATTATTGAGACTAAATTTCCTTTTTGTATAAATTCAACCACTGTATTTAAAACTTTTTTTTCGTTAAACTTGTGATTTGAAACTAATTTTTTTTTTATCTTATAATGATTTAGTAGTTTAATTGATCTTCTCGTATCTTCGCAAAGAATTTGGTCTGAATTTTTTAATACATTTAAAGCTCTTAATGTTATATCTTCTAAGTTACCTATTGGTGTTGAAACAATGTATAAACCTGGTAAATAATCGCTCATAAAATATGAAAAAAATTATTGGAATAATTTTAACTTATTTATTAATTTCTTTTAATACTTATGTTTTGACCTTTGAAGGTAATAATGAAAATCATCTTAAAATCGGAGTTTTGGCTCCTTTTTCTGGTGAATTTAAAGACTTAGGACAAAGCGTTTTATACTCTGTTAATCTAGCTTTGCATGACATTGATGATAAGTTAATCAAAGTTTATCCAAAAGACTCCGGTTCAACTAAAGAAAAAATTATTGAATCTTGTGAAGAGTTTCAAAACGAGGGAATTAAAATCATAATAGGCCCTACTGACTCAAATTTTATTAAAGATCTTAATAACTTTGATGATTTAATTTTTTTGTCATTATCTAATATTGATTCAAATTTTAAAAATAACGTAATAATGATGGGAATAAATTTAGAGTCTCAACTAATTGCAATTAAAAAATTTATAGAGAAAAATAAAAAAAAGAGGACTGTAATTTTATACCCCGACAATGAATATGCAAAACATGTAGAAAAAAATTTAAACTTAGCAAATTTTAAAAATAAAAAGTTTTTTAAATACAGCAAAGATCCAAAAAAACTAACGAGTCAAATAGAAAAGCTTACGAATTATAAGCAAAGAAAAATAAATTTAGAATCCAGAATAAAAAAATTAGAAAAATCTGATCTGAATGAAGATTTGAATGAGGTAAATATTCTAAAGCAAAAGCACACTCTTGGAAAAGTAAACTTTGACTCAATAGTAATAATAGACTTTGGAAATGGCCTAAAAAGTATATTGACATCTTTGGCTTATACTGATGTTTTAGAAAAAGATGTATTAATAATTGCTGCAAACCAATGGTTTGACAATACTATATTGAGCGAAACCTCAGTAAAAAATTTTTATTTTCCATCGGTCAATTTAAAAAATCTAAAAAAATTTAAAAAAAAGTTCTATGACTACTATAGCTACTATCCTAACGAAATAACTATATTGTCGTATGACTCGGTTGGTCTGATATACTACCTTTGGAAAAAAAATATAAAAATTAATTCCACTAAGAATTTTAATATTAAAAATAATATTAAAGGAAAAATTGGAAGTTTCAGTATATCTGGCAATAAAGTGATACAGGAACTTAATATTTATAATTTGAATAATAATACTTTTGTTAAAAGTAATCTTTAATTTTTTTTTCTAATTTTGTAAAAGCAACAAACCTATGATCCATTGATATTTTTTGAATATAATCCATTTCTCCAAATGTCTTTTTGTATCCTAAAGGAATAAATATTGGATCATAACCAAAACCGTTTTTTCCTTTTTTTGAGGTTATATTTCCTTCTATTGCACCAATTTCAGAAATTTTTTTACCTTCCGGCCATTTTATTGTCAAAGCACAAATAAATTTTGCTCTTGTATTTTTAGTTTTTTTATTTTTATTAAAATCATTTATCCTCTTTAAAATCTCATTCATTGCATTATCAAAACTTCCATATTCATCGGCCCATCTAGCAGAAAAGATACCAGGCATTCCATTAAGACAATCTACCTCTAAACCTGAGTCATCTGAAATTGTTAGCATCTTTGATTTTTTAGAAAAATAATCTGCTTTCAATTCAGAATTTTCAATAAAAGTTTTCCCGTTTTCCTCGGGGCTTTTTATATTAAATTGATCGGGAGATATCTTTTTTATTTTTTTGGGTAATAGGTCTGAGATTTCTTTAAATTTTCCCTTATTATTACTTCCAATTAAAATCTCACTAATTTTGCTCATATACCCCTAGAAATAAGATGTTTTATTACTATATAGAAATTATGAGTAATTTAAACGACGAAGATAAAGCTGATAAAAATTTAAAAGCTGAAAAAAAAGACCTTAAAAAAGATGAAAGTTTAGAGGAAAAACTCAAAAATACTGAGGACAAACTACTTAGATCTCTTGCTGAGTTAGAAAATCAACGTAATAGGTTTGAAAAAGAGATAAAAGAAGCAATAGATTTTGGTGGATTCAATTTTGCAAGAGAAAACCTGTCAATATTAGATAATTTACAAAGAGCCCATTCATCAATTAAAAATGATCCAGATTTAAAGACAAATAAGGATTTAAATAAGTTTTTAAAAAATATAGAAATTATAGAAAAAGATTTAATCTCAATATTTAAAAAAAATAGAATAGAAAAAATCGATACATTGGATAAAAAATTTGATCCAAATTTTCACCAAGCAATGTCTGAGGTAGAGAATGACGAGGTAGACTCAGGCACCGTTGTTCAAGAAATACAGGCTGGCTACATGTTTGGAAATAGGCTACTTAGGCCATCTATGGTTGCAGTATCAAAAAAAGGTGCTAACAAAAACCCAAAAAATAAGGATAAAAATGAAAAAAATGCTTAATTTCTACCTTGTAGAAAAAAAAATAACACCCATATATCAATCATTATGAGTAGAGTAATTGGAATAGACTTAGGTACAACAAATTCTTGCGTAGCAATAATGGATGGCAAACAAGCCAAAGTAATTGAAAACGCGGAAGGACAGAGAACTACCCCTTCTGTTGTAGCTTTTCTTGAGAAAGAAGAAAAATTGGTAGGTCAGCCCGCAAAGAGACAGGCTGTAACAAATCCTAATGATACAATTTTTGCCGCTAAAAGATTGATTGGAAGAACTTTTGAGGATAAATCTGTAAAAAAAGATATAGAAAAAGTTCCATTTAATATAGTTAAGTCAGAGAAAAATGATGCCTGGATAGAAGCGAAAGGTAAAAAATACTCTCCTTCACAAATATCAGCTTTCATATTACAAAAAATGAAAGAAACGGCTGAAAAGCATTTGGGTCAACCAGTTACTAAAGCAGTGATAACTGTTCCTGCATATTTTAATGATGCTCAGAGACAAGCAACTAAAGATGCTGGTAAAATAGCTGGTCTAGAAGTTTTAAGAATTATTAACGAACCAACGGCAGCTTCTTTAGCCTATGGTTTGGATAAAAAAGGTGGAAAAAAAATTGCTGTTTATGACTTAGGTGGTGGCACATTTGACGTATCTATATTAGAAATTGGCGATGGTGTTTTTGAAGTTAAATCTACAAACGGAGATACTTTTTTAGGTGGAGAAGATTTTGATGACACTATTGTGGACTATCTGGTTTCAGAATTTAAAAAAGATAGTGGAATTGATCTTAAAGCAGACAAATTGGCCTTACAGAGATTAAAAGAAGCTGCTGAAAAAGCTAAAATAGAATTATCTGCCGCAACACAAACTGAAATTAACCTACCTTTTATCACAGCTGATAAGTCTGGGCCAAAACATATAAATCTTAAATTTACTAGAGCTAAACTTGAGGCATTGGTAGAAAGTTTAATAGAAAGAACTTTTGAACCGTGCAAAACAGCATTGAAAGACTCTGGCTTTTCAGCTGCTGAAATTAATGAGGTAGTACTTGTAGGTGGAATGACAAGAATGCCAAAAATTGTAGAAACGGTTAAAAATTTTTTCGGGAAAGACCCTAATAAGAGTGTTAACCCAGATGAAGTTGTTGCGATGGGTGCAGCGATCCAGGCTGGTGTACTTCAAGGCGATGTTAAAGACGTATTGCTTTTAGATGTAACTCCGTTGTCGCTTGGTATAGAGACTCTAGGGGGAGTGTCCACAAAGTTAATTGATAAGAACACGACTATACCTACCAAAAAAAGTCAGGTTTTTTCTACTGCAGAGGATAATCAACCCGCTGTATCGATAAGAGTTTTACAAGGTGAAAGAGAGATGGCTACGGATAATAAAATTTTAGGGAATTTTGAACTTTTGGGAATTGCACCTGCACCTAGGGGAGTCCCACAAATTGAAGTGACTTTTGATATAGATGCGAACGGTATTGTAAATGTGTCTGCAAAAGACAAAGGTACAGGGAAAGAACAAAAAATTCAAATTCAAGCATCTGGTGGCCTATCAGAGGACGAAATTAAAAAAATGGTTAAAGAGGCTGAGGCAAATAAAGAGTCTGATAAAAAGAAGAGAGACTCTGTCGATGCAAGAAATCAAGCAGATACGATCATACATGCCACTGAAAAAAATCTTAAGGAGCATGGATCAAAAATAAATGAGGCTGAAAAAAAATCTATAGAAACGGCAATTTCGGATCTTAGAAACGCTTTAAAAGGTACAGACTCGGAAGAAGTTAAGAAAAAAACGCAAGCTTTGATTCAGGCGTCAATGAAGTTAGGAGAAGCAGTTTATAAGAGTCAACAAAAACCTGAAAACAAAACTTCTGAAACAAAAGATACAAAAAATGACAAAGAAAAAGATAATGTTGTTGATGCTGAAGTTGTAGACCCAAAAGAAGATAAAGAAAAAAGAGCCTAAGACTAATTAGTAGGAGTAAAGCTTCTTATGTCAAAAAGAGATTATTACGAAATCTTAGGCGTAAATAAATCAGCCAAAAAAGACGAAATTAAAAAAGCTTACAGAAAACTTGCGCTAAAATATCACCCTGACAAAAACAAAGGTGATAAAAGTTCAGAGGAAAAGTTTAAGGAAGCAAGCGAAGCTTACCACGTTTTATCTGATGACAAAAGAAAAGCAAGTTATGATCAATTCGGACATGCTGCTTTTCAAGGAGCTGGTGGCCAAGGTGGTTTTAGTAATTTTGATTTTTCTTCATCTTTCACAGATATATTTGAAGATGTTTTTGGAGATTTAGGTGAATTTGGTTTTAGATCATCAAGATCGGGGAGAAGATCAAATAATAGAGGAAGCGATTTAAGATATGATATCTCCATAGACTTAAATGATGCTTTTATTGGCACCGAAAAAAAAATAAACTATACGACTTACAAAAAATGTAAAACCTGTTCTGGGAATGGAGCTAAACCAGGATCAAAACCATCTGTATGTAGTTATTGTGGTGGACAAGGTAAGGTTAGATCTAGCCAAGGTTTTTTTACAATACAACAAACTTGTCCTGAATGCAGTGGTGAGGGAGAAAAGATAACAAACCCATGTAATAATTGTAGTGGGATGGGAAAAACACAATCTAGGGAGTCAGTTTCAGTCAAAATTCCAAAAGGAGTTGATGATGGTACTAGGATAAGATTATCAGGCAAAGGTGAAGCTGGCAGCAAAGGTGGTGGCAACGGAGATTTGTATTTATTTGTATCTGTTGAGCCCCATAACATCTTTAAAAGAGCTGAGGAAAATCTTTATTACGAATTACCAATTTCTATTGCTGATGCGGCTTTAGGAACAACGGTTGAAGTACCTTCAATTGATGGTGGAAAAACAAAAATCAAAATTCCATCTGGAACCCAAGGTGGAAAACAGTTAAGACTCAAGGGCAAAGGTATGCCAATTCTTAGAAGAAATATATTTGGAGATTTATATATTAGAATTATAACCGAAGTGCCAACAGCTTTAACAAAAAGACAAAAAGAATTGCTCTCAGAATTTAAAAATTTGGAGGATACTAAGTCAAATCCATTAATTAAAAGCTTCTTTGAAAAAGCTAAAAAATTTTGGAAAAATTAGATGAAGAAAATTAATTTGGCCATTACTGGATGTCTTGGAAGAATGGGGAAACAACTTATTAAGTCCTCAAAAAATACAAAAAATTTTAGACTTGTTTCTATTACAGAAAATAGAGTTATTAATAAAAAAATATTAGGTTTGAACCCCCAACTAAACTCGAAAAATGCATTTAAAAATATTAATGTAATCATAGATTTTACAGTTCCAAAATGCACTCTGGAAGTCCTCAAAATAGCTTCAAAATTAAAAAAAAGAGTAGTTATAGGTACGACAGGTTTCACAAAAAAAGAGGAAAAATTGATAAAAAAATATTCTAAAAAAATACCAATTTTAAAAGCTGGAAATATGAGTCTAGGTGTAAATCTGCTTGTTTATTTAACTGAAATTGCATCAAAATCACTTGGAAATAATTTTTTAAGCAAAGTTTTTGAGGTTCATCATAAATATAAAAAAGACCATCCTTCAGGAACGGCTTTAATGCTTGGAAAAGGTATAGCTATTGGAAAAAATAGAGATCTAGGTAAAATTATGGGAAAAAAATATTTAAATAAAAAATCTTTTCCTTTTAATAAAAAAATTAACTTTAATTCCCTTAGGAAGGGTAAAGTTGTTGGAGAGCACGAGGTGAAATTCTCGAGTGGTAAAGAAATAGTCACATTAAATCATGAAGCTTTTGACAGAGCCTTATACTCTGAGGGGGCTTTAACTGCTGCAAAATGGTTAATGAATAAAAAACCAGGTTTATACTCAATGAGAAATGTTTTAAATTTTAAGTAAATTTAAAACAATGAGTCAAAATAAAAGAGCTAAAATAATATTAAAAATTCTTAACAAAATTTATCCAAAGACTCCTATTCCTTTAAAACATAAAAATACATTTACATTATTAGTTTCTGTGACTCTATCTGCTCAAACTACAGATGTGAACGTAAATAAAGCAACTAAAAATATTTATCCAAAATATTATAAGCCAGAACATTTTGTTAAATTAGGTAGAAAAAAAATTGAAAAGTTGATAAAGACCTTGGGTTTTTTTAGAAATAAATCTAAAAGTATTTATTTACTTTCTAAACAATTGATAGAAAAACATGGGGGAAGGGTACCAAAAAACTTTGAGGATCTCGAAAGCTTACAAGGCGTTGGTCACAAAACTGCAAGTGTAGTTATGTCTCAAGGATTTGGGTATCCAGCCTTTCCTGTGGACACTCATATTCACCGCTTGGCACAAAGATGGGGTTTGACCAATGGTAAAAATGTAATTCAAACAGAAAGGGATTTAAAAAAAATATTTCCCAAAAAGTCCTGGAGTAAACTTCATCTTCAAATAATTTATTATGGAAGAGAATATTGTAAAGCTAGAGAATGTTACGGTCTGACTTGTAAAATCTGTACTGCTTGTTATCCTGACCGTAAAAAACCAATAAAAACAAAGAAAGCATAATATGAAAGTTTTAGGAATAGGGAATGCAATAGTAGATGTAATCTGTCGAGTAGATGATGATTTTCTTAAAAAAAACAATCTTACAAAAAGTACAATGAAATTAGTTGATGAAAAAGAATTTAAGAAGTTATTATCAATTTTAAAAATAGAAGAAACAATTTCAGGAGGTTCTGTTGCAAATTCAATTGTAGGATTATCCCAATTAAGTAATGATGTTGGTTTTATCGGGAAGGTAAATGAAGATGAACTTGGCAAAAAATACGAAGAGGGCCTTAAAAAAGAAAAAGTGAAATATTTTTATTCTAAAAAGAAAGAAAATTTATCTACCGGGACTTGTTTAATTCTTATAACCCCAGACTCAGAAAGAACAATGTGCACTTTTCTTGGAATTGCAGGAAAAATTAATGAGAATGATTTAGACATTGAGGCTATTAAAAAAAGTGAAATAACTTTCTTGGAAGGATATCTGTGGGATGAGGGAAGCCCAAAAAAAGCATTTCAAAAAGCCATCAAAAATTCTAACAAATTAGCGATGACATTATCTGACAAATTCTGTGTTGATAGACATAAAAGTAACTTTTTGGATTTAGTAAAAAATAAACTAGATATTATATTTGCAAATGAGCAAGAAATTTTATCTTTGATTGACACTAAAACTTTTAAAGAAGTAATTTCATTTGGGAAAAATCTTGGAAAACTTATGATAATAACGCGGGGTGAAAAGGGTAGCATTGTAGTAAACAGGGATGAGGTAGTTGAGTGTGACATTCAAAAAAATTTAAAAATTGTAGATTTAACAGGCGCTGGAGATCTTTTTGCTGCTGGATTTTTACATGGCTACATAAATAATTTAACAATGAAAGAAAGTTTACAAAAAGGTACGGATATGTCCTCAAAAATAATTCAAAAAGTGGGTGCTAGACTTTCTTAAATTTTTTCCTACTGTAACTACCCTTACCTTTTTTGGGTTTGATTACTCTTTTTTGATATTTTTTTGAATATAATTCTTTTGCAAAAAGATTTCTTTTTTTCAAAATGAATAACCTTCTTTCGTATGTTTGATAAAATTTTCGTCATCAAAGTGATTTTTAATTTTTTGTCTTAAACGATATATATGTGTTTCCACAGTATGCGTATCAGTCTCTGATGAATATCCCCAAATATTTTTCAATATGTAATCTTTAGTTAAAGGTTTTGGAGAATTATTAAGCTCTTCTATGAAATGCATTTCTTTTTCTGTTATTTTCATAGACTTTTCATTTAGATTTAAAAATCTTGCATTTTTATCCAGAATATATTCTTTAACTTTTACAAATGAGTTTTTACTAAATTTATGCTTTTGGGACAGGTCTATTACTGTTCGGATAAATTGAGTTATATGCAGAGGTAATTTGATAACGATATCAAATTTATTTATTGATGTATTTTTTTCTTTTTGTTTCAATATAAGAATTTTAGGAATACTAATTTTATCAAAATGAGTTTTATCTGCGAATGAAGAGTCTGTTATTAATACTTGGTTTTCTAAATTTATTGAATTTGCTTCTGTTTTGCTATCAATTTCCTTTAAATCAAAACCAAAAAAAGGCTTTAATTCTTCTATCGAATTGCTAAAGCTTTTGTGACACATTAAAGCAACTTTAATATTGTAAAAATTTTTATGCATTTTTTTTTAAAAAACAAATTTTTATACTATGGTCATTATAAGGTAAAATGTTCAATAGGTAAAAGGGGGATTTCAAAAAATAAAAGAGAAGGAGACTTTTGTACTCCAGTTGGAAAATTTAGATTTGAGTATTTGTTATATAGGAAAGATCGTATTAAAAATATAAAATCTAATATACCTAAAAAGGTTATTAAAAAAAATATGGGTTGGTGTGACGATCCACGTTCAAGTAAATACAATAAATTAATTAGGTTTCCATTTGCTTATAAAGCAGAAAAACTCTTTTTGAGAAAAAAAACTTATGATCTACTGCTTGTGATAAACTACAACAGAAAACCAATTCTTAAAAAAAGAGGGAGTGCAATTTTTTTACATTTAACAGACAATAAATTTAAGTCTACAAAAGGATGTCTTGCAATAAAAAAAGAAGACTTTATTAAAATCCTGCCTGTAATTAAAAAAAATACAAAAATTATAATTTCTTAAATTTCCTTTCTCCGAAGATGGCACTTCCAATTCTTACAAAAGTACTACCACACTTAATCGCTTGTATGTAATCATTGGACATTCCCATACTGAGCTCTTTTAAACCAAGCTTATTATTTAATTGTAATGCATCTTTAAAAAATTTTAATGGATCCAAATCAAATGGAGGAAAACACATTAATCCAATTATATTTAAATTAAGCTCATTTCTACAGTACTGATAGAAAGAGGAAGCTTCTGAAATACTAATACCCCCTTTTTGTTTCTCATTTGCAAAATTAACTTGAATAAAATAAGATAATTTTTTTCCAGCTTCATTTTCACTTTTTTTTAAAACGTCTGCTAATTTTTTACTATCAACTGAATGAATAAAATCAAAGATTGAGACAGCTTTTTTAGCTTTATTGCTTTGTAGCTTCCCTAACATGTGAATTTTAACATTGTTATTTTCACTTTTAATTAATTTCCATTTATTTTCAGCTTCTTGAACTTTGTTTTCCCCAAAGTGATTGTGTCCAAACTTAATTAGAGGGCTAATATGTTCAATAGGGAAAGTTTTAGTTACCGCTATAATATTAGGAGAAGTATTCAAATTGGTAGACTGTTCCAAAATATCAGCTTGGATTTTATTAAATCTTTCTAATACAATACTCATAAATGTTTATCAAAAAAAATGAATACTACATTTATATACAAAGTTTAAGATCAATTAATCTGAACTTTATTAAAATAAAAGACAAATTTAACATAATTTACAGAAACGACATAAAAAAAGAAAAAAAAGACAACATAATTAAATATATAAAGCTTTGTAAAAAAAAAAATATTAAATTTTATGTAATGAATGATATTGCCATATCTCAAAAATTTGGTGCTGATGGCGTTTATTTATCCTCTTACAATAGAAAAGTTTTTAGGAAAAACAATGAAAAAGGAAAAAAATTCGAGATTATAGGCTCTGCACATAATTTAAGAGAGATAAACATAAAAAGAAAACAAGGTTGTAAAAAAATTATATTATCAAGACTTTTTAGAACAAATTATGATAATAAAAAAAGCTTTTACGGGATTACTAAATTTAATTTAATAACCAAAAATAATAATAATTATTTTGTTGCCCTAGGTGGAATCCGGTCAAAAAATCTAATGAAATTAAAAATGCTTAATTGTCCAGCTATTGCATTATTATCAGAGGCAAAAAAAAAGCCGGCGATAATACGCCGGCTTTTTTAAAATAAGTTTTATTAACTAATTAAAACGCAATTACCATCGCGAAGTTAGTTTCTTTTAGCTTATTCCCAGTTGTGTAATCAGTATTATCATGTTCCTCAGTTGAAAGTGATAAAGTCATTCCAGCTACTGTGTAAGCAACTTGCGCAGAAGTAACGTCCATTGTTCTGCTGTCTGATGCTGTTTCGTAATTTGCTTTAGACTCTACATCTTCGTAAGAAACAGATAGTGAATCGTTTACATTGAATGCAACTGACATTTGTGTGTTTTCATAGTAGTCAACACCACTTGTTGTGTCAGTGTCTAGAGATGAAGCTTGGTAAGATTTACCATAACCAAATCCTAGAGATCCAATGCTATATGTTGCATACCACGCTCCGCCTTCTTCATTTTGTGCAACTGCACCGTCGTCCGGATTGTAGTATGAAGCACCGATTTTTAGGCCTTCCATAGGAACTAAGTCTATCGCATATTCCCAAGCGCTTTCGTTTCCGCCAGCGTCAAGAGCTCCTGCTGCGTTAGATGAGTTGTTGTCAGCAGAACCTGTGTAAGGAGCGTACTGAACTGCAACTGCTAGATCTAATGGTAAACCACTTGGAGCTGTGTATCTGATTGTGTTCATTGCACCAGTGTCACCGGCATCAGTGTATGTTCCTGTTTGCCCGTTATCTACTGGAGTACCATATACTGATTGAGAACTAGAAAAGTTTTTCTGTAATCCGCCATCAGATATATTGATTTTTACTGAACCCATGCCACCCATTCCTAGAACGATAGATTTATCATCCTGAACTGTAGCACCGTCGATGTCTTGATTCATTGACCAAGTCCATCCGTTATCAAGTTCACCGCTCGCACCGAGAGTAAACTCGTTTGCTATACCAATACCTTTACCAGTGTCTTGATCAGTTGGGCTACCGTCTACAGATACTATGCTGTAAGTAGCTTTCGCTGAACCAGTTACTGATAATTCACCAGCGTTTGCATTTGCAAATACAAAAGCTGAAGCAAGGATTGAAAAAGCAATCTTTTTTAAAGTGTTCATTTTTCTTCCTTTGTTGTTGTTATTTAAATTAAACATTTAACTTAACAGGGTATTTTTATTCCAATTTTTCCCTTTAAACCTTTAAAAAAGCAGATAATATAACATTTTCTATAAATTTGTGATATTTATGCAACATTCAAAAATGTGAGTATTTCTAAGTATTTGTAGAAACTTTCTAGTTTAAGTTGTCTAAATATTCTAAAATGTTATCTCCATTAAACATCTGGTATTAAAGGTAATATTTTAAGGATTAAATGAGAAATTTTTTGAGTATTTTTACAGCCTATTCAATTTTAGCTATTAGCTCTATTCTTCTTACTTCCTGTGGGGGATGGGACCCTCAATCAACTCGAGAAGTTCCGGTAAGCGGTATTGAGAGAGCCAAAAAAAATGTTGAGGAAGGCAGGGGTGTGAGTCTTAAGGGAGTTTTAAACAACAGAAATAGATCTACAAACTATGAATTCAGCACTTCTAATCCCATGTGGAGAGCTGCTTTTGATGTGATAGATTTTATGCCCCTTGTAACTGTAGATTACTCAGGTGGAACAATAATAACTGATTGGTATACTGATAATAAAGCTCCAAATGAATCGCTAAAATTTACTATAAGATTTCTATCAAGCGAAATAAGAGCGGACAGTGTTAAAATTATAATTCATAGAAAAACTTGTGGTGGTAAGTCCGATTGTGTTGTTACAAAAATTTCTTCGAAACTAGAAAGCGAAATAAGAACTGCAATTTTAAAAAGAGCAGTCCTTTTGGAAAAAGGATCTAAAACCCAAGAAAAGGAAAAGAAAAAAGAAAAAAAGAAAAAAAAAGGAATTTTGGGTTTTGGTAAAGGATAAAAGCAAAATATAAATTTCAAATCTTTAAATTTAATGGAAACAATAGACGTCAAAAAGGTAGATAAAAAATGGCAAGATTTTTGGTCAAAAAAAAAAAGTGAGTCAAAAACTAAAAGTGATGCTAAAAAATTTTATTGCCTAGAAATGTTTCCCTATCCGTCTGGTAAAATTCACATGGGACACGTTAGAAATTACACAATCGGAGACGTATTAGCCAGATTTAAATCAATGTGTGGATTTAATGTTCTTCATCCTATGGGTTGGGATTCTTTTGGTATGCCTGCGGAAAATGCTGCAAGAGAAAATAAATTAAGCCCAAAAGATTGGACCAAAAAAAATATTGCAACTATGAAAAAACAACTTCAATCTCTTGGTTTATCTATTGATTGGGATTTAGAAATTTCAACTTGTGACGAAGAATACTATAAGCATCAGCAGGAGTTATTCATCGACTTTTACAATAAAGGATTAGTGATTAGGAAAGAAACTTATGTCAATTGGGATCCAGTTGATCAAACTGTTTTAGCCAATGAACAAGTAATTGATGGAAAAGGTTGGAGATCAAATGCTCCGGTAGAAAGAAAAAAATTGTCACAATGGTTCTTCAATATTTCAAAATTTTCAAATGAATTACTTGAAGATTTAGAAACGCTTAAAGAATGGCCTGAAAAAGTAAAGCTTATGCAGAAAAATTGGATAGGCAAATCTGTGGGGTGTGAAATTGATTTTGAAATTAATAGTAAAATAAAAAAAGTAAAAATTTTTACCACCCGCCCAGATACTATATTTGGAGCCACTTTTTTAGCAGTTTCTATCGACCATCCATTATGCAAACACCTTGAAAAGAAAGACGATTTTATTAAATTCAAAACAAAATCTTCTCGGGTAGGCACTACAGAAGAAGCTATTGCAAACGCAGAAAAAATTGGTTTTGACTCAGGATACAAGGCTAAACATCCGTTTATAAAAGATAAGGTAATACCTGTTTTTGTTGCAAACTTTATTTTAATGGATTACGGAACTGGAGCAATTTTTGGATGTCCTGCTCACGACCAACGTGACTTAGATTTTGCTAACAAATACAATCTAGAAATAATTCCTGTAGTAAAATCTGAAATGGTTAAAGAAAAAAAACAAATGAAAGAGGCTTATACTGGCGACGGAAAGCTGATAAACTCTGATTTTTTAAACAATTTAAATGTAGAAAAAGCCAAAGAAAGAATAATAAGAGAAATTGAGCTAAAAAAAATTGGAAACAAAAAAATTTCTTTTAGATTAAAGGATTGGGGAATATCCAGACAGAGATACTGGGGATGTCCCATACCAATGATTTATTTAAAAGATGGACGCGTTGTTCCTGTTGACAGAAGTGAGCTTCCAATAAAACTACCGGAAGACGTGAATTTATCATCAAAGGGTAATCCGCTTGAAAATCATAAAACTTGGAAAAAAACTAAATATAAAAAAACTGGTGAGCCCGCGATAAGGGAAACTGATACCTTGGATACGTTTGTTGACTCTTCCTGGTACTTTATAAGATTTTGCTCGCCAAGATTAAAAAGCAAACCTTTTGACAAAAAAGCTTTAAGTTATTGGATGCCGGTAGATCAATATATTGGAGGCGTAGAACACGCAATACTGCATCTCCTGTATTCTAGATTTTTTATGAGAGCAATTAAGCTCAATGATAAGAATATTAAAATTAAGGAACCTTTTAAAGGACTATTTACTCAAGGTATGGTCTGTCATGAAACATACAAAGATGAAAAGGGAAATTGGATAAGTCCGGAAGAATTGAAAAAAATTGGAAAATCTAAAGTAAGTGTAGGTCCAGCAGAAGCTATGTCAAAATCAAAAAAAAATGTTATTGACCCTGAAAGCATGATTAAAATTTACGGTGCTGATGCTATAAGATGGTTCATGCTTTCAGACAGTCCTCCAGACAGGGATATACAATGGTCTAATGAGGGAGTATCTAGTGCTCACAAATTTATACAAAAATTGTGGACTATTAATAGAAAAATTATTGATAGACGAGACACTGAAGTTTCGGCTGATGAAGAAAAAAAATTTATTTCTAAATTTAATAAATACTTATTTAAAATATCAAATTTAATTGAAAAATTTCATCTAAATGTAGCAGTCGCAAATTTTTATGAAATAACACATCTTATTAATGACTCAATTTCTAAAAATATTAGCACAAAATGTTTAAGGGAAACTCAAATCAAAATTATGAAGATAATGATGCCTTTTGTGCCTCACATAACATCTGAGTGTTTGTCGATTTTAGAAGGTGAAAATTTTTATTTGAAAAATGAGTGGCCAAAAGTAGATGGGTCTCTTATCGAGGATAGTGATGTAACAATTGTAATTCAAATTAATGGAAAGAAAAGAGCTCTATTATCAACAAAAAAAGACATTGATGAAAAAGAAGTTGTTGCTAAAGCAAAGAATATTGAAAATATTAGAAAAAATTTAACAAATAAAAAAATTGTAAAAAATGTATTTGTTAAGAATAAAGTTATTAATTTTATTGTTGTATGAATTTTTTCATTTTTAAAAAAATTTCAATTTTTTATATTCTTTTATTTTTTATATTAAGCTGCAATTATAAACCTCTATTTGATGAGAGTAGGTTTGGGCAACTTAATTTTAAAAATATAGAAATAAAAGGTGACAAAAGGGCTGCTCAAATAATTGTGAATAAACTTAATGTTGTAAAGAATCAAAGTGGAAAATTCAGTTTATTTATTGACGCTGAGAAGAAAAGAAATGTTTCAAATAAAAGTACTTCTGGAAAAGTCCTGGAATATAGCATTACTTTAAATCACCAAGTAAAAATTAAAAATAATATAGATGGAAAAATAATTTATTCAAAAAAAATTACAAGCTCAGAAAATTTCAAAACTTCAAGTAATTATTCTGATACCGTAAATTCTGAAAAAAAAATTGTTGAAAACATTTCAGACTCAGTTGCAAAACAAATATTAAATGAGTTAAGCTTGGTTTTAAAAAATGATATTTAAAAGTTTTATAGTTGAGAAGAATATTTCTTTACTTGATGATTACCACGGTGTGTTATTTTATGGAGAAAATATAGGCCTCAAAGATGATTTTAGAGATCAAATAAAAAATCAAAACAAAGACGCCGATCAATTATCGTTTCATCACACTGATATTGTGAAAAATCCAAATTTGATAAATGAACAAGTTTTAAATAATTCTTTATTTAATAAAAAAAAAATTATTTTTGTTTATAATTTTACTGAAAAATTCAAAAATATTATTTTAGAAATCACAAAAGATATCACGCAGGATGTAAAAATAATTTTATTTTCAGATAATTTAGATAAAAAATCCGTTGTCCGTTCACAATTTGAAAAGGGACAAAAATTGGCTGTGGTTCCGTGTTACCAAGATAATGAAAAAACACTTTCGATATACATTAGGAATAAATTAAAAGATCACCATGGTTTAAGCCAGGAACTCGTAAATATACTGATAAAAAATTCTGGCAATGACAGGAAAGTACTAAGCCAAGAAATAGATAAAATAACTGGTCTATTTTCGGATAAAAAAATAGATCAGGAAAAAGTTATTAGTTTAATAAATAATGCTTACAATGTTGATTTTGACCAACTAAGAGATTCTAGTTTAGAAGCTGATAAGCAAAACTTAAATAAAAATTTAGGTAATATTATACTTCAAAATGAAAAAAGTTTTCTTTATCTAAGTAACCTAAACAATAGGATTGAAAAACTTTTAGATTTAAACAATCTTTTGGATAAAGAAAGTAGCATAGACTCAGCTATGGATTTAATTAAACCAAAGATTTTTTGGAAAGATAAACCTATTTTTAAAAAACAATTAAAAATTTGGAATAAAGAGAAATTGGAAAAAGCTAAAAGAATTACATATCAAACTGAAATAGTTATTAAAACTAAACTAAGCTCCCTGAGTGACATATTAATTAAAAAATTACTAATCGAATTATGCCAGTTGGCCGATACTAGGTCTTAAGTAATTTAGAAACCAATTCAAACTGATCTAAAGACTTATATTTTATTATAATTTTTCCAGAGTTATTTTTTTTATTAATAATCTCGACACCTAATCCAAGCTTATTTTCGATTTCATTTTTTAAAAATGTTATGTTGGCATCCTCTTCTTTTTTGGAATTTCTATTGTTTTTACTTCTTGCTAAAGACTCTACCTGTCTAGCCGCCACCTTCTTTTTTACAATATTTTCCGCGATTTCTGAAGCATTTGCCATACCTATTAAAGGTCTTGCTTGACCAGCTGTAAGCTTACCCTCCTCTAACAAACCTAGAATATCTTCAGGTAAATTTAAGAGTCTCAGGGTATTGCTTATGTGACTTCTGCTTTTAGACATGAATTTTGAAATTTTTTCATGACCATAGCCAAATTCTTTTACTAATCTTTCATAACCTCTAGCCTCCTCTAGAACATTCAAATCTTGGCGCTGAACATTTTCAACTATAGCTATCTCTAAGCTTTTCTGATCGTCAACATCTAATATGACTGCAGGGACTTCGTTTAATCCTGCTCTTTGTGCAGCTAACCATCGTCTTTCCCCAGCCACAATTTCATACTTTCCTGGCTCGTACTTGTTAGGTCGAACAGCGATTGGTTGAATGATTCCATTTTCCTTAATGGACAAAGATAATTCTTCGAGTTTCGTCTCTTCAAATATAGTTCTTGGTTGGTACTTGTTCCGCTGAATGTCAGCTATTGGGATCTTATTTGTTGAAGTTTTAAATTTATCCGTTTTTTTTTCGATGTCACCGAACAGAGCTGATAAGCCTCTACCTAAACCTTTTTTAGCTGCACTCATGCTGCACTTCCCATGGACTGATTTCTCTGATTAATAAATTCCTCTGCCAAACTAACATAGGACTTACTCCCAGAACAGTTCTTGTCATAGATCAGACAAGGCATGCCGTGAGAAGGAGCTTCGGACAATCTAACATTCCTTGGCACAACCGTCTTATAAACCTTGTCCTTAAAATGCTTTCTTGCTTCAGTATCTACTTCTGATGACAACTTGTTTCTTTTATCGAACATCGTAAGTAGAACACCTCTAATGCTAAGTTCTGGGTTTAAATTAACCTTTATTCTATCGATTGTTTTAACTAATTGAGTGATTCCTTCTAATGCAAAAAACTCTGTTTGGAGAGGTATTAATAATTCATTAGCAGAAACTAATGACATGACTGTTAGCAAGCTCAAAGAAGGTGGGCAGTCGATAAAGATATTTTCATACTTTTTAAGACACGACTCGTTTTCTTTGCTTAAAATCTCTTTTAGCAAAAAGGCTCTATTAGCGTCATTTGCTGTTTCAACTTCTAACCCAGATAAGTTCACATTTGATCCTATAAGGTCCAGGCCGGGCACACTACTTTCCTGAATTGCACTCTGAGCTGACGTCTTGCCTATAAGAACATTGTAGATGCTTTTCTCTTCATCATTGTTTGACTTGCCCAAACCAGTCGTTGCATTACCTTGGGGATCCAGATCAATTACTAAAATTTTTTTTCCTTTTTTTGCTAAAGCCGTTGCTAGGTTTATAACAGTCGTAGTTTTCCCGACTCCACCCTTTTGATTTATTACTGATATTATAGATCCA
>MDTG01244387.1_pt1 | contig 20730 bp, 4 predicted proteins | sample 811421 | NCBI WGS metagenome assembly MDTG01 (sample SAMN05326645, study PRJNA326480) | marine metagenome | isolation source: seawater | place: Pacific Ocean: South East | collected 2011
GACCACAAAAACCTGACCCTGACATGAGTCTTCATAACTTACAGTTTTGGAACTGTATGGACTATGGCGTGGTAGCAGTGCAGAAACAGTTTATTGGTAGTATGGACTATGAAGTCTATACAAGAGACCATGGCACTGTTAAAGGGACTTATGTGTGTACTATAGACAACTATCATCAAGACCCTGATATTATTGACTATGCAACAAGTGAGAACCCTGCAGAACACAAGTCTCATAACTTGATTGAACTTGTTAATGGTCAGTATGCACTCTATCCTAATAATAGAATGCGTATCTATGATAACAGTTTGACACCTGAGGTGCCAAAGCAACCTGACTTTAAAGTATCGACTGAATACTATCAGGTTGAAAGTGGATACGATAGAATGGGTTTAGGTGATCAAGAAAGTTACTTCTGGAAAACTGCTCAGGAAAGGCAATAAATAACTTATACTTAGTATAACTAAAGGTGCCAGTACAACGCGCAAGTAAAAGTTTTAAAGACATTAATATGTCTTTTAAGGTGAATCCACTCACCTTTGACTTGATTGCGAATAAAAATGAAACTGCTATTGCGCGTTCTATTCGTAATTTAATTCTTACGACACCTGGTGAAAGACCTTTTAATCCTGAACTTGGTTCACAAGTCAGTCGTTTATTATTTGAACCCATTGATGATATAACATCAGACTCACTGAAAGAGCAAATAGAAAATACTATCAATAACTTTGAACCAAGAGTTAGACTTCGCCAAGTTGTGGTGCAACCTAACTTTGATAACAATGAATATGATATTTTAATTCGTTATGACATTGTTGGTATAGAGGCAACATCTCAACAGTTATCATTCGCATTACAACAGACACGATAATGTCATTAGTCAATTTTGCCAACTTAGACTTCGATCAGATTAAGCAGTCGATCACAGACTATCTGCGGTCAAACTCAAACTTTTCTGATTATGATTTTGAAGGGTCTAACCTCTCTACTATTGTTGATGCATTAGCGTATAACACGTATATTACCTCATATAATGCCAATATGGTATCTAATGAGGTATTCATTGATTCAGCGACCCTCAGGGAGAACGTCGTGTCTCTGGCACGTAATATAGGATATACTCCCAAATCTAAAAAGGCAAGTAGAGCTAACATATCTTTCTTTGTTGATACATCTAACTATGATTCTCAACCTCAGACTATAACTCTAAACAAAGGATTAGTAGCAAATTCATCAACATTTAATAACTCAGCATATACTTTTGCGATATTGAATGATGTGACTGTACCTGTTATAAACAATATAGCGTCATTTACTAATATCGATGTGTATGAAGGAACATATGTAAAATCAAACTTTTCATATAATACATATGATCCAGACCAAAGGTTTATTTTAGAAAGTCAAAATATCGATAGTTCAACTATTGAGGTCATTGTTAAACCTTCAAATTTGTCCTCAGTGAAAAGACAATATCGTCTATCAGAAAGTTTGTTTGAAGTTGATGGCGAATCTGCTGTTTTTTGGATACAAGAGGTAGCAGACTCAAAGTATGAAATAATATTTGGTGATGGAGTTTTTGGTAAAGCATTACAAGAACCAAACTTTATTGAAGTATCTTATCTGGTAACTAATGGTTCTGAAGGTAATGGTATTTTTGATTTATCGTTTGCTGGAAAGTTAACTACCTCAAGAGATAACGTTAACGTAAATGCTGGTATCTCTCGTATTACGGTAAATACTCCCTCATTCGCTGGCACTGATATTGAAAGTGTTGAGTCTATTAAAAAATATGCCCCACAAATATATTCCTCACAAAGAAGAGCAGTCACATCTACTGACTATGAAAACTTAATACCTACCATCTATCAGGAAACAGAGTCTGTTTCTGTATTTGGTGGTGAAGAATTAAATCCTCCACAGTTTGGAAAAGTATTTGCAAGTATCAAACCTATAAATGGTGCTTACTTGTCTAACCTTGTTAAGGATAATATTAGAAAGGAGATGAGAAAGTATTCTGTAGGTGGTATTGATCTGCAGATAACAGACCTTAAGTATTTGTATATTGAGATATTATCAAACGTTTACTTTGATAGTAATAAAGTAAGTGGCGGAGATGAAATAAAGTCTCTTGTAACAACTAACGTGGAGAGATATGCTAACTCAACTGAGCTGAATAAGTTTGGGGCACGTTTTAAATATAGTAAATTCTTGAGTGTCATTGATAATACAAATGATGCTATCACGTCGAATATCACTACTGTGCAGATGCGTAGAGACCTCAGAGCGGCGTTGAATGCCTTTGCAGAGTATGAGATATGTTTTGGTAATAGATTCCATATCAAGAACCATGGACACGGAACTCATGGAGGACAAATTGGATATAATATTAAGTCATCTGGTTTTCAGGTAAGTGGTATTCCTGGTGTTGTCTATCTTGCTGACTCACCATTTTTTGATCTTAATACAGGAACCGTTAATCTCATACGTCTTAACTCTCCTACAGAAGCGGTTATTGTTAGAAGAAATGTAGGCACTGTTGATTACATAAAGGGTGAGATAAAATTAAATCCTATCAATATTCTATCGACTCAAATAAACAAACAGTTCCCTGTTATTGAAATATCTGCTGTCCCATTCTCTAATGATATTATTGGATTGCATGATCTGTATATTCAACTAGATACTAATGATGTTATTATTAATTCTATAAACGATAGAATATCCTCAGGTTATGATATTTCTGGTTCAAATTATATTGTCACATCAAGTTTTGCAAACGGTGCATTAACTAGAGGATCTACTGATGCAATATCAATAGGAAGAGTAACTCGACAGGCAGACAGTGCCACAACTACAACTACCACTACCACCGCTACAGGCACCACAGGCACTACTTCTACACCCTCAACATCAACCCCTACATCCTCACCTACATATTCATACTAAAGAGTAAGAGATGATATCTACCGACTTACAGCGCGTACAAATTCAGGACATTATTGAATATCAGTTACCTGCATTTGTTAGGGATGACTTTCCCTTGGTTGGTGAATTTTTAAAACAATATTATATTTCACAAGAATATCCCACAGCACCCGCTGACATTATTCAAAATATTGATGAATATTTAAAAATTGAAACGTTAGTTGATAGTGTAGATGAAACTATTTTAGGTTCAGATATTGACTTTGCTGATGAAACAATTACAACTACATTTGTTGGAGATACCTTTGGTACTTATAAGTTTCCTGAGAGATATGGTTTATTAAAGATTAATGATGAAATTATTCTTTACACCTCTAAATCTAGAAATAGTTTCAACGGATGTATCCGTGGTTTCTCTGGTGTAACATCATTTGTAGAAGATAAAGATAATCTTTCATTTTCAACCTCAGAAGCGACTTCTCACATTCAAGGTGCGAAGATTATAAACCTCAGTAATCTTTTACTAAAAGAGTTTCTTATAAAATTAAAGGGACAAATTGCCCCTGGTTTTGAAAGAAGAGAGTTTGATGATGATATTAACCAAAAACTATTTCTCTCTAGGACTAAAGACTTCTATCAGTCAAAGGGAACTGATGAATCTTTTAGAATACTTTTTGCTGCACTTTATGGTGAAGTTGCAGAGGTCGTTAAACCAAAAGATTTTTTATTCAGACCATCTGATGCACAGTTCAGAAAAACAAGAGATCTTGTAGTAGAAAAGATATTAGGAGATCCTTTATCATTAAAAAATCAAACAATATATCAAAGCGCATATCCTGAATATAATATCGAGGAGGCATACGCTACTGTCATCGATGTTGAAAAGTTTACTTACGACAGTAAAGATTATTATCAAATTAGTCTTGATGATGACTTTATAAAGGATATTGATTTAACAGGTGGTACTATACTTGGTGAATTTGTCTCTCACCCAAAAACAAGAAATCTTTCAGTAGTAGCAGCTGGTGCATCTGTAATAGATGTTGATTCTACTTTAGGATTTCCAGATTCAGGAATACTTGCAGTTCAGGGACAAAGTGGTATCTTAACTTATCGTTCTAAAACTATAAACCAGTTTATTGGAGTCGGTGCTGCTAACACAACTACCTTTGGTACAGGTGTAGAGATAAGTCCTGCTACAGATATTCGTTTAAACGTAGTTGCTCATGGTTTTAGGGGATCAGAAAGTGTGTCCATTGCATCAACAGATGCACCTTTAGTTGGTATAGCAACTACGAATAGAGTTGAAGTTCGTATTGGTAATGTTTTAAGTTCAAACGTTTTAGACACAAATACATCTTTCTATCAAAACAATGATAGGATAAAAATAAAGTCACTTGGTATTACGACTAATAGTCCTCTCACAAGTAATTGGTTTCATAATCTAACTCCTAAGTTTGATGTATCGTCTATTTCTTTGATAGATACATCTGATTTTTCGTATGCTGTAACCACACATATTGAAAATGGTATGAGACTGGGTGACAACATAACTGTCATTGAATCTAGTGGAACTAGAAGATCTGGTTTTGTTGTTGATGTCAGTAATGATTTTACATTTACCATTAAAGGTCAAGGAAGACTAAATGGTGCAACCTTTAGAGTCGAAAAGAATGTTCTTAAACCAAGTCTTAGTTCTTTAAATAGCAAGTATTCAAATATTGAAAAAACTTTTGCAAATGTTCAAAACTCATATGCAAAGTTTAATGGTGATGTGTTGGTTGCTTCTTCCTCTCTGCCTAGTTACAATAATAACCCTCTTGACTTCTATGATAGGGTTATCACTTTAAATGGTGAGTTTAATGGCGAACTTTTTACAGTTACTAGAAATCATGGTTATTACACTGGGGATAAAATTTATTATAACTCTTTTGTTCAACCAAATGCAGAAATCATAGGATTTAATGATTTTGAGAGTAAGTTCCCTGAGATAAACCCAGGAGTCTTTTACATTAAGAGAGTAAACTCTAAGCAATTTAAAATTGCCAATAGTTTAACAAATTTATATAATGATACATTTGTGTCAGTATCAGGTATTGTTACTAACAACACATTATCCCCTAATGACTTTTTCAATAAAAATATTGAACATCAACAATTAATAAGAGAATTTAAAACTCCTGTTGATGATGGAAAAATATATGAAACTTTACCTGGAAGAACAGGTCTTCTTGTTAATGGTGTAGAAATTCTCAACTATAAGTCAGGAAGTAGTGTTTATTATGGAACTATCAATGACATAACCGTTGCAGCAGGTGGTGATGGATACGATGTTGTCAATCCACCAGTTCTTTCAATTCAAGACTCTACTGGAGTTGGTGCTACTGGTGTTTGTAATGTTAGAGGTTCTTTAGAAAGGATAGATGTTATTGAACCCGGATTTGATTATGTTACTGAACCTGTTGTAACAATAACTGGTGGAAATGGTTCTGGAGCAAAAGCATTTGCTAACATCAAAGAAATAATTCATTCTGTATCATTCTTTGCAACTGGTGACAACCCTCAAGTCGGTTTATCCTCAAATACTATTGGTTTTACGACGTTCCATAAGTTTAAAGAGTCTGAACGAGTTGTTTATAAAACAGATGGTCAGAGTGCCATTGGCGGTTTGGTCAACGATGCAGAATATTACGTTAAGTTAGTTGATGAAAATACAATAAAGTTATTCAATAATTTAAGTGATGCAAATACTGAATCAAATACCGTTGATATAACATCTTTTTCTGAGGGCGTTCATAGATTTGAGTCGTTTGATAAGAAGAAAGTTTTATCAAACATAAATGTGAGTGATAGAGGAATAGGATATGAAAACAAAGAACGATCAACAACCGTTGGTATCAACACTTTTCTAAACAGTGTAAAAATTAAAAACCATGGATATGCCTCTGGGGAAGAAATTACTTACTCAGGAAACGCTGATGGTTTAAGTTCTAATCAAACTTATATTGTAACCAAAGTTGATGAAGATGAATTCAAACTTTCTTCTGTTGGTCTTGGCACAACTTCAAAATTATTCTATTACGATACTGAACAGTATGTAAATATTACCTCAAAAGGAAGTGGAACTCATACATTTAACTATCCAAATATTACTGTTAATATTACTGGTGAAATTGGAGTGTCTACATTTAGTGGTCAAGACTTTAGAGCAACACTACAACCAGTCATTAGAGGAAGCATTGAGTCAGTTCAGTTAACTGACAATGGTGTAGGATATGGTGCAAGTGAAGTAATTAACTTTGATAGGCAACCAGTATTTAAATTTCTCAGTGGTAGAGATGCAGAATTACTTCCTATTGTTAATAATGGAAAAATTGAGCAGGTTCTTGTAACAAATGGTGGACATGAGTATAACTCACCTCCTGATTTAATTGTAAATGGTGACGGTAACTATTGTAAATTAACACCAGTTATAAGTGGTGGTCAGATAGTTGATGTTATAGTTGACGAGAGTGGTATAGGTTACACTGATAATACCACTGTAACTATTAAAGTTGGTGGGCAAAATGCATCATTAATAGCAAATATCAACCAATGGACTATTAACTTATTTGAAAAATATAAAGATATTATTAGTAGTGATGATGGAATACTAGATGCTGCAGAAAACTCTGAGTTTGGTATTCAATATACTAACCTTTATGTTCCCAGAAGACTAAGGGAGATGTTGTATGGAAAGAATTTACAAAACACTCAATATGGTGCTTTAGATCTTTCTATATCTGATGCAAATGTTGAAACAAGTTCTCAATATCACTCTCCTATTGTTGGTTGGGCATATGATGGAAATCCCATATATGGTCCATATGGGTATTCTAATAATAATGGTGGAGCAGTTAGAGCACTAAGAAGTGGATATAAAATTCAAATTTCAACCAACAGACCCCCCTCTTCAATTTGGCCAGTAGGTTTCTTTGTTGAGGATTATCAGTTTAACGAAAGTGGAGATCTAGATGAACATAATGGTAGGTTTTGTATCACACCAGATTATCCTGAAGGAAGATATGTTTATTTCTCTACCATCAATGATGGTGCAGTAGAGAACGATGGACCTTTTGAAAATAATAAGATACCCACATTCCCTTACTTTATTGGAAATTCATTTAAATCTAAACCTAATGACTTTAACACTAACATAAGTTCTAATCAGCAAAATTATGACATTGGTGCAAATGGTTGGTTTAGAAATACATCTCCTTTGTTCTTAACCAAAAACAATGTATCTTATGATGGTGTTTTACAACCTTACAAGATAAGAAAAGAGTCTATTGACATCACAGCAACAACTGTTGGTACTATTGACTCTGTAGGTATTATAACTGGTGGAACAGGATATCAAGTTGGCGATAGAATTGACTTTGAAAAGTTAGAAGGATCTACCTCTGCTAAAGCTAAAGTATCTAGAGTTACAGGTAAAGTTGTTACTAATGTTAGCGTTGCTTCCTCAACTGTTTCAAACCTTGAGATAACACCATTAGATTCCTCTGGACGTTTTGTTGCTTTTTCTACAGCACCTCATGGGTTTACTAATACAGACCTTGTAACTCTTTCTGGATTCAATACATCAATTAATATTAGCAGCAGATATAACATTGGTGTTAGCACTGATAGATTAAGTTTACTGTCTGGAGTTGGAACTGCTGGTGCAACCGGAATTGTCACTTATTTTTCTGTTGGTGGCGCTTCCTTGAATGGTGGTTTGCTTAACATTAGAGAAAATGATGTGCTTAGAATAGGTGCTGAAAGAGTCAAAGTTCTTAATGTTGATTCTTTGTCCTCACGTATTAGAGTGCAGAGAGCAGTTGATGGAACAGTTTCTTACGCTCACACTGCTACTACTGTTCTGCTTGAAGACACCAGAAAGTTTACATTTATCTCGCAGAGGGAAAATAATGTTAACTTTGAACTTAATGATCAAATCTATTTTGATCCTAAAGAAACTTTAGGTATTGGAACTCTTACTGGAACTGGTGTTGGATCTACTGTCTTCTTCTCTAATGCTGGTGCTGGTATCACTCAGGTATTTGTAGATAATAGAAGACTCTTTATTCCTGACCATGGTCTCAATACTGGTGAAGTTGTTGTTTATCATAATGGAGATGGAGACTCTATTGTTGTTACTACAGATCCAACAGGTCCCACAACTTATAGTATTGCTAACGACACACCTCTTTACGTTGCCAGAGTGTCTGATGACCTAATTGGTATTCAGACATTTAAGGTAGGTATTGGTTCTGCAGGAACGTTTGTTGGTGTTGCAGACACAACAATGACCTCTGGAGTTCTTTACTTTACTGGCATTGGAACAGGCACACGCCATAGTCTTAAAACTGTTAGAAATAATGTTGTAAATGCTGAAGTTAATAAGAATGTTGTAACTGTTGCTACAGGTTCAACGCATGGACTAACATTTGGCGACAAAGTTTCAATGAATGTTACCCCTGGTATCACGTCAACTGTTACAGTTCAGTACAATGATCATAATAGAAGAATAATATTTAACCCCATTGGTTTTACAACCGCTGATGTAAGCACAACTCTGAATACTATTACTATCACGGATCATGGTCTTAAGACTGGTGATAAAGTAATTCTTTCTGCTACAACTGCTCCAACAGGTTTGACAGATCAAAACATTTATTATGTTTACAGATTCTCTAAGGATTCTATTAAACTTTGCGATGACAAATATCAAACTGAACAATTTAATCCTGAGTTTGTTGCTATCACAGTAGCAAGTAACGGTTCTTTATTACCAGTGAACCCGCCGTTAAACATCTTTAATGGTAACACTGTGGTGTTTGATTTAAGTGACACATCTCTATCGTCTGAGAATGCATCAACATTGTATTCTGCATTTGATATGAACTTGTATAGTGATGCAAATTATACTAATAAGTTTGAAGCATCTGGAAGATCAGATCAGTTTGAGGTATCAAAGACTGGAAAAGTTGGCATAGATGCAGATGCTAGACTAACTTTAGTTGTTACAGGTAATGTCCCAGAAGAACTGTTCTATAAGTTTACATCAATTAATGATGACTTTATTGCTGATGTCAAGAAAGAAATTATTTCTGACGAAGAAGTATTAGGACATAATCAGTTATTAAAAGTAAGTAGTGCTTTTTCTGGTGAGTATTCCATTATAGGAGTTAGTTCTCCATCTGCATTCAAATACAATATTGAAGATAATCCTGAAAGAAGTGAATATACCGCTTCCACAGCAACTATCACATATGCTACAAATTCAAAAGTTGCTTATGGTGGAATATCTGACATTGATATTACATATAAAGGAAATGGTTATAATGAAATTGTTGGTGTTTCTACTGTTGTTGGAATAGTCACTGGCACGGGTTCTATACTCGAACCTTTTAGTAACACTATTGGAAAAATATTATCTACAAATATTGAAAGTATTGGTTTTGATTATCCTACTGATAATACACTGAGACCAACTACAAACTTACCCGAAGTTCTCTTCCTTGAATCTCTAACATCTTTTGATGAAATAGGTATAACTTCATCAGGTAAAAATTATAATATCGCACCAAACCTTATCGTTAAGGATGGTCTTACTGGTGATTTGATAACTGACGTTGATATTTTCTTTGAAATAGGAGATACACAAGTAACCATTAGAAAGAATACAAATGGTCTTTCTAATATTACCCCTGAGATTATTCCTATCAGTAATAGTAATGGTATTGGTATTAATGATATTTCATTCAACATGACAACTAAAGATGTTACTGTTGGTTTTGATACTGGTTTTAGTAATAAATCACCTTTCTCTGTAGGTGATAAAGTTTTAATTGAAAACGTAAGTGTTGGTGTTGGTTCAACTGGTAAAGGTTTTAATTCATCTGAGTATAACTATCAACTCTTTACACTTACTGATGTCAATATTCCGTTAGGCGGTAATGTTGGCGTGGTTACATTTAACCTCTCTGGTATCATTGATGATAATATTTTTGCGGGTCATTTCGATGCACTTAACTCTGCCGGTAGAATTATTAACCAAAGTTCTTTCCCTCAGTTTAATGTAAAACTTAAAAAGAATAACTTTTTGATCGGTGAAGGAATTATTGGTGAGAGTGGAAAAGGTAAAGTTGATAGTTGGAACAACAGAATTGAGTTATTAAAGGTGTCTACTGACACAGAATTCCAAGTAAATGAACTAATAACGGGTCAATCATCTAGAACTCAAGGAAGAGTTAAATCTAAGGTTGACTACAACTCTGAAATTACTCTTGATTCAACTTCCATTGTTCAAAAAGGTTTCCAAGAAACTGCAGGTTTTTTAAATGACAATCAACAAAGAATACCTGATAACTTCTATTATCAGAATTTCTCTTACGCTATTAAGTCAAAGGTTCCTCTTCAAAAATGGGATGATGTTGTAAGCTCTCTTAACCACACATCTGGTTTTGTTAAGTTTAGCGATCTAGTAGTTGAATCAACAAGTTCAAATGTTGGAAAAGCGTTTGCTGACTCCTCTAATATTGAAATAATAATTGATATTTTACCAGACCCAGTATATGGTGCAAGTGATGAACTTCGTGGTGGTGGAGGTGCCAGAGGTGGTGCTCGTACTGGAGGAGGAATTAGTTTACATTGTTTCCCAGTATTTGACTTAGTAACAGAAAATTCTAAAATTGCTTCTGGAACAGTCATTTCTGACAGAATATTCTTACAAAATAAAGTTCTTACCGATTATTTTGAGTCTGTTGGTAATAGAGCACTTATCATCGATGACATAAGTAATCAGTTTAATAGCACACCAAGACCTACTAAGTTCTCAGTAGTCAATCTTTTTGATGTATCTCAGAAAACCAAAAAGTTCTTAACTTTCATAAGAGATAAAGTATTTACCGATGAGAGACAAGCATCTATTGTAACTCTTATTCATGATGGTTCATTAGGATATATTCAGAATTATGGCAGAGTTGAAAGTGCTATTGATCTTGGAAGTTTTGACTTTAATATTGCTGGTACTGAGGGGCAGTTATTATTCTACCCAACTAAGTTTAGTGTTAACAACTACAATGTAAGTTTAGCAAGTTTTGACATTGATCCAGGTGTAACTGGTGTTGGAACTTTTGCTCTTGGTACTATATGCGACATTCAGTCTACACAAGTTGAGACCCCGGATGGATCTGCAACCACTGTTGTTGGTATTGCCTCTACGTATCGCTCCAGTAAAGTTCTTGTTGAAATAACAACAGATGATGGTAGATTTGGTTTTACTGAATTAAATGTTATTCATGATGGTACAAATGTAGACGTTCTTGAATATGGGGAAATGTCTACGCAAGTTGGCACCTTAGTAGGTGGTTTGGGAACATTTGGTGCTAGTATGGCATCTGGAACTGTAAACCTAGACTTTACTCCAAATACTGGTATTGCTTGCACTGTTAATACGGTTAGAGTTTCTTTAGCGAGTACTGAGTCTGTAGGGACAGGACACTCTATTATTAGTGTTGGTTCTGAAAATATATCAAGAATTGAATCATTCTACACATCACTTTCATCTAGTGGATCCCCTGGTATTCACACCATTGCCTCCTATACTTGTGGTGGTGCTGATGATTATCAAGCTGCTTATTATCTTGTAAGTATTGAAGACACTACGAATGATCAATATCAACTTTCTGAAGTTATTGTACTAAATGATGCATCTGAATCTTATATTACAGAATATGGTATTTTAGAAACAACAACCGGCATAGGCACTATCGGTGCTTTAATGACAGCAACACAAACACATTTACAATATACTCCACCTGCTAGTGCTGATGTTCAAATAAGAGTATTCCAAAAAGCAATACAACTTGTTGAAGTTGATGCTAATGTTGGTGGTCAGATTGATCTTAATAATGCTTCCATAAGTGCTGGTTACGGTTTCTATCAGGGAACTTCAGTTGATGTTAAGAGAGCATTTACATTAACTCATGAAGATAGACCCATTTTCCAAAGAAACTTCGATGGAAGCGACTCTACAGTTCTTGATTTAACTAACAACACGATTACAATACCTGAACACTTCTTTGTCACTGGAGAATCAGTCAATTATTCTTTAGGAATCTCTACACATACTCAAGTTGGAATTGCAACAACTACTTTTGCAGGTATTGGTTCTACTTCTTTACTACCCACAAATACTCAGGTATTTGTTATAAAAGAAAATGACACAACCATTAAACTTGCAAGTTCTGCTCAAAACGCTTTGGCTGCCATTCCAACTGCAATAGAATTTACGAGCATTGGTCTTGGTACATTCCACACATTGACTGCTGAAAATCAAAATAGTAAGTGTTTAATAGCACTTGATAACTTTATTCAAAATCCAATCGTTTCAACTGGAACAACATCTGTCTTGACAGAACCAGTATTATTAACGGACACAAAAATTGCTGTTGCTGGTATTAACTCTGTATTTGGGGGAGACCTTATTCAGGTCGCTGGCGAGATAATGAAGATCAACACTGTTGGTTTTGGATCAACAAATGTTATTCTCATTGATAGAGGTTGGATGGGAACTGGTATCACCACTCATCCCGCTGGTATTGCTGTAACCGTTGTTGACGGTGCTTATAACATCATTGATAATACTATTAACTTCTATACAGCACCACAGGGAGCAACACCTATTAGTTCTACCACAAACCCACCAGACGAACGAGACTTTACAGGTATCACTACTTTCTCTAAGTTCCAGGGAAGAACATTCTTAAGATCTGGTAATATTGATAGTTCAGATTCTGCATATAATACTAACTATGTCTTTGATAGTATCGCTGATCAGTTTGATGCTACAACAAAGAGATTCACTCTGAAGTCTCAAAACAGAGACGTAACTGGTTTCTCTACAAATAACGCAGCAATCCTTATTAATGGAATATTCCAAGGACCCACAGGACAACTTAGTGCAACTCAAGACTACAGTCTTTCTGAAGGATCAGGTATTAGTAGTATAACCTTTGCAGGTTCTGCTACATCAGTTACTAATGACCCTAACACATCATCAATACCTGTTGGTGGATATATTGTTTCTGTTGGTTCTACTGGTGGTCTTGGATATCAACCTTTGGTTGCTGCAGGTGGCACAGCAGTTGTTTCAACTGCAGGAACTATTACTTCCATCGCTATCGGAAGAACCGGTTCTGGATACAGAGCAAACCAAATCGTAAATGTTGGTGTTACTACCAGTAATACTGGAACACCTGCAATTGAGTTTATTGGAACTGCTGCTATTAGTAATGGTCACATTGTAAGTATTGCAGTTACCAATCCTGGTTCTGGATATGTTCAAGGTTCTGAACCTATTGTAATATTTGATGCACCTCTTTCTTATTCTAATATTCCTCTAGTTTATAGTGATACATCCTCAGGTTTTGGAACTGAAGCAACAATTGATATCGTTGTTGGACAGGGTTCTAGTGTAATCGACTTTGAAATTAGAAACACTGGTTATGCATATGGTCAGGGTCAAGTTTTAACTGTTCCCACTGGTGGTGCATCAGGTATTCCAACTGATACAAACTATACTTTTGAGGAGTTCCAAATAACAATTGATAAAACCGACTCAGATAAATTCTCTGGATGGCACTTTGGTGAGTTGGAAGTTCTTGATAAGTTTGAAAATGAATTTAATGGAGTTAATAGGCAGTTTACTATTCAAAGAAATGGTTCTCCGGTTACTATTAGAGCAGCAGTTGGATCTAATATTGATGTAAAGGCAACTCTTCTAGTTTTCCTTAATGATATTTTACAAGTTCCTGGTGAGGCATATACATTTGATGGTGGGAGCACAATATCATTTGCTGAAGCACCTAAAGGACCTGAAGATGATGGAACGTTTACTGGTGATAAGTGTAAAGTTCTCTTCTATAAGGGATCGGGTGATGTTGATGTAACATTCCGAGATGTTCTTGAAACTGTTAAAGATGGAGACCTATTTAGCATTAGAGGTGATCAAGAGTTAGTCCCTAACTCCTTCGATCAAAAAGAAAGACTTATAACCAGTATTTTTTCAGGTGATACTGTTATCACTAATCCTTACTCTGATAGAGGTATTGATTCCAACCCTGATCATGCAAGAACTGTTACTTGGTGTAAGCAAACTGTCGATAAAGTTATCAACGGTAAGATTATTAGTAAGAAGAGAGTTCTTAATGAAGCACTTATTAACCCTAGAACAAATATTATTCAATCTGTAGGTGTTGGTTCCACGCAACTCTTTGTTGAAAGTGTCATTCCTTTCTTCAACCCAAATGATGAAAATCAGACCACTAGACTGGTTCAGACTGTAAGCATCGTATCTCAAGATAACTTGGTTGGTGCTGCTGCTACTGCTGTAGTTTCTGTTGGAAACACTGTTGAGTCTATCATTATTGGTGCTGGGGGCACAGGTTATACATCTGCTCCTAGCGTGACTATTGAGACACCTGTTGGTCTTGGAACCACTGCACGCGCAACCGCTACAGCAACTCTAACAGGCGATACCGTATCGTCTATCACAGTTTCCACACCTGGTGTTGGTTATACCAGAACATCTGTCCCACAGGTCCTTATAGAGGCACCTAGCGTAACTAGAGAGACTAACAATACATCACTCTACGCAGGTGATTTTGGTGACATTGTTGGTATCACTTCTACATCAGTTAGTGTTGCGTCCACTGGTTTTGTAATGCAGTTCTTCATCCCCGTTGATTCTTTCCTAAGAGACACAAAGGTTGTTGGCGCAGCTGTGACTTTAAGTGACATTTCTGTTGGCGACTACTTCACTGTCAGAAATAGCAATGTTGGTAGTGGAGTTACCTCACTTTATCAGACGGGCAGCACACTGGGTGTCACGACACAGTTCTTAGATGCTGTTTACGAAGTTGCTGCGGTGTCTGTAGCACAAACTGCTGTTGCAGGTGTAGGTATTACTTACGTCAAGAATGTCACTGTAAGCGTCGAAGATCTTGGTAATATCAGTGGAATAGGTCTGACTGAATTCTATGGTCAGTTCTCCTGGGGTAAGATAAACTTGGGATCAAGAACAAATGCTGTTGCATTTAATGCTTATACATTAAATGGTTCATCTGGTATTTCAACCGGTGGTGTTATCAACCGTATTGAACCTTTGAAGTTTGTTGGGTACTCTACAACATAACCTATAAATAAGTAAAAAAACTAGGCTCAAATGGCTGCGATTATAACTGAACAACTTCGTATTTTAAACGCAAAGGATTTTGTTGCTAGTGTTGCATCCACTAGCAACTCTTTCTACTCGTTTGTTGGTTTGCCTAACCCAACGGACGTTGCTGCAGGTTGGGATAGTGATCCACCGGATCCTAGAGATAATTTTAATGAAGAGAATGATTATTGGGATACAATGATCGCTCTTAAGAAAATTGATATCAATGATGTAAAACAAGTTGTAAGAAAAGTAACCTGGAGATCAGGAACAACTTATGACATGTATAGAAATAATGTAAGAGCAGAAGATACTTCGCAACCATCTAATGCTGCTAGTCTTTATGACGCAAATTATTATGTAATGAACTCTGATTACAGAGTTTATATTTGTCTCCAAAATGGCACTAACCCCGAAAACCCAAGCGGTAGAGCATCGCTTGATGAACCAACATTCACTGACTTAGAACCTAGAGAAGCGGGCACAAGTGGTGATGGATATGTATGGAAATATCTGTATACCATTGCTCCTAGTGATATTGTAAAGTTTGATTCTACAAACTTCATGCCAGTCCCCAAAGACTGGACTTCAACAACAAATGCTAATATTTCTGCTGTAAGAAATAATGCTGCATCTAGTGGTCAACTAAAAATTGTAAAAATTACTAATAGAGGAGTTGGTTTAGGCACAGCTAATAGAACTTACACTAGAGTTCCTATTCAGGGAGATGGAAGTGGTGCAGAATGCACGATCTCTATCAATAATAATTCTAAAGTTGAATCTGTAACTATCTCTAAGGGTGGTTCTGGATATACTTTTGGAACTGTTGATTTAGCATCCGGAAGTGTTCCAACAGGTTCTACATCACCAATATTTGATGTTATTATTCCTCCTCAAGGTGGACATGGTGCTGATATTTACAGAGAGTTAGGAGCAAGAAATGCACTTATCTATTCTAGAATTGAAAATGATTCTGAAAACCCAGATTTCATTACAGGCAATGAAATTGCTAGAGTTGGTTTAGTCCAGAACCCTAAAGCATACAATACTACTACAAACCTTGAAACTGGTAAAGCTGCAGCAACTTATGCACTTAAACTAACAGGAACTGGTTACAGTTCCGCCACATTTACTGCTGACGCATTAATTACACAAACTATTGGTATTGGTTCTACGGCAGTTGGTAGAGTGGTTTCTTATGATCAAACCACTGGAGTTTTAAAGTATTGGCAAGATAGAAATGTTGCAGGTTTCAATACCGATGGAACTAGAAATACTACACCAGAATATGGATTCAAACTAAATCGTTTTACAACTGATATTAGTACAGAAGGTACATTTAATATTGTTGGTGGTTCCGCAACTTTAGCAATTCAAACTTCATTTACGGGTATTTCTACCGAAATAAATAGTCGTACTTATTACCTGGGGCAATCCTTCACAGAGGGTGTTGCTCAACCTGAAGTTGAAAAATATACGGGTAATATCATTTACGTAGATAATAGACCCTCTATAACACGTTCATCAAGTCAAAAAGAAGATATCAAAATTATCTTGCAGTTCTAAGGAATTATGTCACAGGAAACCAACCTCAACGTCGCCCCATATTTCGACGACTTTGATCCTTCTAAGGAGTATTATAAGGTACTATTCAAACCTGGTTATCCGGTTCAGGCAAGAGAGTTAACTTCTCTGCAGTCTATACTGCAAAACCAGGTTGAGAAGTTTGGTCAACACTTCTTTAAAGAAGGTGCTAAGGTTATTCCTGGAAATACTTCATATTCTACTAATTATCGGTGTGTAGTTCTTGAAAATACATATCTAGGTATTCCTTTATTTGATTATATTGATCAAGTTGTTGGTGCTGAAATTACAGGACAAAATTCTGGTGTAAGGGCAGTTGTAGACAAGTGTATCAAGTCCGATGAGTCTACAAGAGGACAAGTCACATTATATCTAAATTATACAAGTTCTGGTTTTAATAATCAAGAAACTGTTTTTAGAGACGGTGAACTTTTAACTGCAAACACAACTATTTCTACCGCAAACGCACTAATAGGTGCTGGATCTCCTTTTGCATCAACTGTTCAGACAGATGCAACTGCTGTTGGTTCTGCATTTTTTATTACTAATGGAGTGTATTTTGGTAAGGGAATCTTTTTAACAGTTTCTGACGAAACTTTAATCCTTGATCAATACTCTAACACACCATCTTACAGAGTTGGTTTACTAATTGAAGAGAAAATTGTAAATTCAAGTGAGGATTCTTCACTAAATGATAATGCTGGTGGTTTTAACAACTTTGGTGCTCCTGGTGCTGATAGGTTAAAAGTAAGCACTTCATTATTTAAAAAAAATATTAGTGATTTTGATGATAGCAACTTTGTTGAATTAGGTACAGTCAATACTGGAGTTTTAAGAACAAGAAATACTACAAAAGATTATGCTTTCTTGCAGGATCTTTTAGCAAAGAGAACTTACGCAGAGTCTGGTGACTATTATGTAAAGTCTTTTGGTTTGAATGTAAAAGAGTCTTTAAATGACTATAGAGAAAATAGAGGTGTATTTAACCCAGGTCAAACCACTTATGGTGGATCAACTCCCTCAAATGATTTAGCACTTTATCAATTATCTCCTGGTAAAGCATTTGTAAAAGGATATGATGTAGAGACATCTGCCCCAGTATATCTTGATGTCCCTAAACCTAGAACAACTAAAACCTTAAAACAACAACAAATAAACTATAACACTGGCGCAACTCTTAAATTAAACAGAGTTCATGGTTCTCCTACTATCGGTGTTGGAAATACTTATATTTTAAGTTTAAGAGACAGTAGAGTCAGTGATAGTCAAACTGGAATTGCTGGTAAAGAAATTGGTCTTGCAAGAGTTTATGACTTTAGTTTAGACTCTGGTACATATAACGCATCTAATTCTGATGTAAACCAGTGGGGGATGTCTTTGTTTGATGTTCAAACAGTTACTGAGATAACTCTTAATGAACCTATCACTCTCTCTGTTCCTACTTTTATCAGAGGTAAAAGAAGCGGGGCTACTGCATTTTTAAAAGATGCAGCATCAAATACAACAGCGTTGTCCGTTTATGAAACAGCAGGTAAATTTATTGCTAATGAAAACTTTATTATTGATGGTGTAGAGAATACTAGAGTCGCTGTTGCTATTACTGCTCATGGGATTGGCGATGTATTGTCAGTATTTGGTAGTGCAAATGGTGCGGAAGTCGGTGCTGCTCGAACTTTTTCTGCTGACGTTGTATTAGCGTCTAACTTTAATGTCGGCGTTGCTACAATTACATCAGTTGCTGATAACTTTACATCTGTCATTAGATCTACTAATTCTCTTTTCCCTGGTCAAATTAAAGTAGGAAATATTCTTTCCTTTACCGGTAACCTATCTCAAGATCCAACTTTTGTATCTGTTGTAAGTGTAGCAACCTCTTCTGTAACTGTCACAGGTGTGTCTACTGTGGACGGAGTTGCTGATGGAGCACTTCCCACCTCTGCCGCTACAATTAATGATCTTAAGGTTATTGGTGGTGAGTTAGCAGTCTCTGAGGATAGCACTCTCTTTACTGAACTTCCTAAGTCTAATATCTCTAATGTTGATCTTACCAATGCATCATTGGTTATTAGAAAGACACAGCAGGTTAATATCATTGACAACCAACTGTCTAGTTCAGTAACTGCAGAAAGTAACGAAACATTTTTACCTTTCACTCCTGAAAGGTATACTCTTATCAGAAGTGACGGCACAACTGAAGAACTGACATCAGATAAAGTTCAGTTAAATGCTGGTTCTAATCAACTTAGCATCTTTGGTTTAGGTTCTAATGATGAAGCAACTCTTGTTACAACTTTAACAAAAATTAAACCAAAAGCAAAGGTTAAAGTAAAAAATAGAGTTAACTCTATAATTGTCGATAAGTCTGTAAGAAGTGCATCAGGTATTGGTTCTACGACCTTAAATGACGGACTAATTTTTGGTAACTATCCGTTCGGCACAAGAGTTCAGGACGAGCACATATCTTTAAATGTTTCCGATATTATTAAAGTGCATGGGGTATTTGAAGTAGCTACTGATCCTGCTACAACTAATGCAGATCCTACATCTCCTACAATGGTTCTGTCTGGTCTTTCTGGACCCACAGGTAAAACATCTGATCTTGTAATTGGGGAAAGTATTAAAGGGGAAACAACAAACTCCTGTGCTATTGTTGGTACAAAAGTATCTGACAGCAAGATTACATATCTCATTGAGAATAAAGTAAACTTTAAAGAAGGAGAAACAGTTGTATTTGAAGAGTCTGGTGTAAGAGCAACTGTGACAACTCTTGATACTCCAAGTAAGGATGTATCATTTAAGTATAGTTTTACTAACGGTCAAAATGGTGAGTTTTATGACTATGGTGTTCTTAACCGTAAAAATGGTGAAGAACCCTCTGAAAGAAAACTGATTGTTTATTTTTCAAATGGACATTATCAGTCAACGGATGATGGTGATATTACCACTGTAAATTCGTATAATACTTTTGACTATGGAACAGAAATACAAGATGTAAACTTCATCAGAAATAGTGACATTATTGATATTCGTCCAAAAGTTAATGATATTTCAAGTGTATCTGAGGGAGATAGATCCCCTCTTGAGTTTAAAGGAAGACAGTTCACTGTATCCGGCAACTCTGCACAAAATATACTCGCTTCTAATGAAGGTATTATCACTGACTTCTCATTCTATCTTGGAAGAATTGATAGAGTATACCTGACAAAAGATGGTGTATTCCAAGTTAAGTATGGTGTTCCCGCAGAAGTCCCAGAAAAACCAACATCAGTTGATGATGCACTTGAAGTTGCAACTATTTCTCTACCCCCATATCTTTATAATGTAACTCATGCCTCTAAGAAGTTTTTAGAGCATAAGCGTTACAGAATGGTAGACATCAAGCAACTTGAAAACAGAATCAAGAATCTTGAGTTCTTTACTTCGCTTTCATTGCTAGAAACAAATACTGCAAACTTGTTTGTTCCTGATGCAAATGGATTGAACAGATTTAAGTCTGGTTTCTTTGTAGATAATTTCACTTCATTCCTTGCTCAGGAAGAATCAGTTGATCTAAGAAATAGTGTTGACTTCAATCAAAAAGAGGCACGTCCTAAACACTACACAACTTTAACTGATTTAACACAAAGTCAGACTGGATCAGGTGATTTAAGGTTTACAAATCCTGATGGAACAAACATCAGAAAGACAAATGATATTGTAACTCTTGATTATACCGATGTAGAGTGGTTAAAACAATCTTTTGGCACTCGCACTGAGAGTGTAACTCCTTTCATCATTGGTTTCTGGGTAGGTGCTCTTGAACTTCTTCCCGCTTCTGATTCTTGGACTGATCAAGTTCGACTTGAAGCAAACATTGTTCAGACTGAAGGTAACTTTACAGAAACTCTTGAAAGAGCATCTAGAACACTTAATGTAGATCCTCAAACTGGTTTTGCTCCTGCTATCTGGAACTCTTGGGTTAATAACTGGAC
>MDTG01202132.1_pt1 | contig 20728 bp, 15 predicted proteins | sample 811421 | NCBI WGS metagenome assembly MDTG01 (sample SAMN05326645, study PRJNA326480) | marine metagenome | isolation source: seawater | place: Pacific Ocean: South East | collected 2011
CTATTCGTATGTTTTAATCTTTCACATTAAAGATACAGAATATGCTAAAATGTTAATCTTAACATTCTTAACAATGGTTCTTCTTTGTTCCATGAAAGGAAATATTTTAGAGGCATTTACAACGGTTGATCCTCAAGGAGATGATAAGATTGGACCAGATGATCCTAAAAATATTACTATAGATACAAATGAAACTTCAGCACCAGCAACTGATGAAGCAGCTGGGACAATTATTCCTAAAATCCCTGAAGTTCCTAAAGTTGCTCCTCCTCCCGACCCCACTGCTATTGCTGTAAACTCAGGAAATATGAGTGTTTATGATGGTATATGCTTACAGACTGGAAATAGCGAACCTTGGATGAAATCTCCAGCAAATAGTTCTTTAGTAGATGATAGTACCTTATTCACATACTTAACTGGTCAGGGTCCTTTAAAACCCACTATTACTGATAATGCTTATTTAATCGGCCCCCCGATCGATGGTGATAAATCTTCTCCAAATAAGATGTTTATGTTCGCCAATAACAGAAGTTCTCCGAATTGCTGTCCATCAACTTTCTCTACAAGTACTGGTTGTGTTTGCACCACTGAAAAACAAAGAAATTATGTGAATCGTAGAGGAAATAATAATCCTTTAAGTTTAGACAATTCTGATATTTAAAATCTTCTCAAAAGTCTCTGATGCATTTGATCATGAACACTAAAATGATGCTCATCATTCCTTTTAAGTCTTTCAACTCTTTGTGATTCTTGCTCCATTTCTAACATTTTTCTTTTTTCATACATTATTCTGTCCTGTTCATTCATAGTGTATGATATATTACTTCTTTCTCGTTTAACGCCGCCGATTGATTGTTGTCTATCCTCAAGATTAAATGAATTAGGATCAACTGTTAAAACAGAGTTCGTGAAAGCATCTTTATAATCTCTATATCCTAATCCATTCATATCACCACTGAAATCTTCTATTTTACTCTGACCTAGTGTCATTATTGAATCTTTTCCTCTCATAGAAATAGAAACTTGAGGCTCTTCATATTTCACCAAAGAATGTTTGTTCTTTTGTGAGTGTTCAGTCTTATATTTTTCAAACTCGTGATTAAAGAGATCTTTATTAAATCCATCATGAAACATAGGCTTTTGAGAAGTTTCTGAAACACTATTTTCTTTCATCCATCCACTATATCCATCATCATAAACCTCTTTAACTCTATTTTCTTCATATATCTTATTAAAGACATCAATATCAAATCTCTCTGTATCAAATTGGACATTACTTCCTGTATTTTGAGTTTCTAAAAAGTTTTGAGAGTTTGATCTAAGTTCTGAATGTGAATGATTATTTTTAGAATCTTTAAGTTTTTTCTCTAAAAGTGTGTATGCAATAGATACTTTTTGAAACTCATCAGCAGAACCACCTCTATCTGGATGTGTTTTAACTGCTGCTTTAAGATAAGCTTTCTTAAGAGTTTTCTCATCAAACTTTTTGGGAACTCCTAAAATCTTATAAGGATTAAGTTTCTGTTTTTTAGGATTATCTTGTATTTGTGGTAATTGTTGAGATGATATTTGGGGAATACCAGGAGTTTCACCATTTAAATTAGTAGATATGTAACCTTGACTATGAGGATTTACGCTTAATTGTTGAGCATGATTCTCAATTGTTGAACGTTGAGTATTAAGTGTCATTTGAAACAATCGATCTATTTGTTGCTGTTGTGCTGCTATTTGTGCCTGTTGTTGTGTAATATAATTCTCATAATGAGATTGTTGTGTTGATGTACTATTTCCCATAAAAAATATATATTATCTTACAAATTAAATCTATAAATCTTACTAAATCAACGCAAATGAGGTTCAATATAATCCATCTTTAAGAAATCAAAGATGTCCTTCTCTTCAAGAAACTCTTTGTCCATATCAAGTTTTGTCTTAATATCTGTTAGTGAATACTCATTCAGAGAGTATCCTAAATCTAATGCTCTTTGACGCATCTTTGGATTAAACTCGGCTGAACCCGTAAAATACAAGATAGCAAATGGATACTCTTTCTTTGTAGTCACCATAATATCTATTCTTCTTCCAGATAATTCAGAAGATATCTTTGAGATGCCCATAAACTTTTTGTTTCCTAGAGCTAAAGTCTCAAACATATAACCTTTCTTGTAAAGTGCTTCTACAAACTCACTCATAATCTTCTTACCCGAGTTCTCACCATCACTCTTAATAAGAACATCAATATCCCCACTCGTTTCACTCTTTCTCCTATAAGATCCAGCAATCGTCAGCTCTGTCTTTGGAAACAGATCTTTAAGAACACTCTTTAAGAACTTTTCGTGTTCAGTGATCTCATCATAGGGGATCCTTTTTAGAATATCATCGTAATAGTTCAAACCTATGAGTTGTTTCTCATTCAAGATCTCTCCAAGATTTTGAGATTCTCTTAAAGATTGAATGGAATCATATCCCATATTCATAAGATCTTTCGCCTTCCCTGGACCTACACCATAGATCTTCATAAAGTCTTCTCTAGGATCTTTCTTTTCTGTAATCTTTTCATAGTTTGGATGAGTCCCTGTATTGATGATGATTTCTATCTTTTCATAAATAGACTTACCGATTCCTTTAACCTCAGATACATTCTCAAGAGTGAACTCTTTGTCCATAGAGTTAACACCCTTAAGAGCCTTGTAATACGAAGAAGCTTTGAATGACTCTTTGTTCATCTTTTCATAATCTCCTAGAGCCTTCAAAATCTTGCAAACCTTTTTCTTCATCTCATCCTTATCATAATCAAAGCTCTTGAGAACTATATCATCTCTAACTCTGAGATACCTAGCAAATCTTGGGACACCCTTCCCTGTCATACCTGAGTGCTCATAAGATATGATTGTTCCTATAGGATGAGTTTCTTTGTAGTTCTTTCTTACCTCATCATCCATCCCTGAGATTGAGAAGATATGAGATTTGTTCTCATCAACCGATGAATATGTGCCATGATTCACGAGCTGCTTGCATTCAAATGCTCCCAAGAAATCTTTATACTTACCATTCCCACGTTTGTATCCGATCACAATACCTTCAGCATCAAAACTAGGTTTGATCTTAAGAAGCTTCTTGCTCCTTTTTCCAGGCTCATAAAGAGATTTGGGATCTTTAATCATGATACCTTCTGCACCATTGGATACGAAATGTTTAAAGAGTTCCTTCAAATGTTCCAAAGACTTGACAGGTGTTTGTGTTACAAATCTTAAAGGACACTTCATCTTCAAGAATCTCTCATCCTCTTTACCAAGTTTCTTTCTGTAGATGTTCCATTTCTTCGTCACTTCTTTAACAATCTTCAAGAGCTCTCTGAGTCTTATTTCAAATCCTCCTTCACAATCAATCAGATCATAAACCTGAAAGGTCACCTCCATCCACTCTGAATCTACAGGTTCTTTCTTTCTTACACATCCCATCTTCTCAAAATCTTCACGAGAGATCCAAAGTTCTCCATCGATTACTCTCTGAGGAAAGCACTTCTTGAACCAGAGAGGAGAATTGTATACTTTTCCATTCCTAGAGTAGAACTCTCCATCTTTAAAGATAGCTCTGTATCCATCGAGCTTCTCTGAGCAATAGTAACCGAGAGGATTGACCCTCTCATCACCAATGGTATATTCTTGTGCGAGCATAGCTTCTCCCATCTTTTGTTATCTCTTTGATTTATAGTTTATGTAATGAACTATACTCTTATATCAAATTTACTGAACAATGAAATAGCTCCCACCGATCACAAGAAGAATGCCGAATAATTTTGAGATATCAACCGGTGTATTGTAAAGATAGCAACTAATTATGAATGCGAAAAGAACATTCATATTTATAATAGCTGATGCCTCTCCTAGATTTTTACAATTATTAATACAGAAATATAAGGATGGTTCAATTATGATATAAACTATTAAGAGTCTAATAAGAATTAATCCTAAATATTCCATATTCAATGGTTTCATTTTCACATCTGCGGCAAAAATATAAATCCATGTACAAATAGCTACAATAACACTAGCATATCCTAAATATTGAACAAATGAGTATCTTTGTGATATCCTCTTACCGAATACATCTCTTACTGCAATAAATACTGCCGCTAAAACTGCATAATATACCCACGATTCCATTAATATATATATATATATTATAGGTTTATATTTAAAAGATATTTTATGATATAATTTAGTATGAAATTAAATAACGTAGATTTAAATCTCTTAAGTACGGATGATTTGAAAAGATTAGGATTGAAATACAATATCATAACTCAGAGTGAAGCGAATACTTTTGATAGAGATAAGATTTTAAAAGAAGTCAGACAATTTATTATTCATAAAATGCAGAAATATAAGAGCAGACCACGTTCATTTTCACAACCGAATCTAACAACTCCTGTAACGCCTGATCCTTCAAAAATACCATCAAGTATTAATAGCAATGATCCCTTTAATAATATTGTAGTTTCTGATAGGAGTAGACGTATGTCATCGCCAAATATAAAGGTAGAAAAATCTGAGAATGATCCCCCTAGATCGACAGCACAATATGAAAGAGATAGAAGAATGTCAATGCCTAATACGAATGCCGAAATAGAAGCAGCTAAAAGAGATCATGAAGCAAAACAAGCTATGTTCCAAGGGAATGCGAATGTTACTAAACAGAGTGATAATAAGAATTATGATGATATAGGATTATATCCTCCTGTAAGAAGATTAGTAGCTATAGGCGATTTACATGGAGATCTTAATGTAACTCTTCAAGCATTAAGACTTGCTAAAGTTATTCCACCTAATATTTTCTTTTACAATGTTGATCAGATATCATGGTGTGGAGGAGATACATGGGTTGTTCAGTTGGGCGATCAAATAGATAGGTGTAGACCAGATGACTGGGAAAAGAATTGTATTAAGGATCTAAATGATGTATATGAAGATGAGGGGAATAATATGAGAATAATTCAAATCTTCCAACGATTGGATGTAGAAGCTAAAAAATGTGGTGGGAGAGTCTTAGGATTATTGGGTAATCATGAACTTATGAATGTAGATAAAGATTTCAGATATGTATCTCCCGAAGAGTTCTTAGAGTTTGTTCCTAAAGATCAGCGAAATAAGAAAAAGACAGATGATGGATATCCTTTGGGATATTATCATCGTTTAAAATCTTTTGAGAGAGGTGGGAATATTGCGAAGCATTATGCTCTACAGAAAAAGAGTGTTATACAGGTAGGGAGATGGTTATTTGTTCACGGTGGATTTGGTCATTCAATGGCTTCTAAATTCACAATTCAAGAAATTAATGAAAATGTTAAACAATGGTTATTAAATAATAGAGACCCTAAAATAGAGAAGTTTTTTGATGAGATCTTCAGAGATGACGATGATATTTCACCCTTTTGGTGTAGATTGTATTCTGAAGATGATGATTATGATGAGAATACTTTAGAAGGTTTTAATAAACTTATAAGTATTCTTAATAAAAGAAATAATACATTAAATCCAATTGATTGTATAGTCGTTGCTCATACACCTCAATTTATGAGTAATCGTTATTTGAATGGTATTTATAATGAAAGATTATGGAGAATAGATGTAGGTATGAGCAGGGCATTCGGTAAACAAGATAATTGTGGAGAAAATAAATACAGACAAATACAGGTATTAGAGGTTCTAAATGATAAAGAATGCAATGTTTATAAAGCACCTTATTTAGGTAGACCACCTACAGATGGTATGGGTGAGAATATTGATATTAATAGTATGAAGATGCCGTTTTAAGAGAGGTTTTATTTATTCATATTTATTTACCATCTGCCTTAATCTCAACTTCACCGTTCGGATCTATCTTAATATCTACCCCCATAGTTCCAGTATTAGTTTTAACAGCATCAGAAGGAATAGAAACAGGGGTAGAGGGATTAGTACCAGTTGAATTAGTATCAGTTTTAACAGCATCAGAAGGATTAGAAGTAGCATCAGGGGGATCAGTAGCATTAGGAGTATCAGTAGCATCTGAAGGATTAGTAGTTTCATTTTCACCTCCTTGTTCCATTTCAGTTTTAAATTTATCTTTCTTGTCTATTATTTTTTGTTTCATAATTTCTACTCCTTGTTTCATTTTAGTTTTTACTCCTTGTTTCATATTTTTTACTCCTTGTTTCATATTTTCTACTTTTTTATTAGCCGATCCAGTTAGCATTTCCCAAAAACTAGAACCTCCCTTATATTTTATCAATCTTTGAGTTTTTCTTTTATGATAATATTTCCTTTTATTGACTCTCTTCTTTATTAGTTTTTTAGTAAAACTTTTTCTTTTAGTAAGTTTCTTTCTTTTAGTAAAACTTTTTCTTTTAGTAAGTTTCTTTCTTTTAGTAAAACTTTTTCTTTTATTAAGTGTTTTTCTTCTATACATTTTACTCTTCTTTATAGTTTGTAGCATATTTATTATAATACTATATTTTAAAAATTTGATTTAAGATTAATATGCTATAGTATATTATAGTGTATTGAATAGTAAAACAATGAAAGACATTGTTGAACACTATTTCAAGAGTAACGAGCTACAAATTGATCGTTCACTTTATGAAATTATAGAGTCAGATAAAGAAATATCTGATAACATAGACAAACTCATAGATGTAAGTATCTATTCTATTAAAGAGTTGTTATGTAAAAATACCCTAGATGTTCATTATTATCTTAAGAATGTCTGTAGAGATATAGTTTATGAAAAATACGAACTGCTAAAAGATCTTGAAAGTAAACGCGAACACATTCTAGAGAAAATGGATGAATTAAAGGCTTTAGAACTCCCGGAGCAACGTTCTAAGGAGTGGTATGAGATTAGAGAGGGTCTGTTAACCGCCAGTTCTCTGGCAGACGCACTTGGGAAAGGACATTTCACAACAAGAGATCAACTTCTCATCAATAAAACGAGCGATAAGAAACCTGAGTTCAAGATAAATCCTATAATGGAGTGGGGTGTTAAGTATGAACCAGTCGCTACAGTATTCTACGAACAGATGTTCGGAGTAGAAATCGTGGAGTTTGGTCTTATCCCACATCCTGAACTTTCGGTATTTGGAGCATCCCCCGATGGAATATGTGATACAACATCTCCTAAAGAATATATTGGAAGAATGTTAGAGATAAAATGTCCTCCTAAGCGTCAGTTCACACATGAAGTTCCTCTACATTATTGGATGCAGATGCAAGGACAATTAGAAGTATGTGATTTGGAAGAGTGTGATTTCCTACAGGTAAAGATTGAAGAATATAATTCATTTCGGGAATATGTAGAAGATACTAGCGATTCAAAGGTTCCAGGACAAACTATGGATGGTCTACCAAAGGGTCTTGTCTTATCATTCAAGATTCAAGAAATAGGTAAAACTGAATACTCAATCCATTATGAATATTCACCATGGTCTATAGATAATGAATCATTAAGATTGTGGAAAGAAGACACCATTAAAGAAACACTTGACAAGTATCTCTGTGATATAGATGTTCATTGTTCTCTCCTTGAAGAAAAATACTGGTCAATAAAGAGATATGAATGTACTCTTGTAAGGAGAGACAAAAAATGGTGGTTTTCAGTTGTTCCAGAAATTATTAAGTTTTGGGATGATGTTACTTACTATAGGAGAGTTGGAAATGAAGAAGTTCAGAAGAAAATTGATTCGAGAAAGAGAAAAAAGAAACCCGAAAAGGATCCTAAAGTATTTGTAATGCCTAAATTGGCTGAAGGTTGTCATATTCTATCATCATCTGATGAAGAAAATTAATATTTATTATATTATAAATGGCTATTGATATACATGGAGCGCGGATTTACAATTACAAAGGTAAATTATTGACAGATTTCACTGCAGAGGAATGGAAAAATACATATAATTTAATAACAAAAAATAACAGGGGAAATACAGAAATCATGAATCATATGAATTTTTTAAATGAAGCATTTCAATTACTCAAAAAACATGAGGAGATAAAAAAAGAGGTACCTGTAGAGCCTGAGTTAAAGTCTACTCAAGTGACTCCTAAAGATCCATTTTATAAGAGGTGGTACCATATAATAACCCCGAAATCCTGGAGAAAAAAACATAAGCCACTTTTTTCTCTTGGTGATATTTACAGTAATGATATACATCCTATAAAAATCAGAGGAGGATACAAAAAAAGAAGAACTATGAAGCGTAGAAAATCTTTGAAGCGTAAAACTATGAAGCGTAGAAAATCTTTAAAGCGTAGTAACTCTTTGAAGCGTAAAACTATCAAGAAAAGAAAGAATAGAATTAAATAATAGTATATTATAGTATATTATAGTATAGTATGAGTAAAACTAAGGCGAAAAGAGGAAAGAAAAAAGAAGAAAAAATAGATTATCATAAACTATTCAAACCGAATGTGAGTCCTAAAAGTGTTTTTCGTAAAGGAGCATTTGGCGGAACTTATTTCAGAACTATAGAATCGGGTGTAACCGGTAAAACACATAATGGAAGAACAGCTATTAGAGAATATCCCGATGACTGGTTTAAAGGATTAGATATAGAGAAAAAGATAATATCTTCTAAATATGATAAAAAGGTGAATAAATATGGTGTTAAGTGTGGAACATCATTAGAAGATTGGGAAAATAACGATTGGATAGTGAAACAGGATCCTTATGGATGGTTTCAGTGGTATTGTAGATATAGTTTAGGAAGAAGAACTAGTGATGATGAAAGACAAATAAAAAGATGGTTAGGATTAGCTGGACCGAATGGTAGATTTAGAAAAAGATTAATGAATATGATAATAAGTAAGAGAAAAGAATATAATGATCCAAGTGTGAGTCCCGTTATAAGACAAGTTTTATTACATTGGGGATATGAATTAAATAAAAGAGATTTTTCAAAATACAAAGCCTCAAGATGAGAAATGATCTAATATAGAAACATTATCTACACTATCAGTTTCTTTCATAGGTTCCCATTTTTTAAAATCTTTGTTATAAACACATTGTACATAAACTTCTTTTTTTTCATTATGAAATAATTCATTTATGAAAACACTTTTTTCATAATTGGGTATACATGCTAAACCTTTTTTTACAAGAATATCATTTTCTTTAAGATATAGTTCATAAACATCAGGACACATAGTTTTTTCTATTCTAAAGTTTACTGATGTTACATTTTTTACAGATTTATTATGTATATTATTAGATTTATCTCTATCAAAAAGATAAAGAATATTAGAATAAGAACATTTTAACGGAACAAAATATAAACCTCTAGAAATATAATTAAGAGAAGGAATAAACTCATCAATTATATATTTTATTTTATTCATATCAAAAAATCTTTTAATCATAGGAGGACATATGATTGAATCAATTTTAGTATATTTTTCATTAAGTATATTATGCATTGTATTAATTCTTTCAATTATATTAGTATTTTGTAAAGATGATCCTGAGTATAGATATATATCTCCTAAAAGTAGAAACCAGTTATTATTGTTATCTCTAACAAGTTCTGTTTCAAATAATGTTCCTTTATAAACTTCTTTAGAGAAACGATAACTTAAAACAAATATTTTGGGATATTCATAACCCTGTTTTATTTTTTTGTCTATAAGAAAACTATAATCATTACCATTAATTTCTGTAATGTAAAGAAGATAGGGAGCACCTCCAGATTTTACATTTACAATATGCTTATTTTTCAGATTTTTCATGTAATTCTCATTAAGGACTTTCGCATAACGAGAATTATAGTTTTTATTAGTTTTAAGGGATAAATCTTTAAGAATATATTCTTTAGTTTTATTTTCTGTCACATTATCTATCTTTTTTCCACAAAAAGCAGTCTTTGTAAATGAGCTAGTATCCATGAAATGTATATATATACATATCTAATATTATTTTAAATACTATTTTATAATATATTATATTATAGTATGTCAGAAAAATCAGATAATTTAGATGAGTTTAAGAGTAGTCTTAATAATAAAAGAACATTATTCAATGTTATTGTATATATTATATTACCAGCAAGTTTAGTCTTAGCATTTATTTATAGTATTCTACTTACACGAGATAATAAGATAGATTATTTACTATTTATATGTTTTATTACTATGAGTTATAGTTTAGTTATTTTTCTCATAGATTTATTAAAAACTAATAATGATGTGGCTGGTTTAAAATATATCATGAATAAATTAGAAATAAATGAAGATTATGATACAGATATAAGTATAATGATGGACAATAGTAAAAATGTTTGTGATTTAAGTTTTAATTATCCAGATAAAGATAATATTAATAATAGTTTTTCTGAAACTACATCTAAAACTTCAAAAATTATAAATGGTGATATAAAGGAGAATAGTAATGATATTCAAGATAAATTAGATAAAGAATTTTATGATAGATGCGATGGATTACAAAATAATGAAAATCTTTTCAAAATAAAAGGAACTTGTTTGGGTAACGATAATGAAAATATGAAAATATGTTCTGATCTTATAAAAGATGCGAAAGATAATGATGAAGCTTATGATAAATGTAGTTATGCTACAAGTAAAACTGTAGATATAATAGTAGTTATCTTAGTGGTCTTACTTGTAGTAATTGCTGATGTATTTAAATTAATAGGTGATAAACTGAAAAGCGAAATATTAAATGGTTTAAGTATTTTTATATTATTCTCTTATAGTTTATATACATATATATTTAAGCCCCCATGTGATTATATTAGTTTAGGTTATCCTAATATAGCTGTTTCACCATTCCCTAAGTTTTTATTATACTCAGTTATGTTATCTTCAGGTATTAAAATAATTACAACAATATTTAAAATATATATCTTAGGTGTTCCTGAATATTCATGGTTAATAATATATCTTGTATTATTTTCATCATCTTATATTATTCAAGATTATTCTTTTATAAATGTCCTTGAAAACTCTTATGGTGGTTTCGGGAAGTTTATTAATACTATGAAACTAGATAGACGGGAAGATAGAATTAATTATAACATGAGTTTTGTAGATAGAGATACAAATAAAAGATGTATTATAGATGGTAAATGGGATAAACATAATAATCCACCGAGTATAAAAGGAGATCTAGATAATTGTAATTCAGAGTTTTTAGGTAAATATTTAAAATAAATATAAAGATAATATTATTAATACTAATTAATAATGGAAGATAATCCTGAAAATATACTAGATCATCAGGACTGGAAAACATTAATTGTAAAGAAAACTAAAGAAAAACCAGATAAGAATAAACCTAAAATTAAAAAGGTGATTGATCCGAATGTTAAGATGGAAAAGAAAATTGAAGAAGGAAAAATGGAACATAAAAAAATAACAAATGAGTTAAGAGTTAAAATACAACAGGGGAGAGCTTCTAAAAATCTAACGCAAAAGCAATTGGCTAATAGTGTAAATTTACCTCAGTCTGTGATAAATGAAATAGAATCAGGAAAAGCTATTTATAATCCTGCTCACATAAATAAGATTAAAAGAGTTTTAGGAATTAAAAAGTGATGTAATTTCTTTATTCACATAGCCACATGGTCCACAGTGATCATGATTTGCTAAATATACTTTTTTATTAAGTTCTTCAATATTTTTTGTATATCCCCATCTACCTAAGATAATTTTATCTTCAACCTTAGATATTTTAAGATAATTTTTAATGGTATTTATATTGCGAACAATGTAAAACATCTTTATATTATATTAGTTTTATACTAATTTTTAAATCAAATTTTTAGAATAATTTTTTATTTCTTTATTTATAGAATGAATAAAGAAAACAAAAAAGAGAAAACTCTAGAAAAATGGACTCCAGAGCAGGAAGAGTTGTTAGCTGAGTGGGCTGAAAAAGCTTCAGGTTATCGATGGTTACATAGTCGGTCAGAGAAATTATATAGAAAGAGAAATTACATATTTACTATTCCTGTTATTATTCTTTCAACACTAACTGGTACAGCTAATTTTGCTATGGATTCTTTTGTTCCTGAAGAGCATAAACAGACAGCAATGGCGTGCGTTGGTGGTGTGAATATTTTTGCTGGTATCCTTTCTACTCTACAGAACTTCTTAAGATATGCTGAATTAATGGAGGGACATCGTGTTTCAGAGGTAAGTTGGTCAAAGTTTAATCGTGAAATATCTGTTGAGCTAGCTTTAAATCCTAAGATGAGAAAACCTGCAGTAGATTTTTTAAATGTATGTCGTGCCGAGTATGATAGATTAATTGAACAATCTCCAACAATAGACGATTCTATAATTATACAATATAAAAAATCATTTAAAGATACTGATATAAATCATCCTCACGTATGTAATGGTTTACATAAATGTAAAGTTTATGAATTAAGTGAGAATGAAAAAGCTGCTAGTATAGTGGCACATGCTGGAGAGAAGTTTAAACTGAAGTCTACATTACACCATATAAGAGATAATTTACAACACGCAGTAGATAATCATCATCATCATAATAACTCAAAAAATAACCACCATGTAAATGACTTATCAGAACAAAAAAATGAAAATATGAAAGAATTAGACAGTTTAAAAGGAATTGGTAAAGTTAGTGGTATTAAAAATAAAATTAATCCGCAGAATACTTTTGAGACACATCAAGAAGAGCTTAAAACTCTTATTATTCCTGATAAACCTAAAGTATCCGAAATTGTGAAAGATAATAAAGAATCACACACAGGAGTTTCTGATAAACAAGATAAACAGGATAAACCGGATAAACAGGATAAACCGGATAAACAGGATAAAGAAACATCTATTCATATAGATAATGATAATGAGAATAATAATGAATCAACTGAAAAGAAGAATATAAAAGTATCTATTAATTTAGATGATGAAGAATTAAAAGAAGGAGAGTATGAATTATTTAAGGGAAGTCTTAATAAGAAAGATAAGAAAATTGATGGTGATATATTTTTAGTAGAAAAGGGTGAATTAAATAAGGATGACATTAAAGATGATACTAAAGATGATATTATTATAGAAGTAAATGATGAAATAAATAGTGAAGATACTGATAGTACAGAAACAAAAAATAATATGACCGATTTCTTAGATGAAATTAAATAAAATCTATAATAGATTATATTATGACTAAAAAATTAACTCGTAAAAAGAATAAAAATGTTAAAAAAGTGGGTGGTGGTGATAAAACAGATAATATATCTAATACTTTATTAATTAATAATATAATATCATACTTACCAAGCACCGAAACTATTAAGAGTGAGTCTAAAATAAGAGATTATTTAAGTTCAGTAGATGCTATTACTTTGTTAGAGATAATAGGGAGCGATGATAAATATATGAGTTCGAAGTCTTTAAATTATCTATTAGAGAGTATAGATAAAAATACATTAGATATAATACAAAATATGGGTAGTGCTATAAATATACCTAGTATAAGAAAAGACATAGAGATGTTTGAAGTAGATTGTATAAGATTATCAAAGAAAACATCTGTAAAAGAATTATTAGAACTACCTAATTATTTACTGGATTGTAATTCAGAATTATGTAATCGTAATCTCAACTGGTATGATATAATTTTAGGTTTTAGAAAATTAGATAATGAATATGAAGAATTAGTTAAAAATGAAATATTCAGAAAGAAAATAATTATAAATACAAATAAGACTCTTACCGCGAGAGATAAATTAAGAGAAAATGAGAGAGTTAGAGAAATTATGAAAAGAAGATTATTAAAATGTTGTCAAGATCCACGAACATTTTTTGATAAACTAAAAGGAACTATAGCATGGGTTGATTATAATCATTGTACTTCTTGTCCCAATGATGATTGTATATTATATCTAGATGAAAACTATAAGAGTTTTTTAATGATGGATCTTAATATATCTAGTGTTAAAAAACTAAAAATACTTATATTTTTAGAAATACGTATATATCTATTATCTAAATATATTTTTATAGAATCATTAAGATTAAATAAAAATAGAAAAAGAAAAATAAAAGTTCTAGTTGAAAAGATATACAAGAATGATTATAGTAATGGGAGATTAATTAGTAATAAAGATAATAAGATACATGGAGGAGCCGAAGATGTTTCAACTTCGGTTCCATTAGGTAATTCTGAACTATCTGGTAATCCTCAAGAGCCCATGAAAGATATTTCAGTTAATCCAGAATTAAAGGGACCCATGAATGAAAAAATGGAAGATAAATCTCCGAACAATTTAGAAGATTCTCTTGAAACATCTACTAAAGAAAAAAATCCAGCAGAACCGAACCCAGCAGAACCGAACCCAGCAGAACCGAACCCAGCAGAACCGAACCCAGCAGAACCTAACCCGGCAGAACCGAATCCCGATGATATTTCCACAGTTGATAAAGATTCAGAATTATTAAAACAAATGGCAGATAAAAAAAATGAAGAATCTCCTCTAGTTAATGAAGAGGAATTACAATCTGAAATTAAAGATGAAGATAACGAAGATGAGGAAGAAGATGAAGAATTAGTAATTTATCTTACATATAATACACTTCAAGATATAGATAATATGGATAATCTTAAAAAATTACTCATTAATTCAATGAAAAGAATTACACATATAAGTAATATTTCTAATATAATGATAGGTAATCCTAATGGAACAGATCATGGATTTAGAAAAGGATTCTGTTCTTATTGTTTTGAAGTAACAATTAATAAACCGAATGAAACAGATGAAAGTTTTGAAATAATAAAAGAAAATATTAGTGATTCAATAAATGATGGTAGTTTTGAAGAGATTATGAATGTTATGAAAAATAAAATAACACTTAGAGATGTATATTTTAAAGATTTGAACAAATATTTTCAAAATAGTAGATTAAGATTTAAAAGAGGCCTAGCTGAAATAAAGTTAGGATATCCACAGGGTGGACAACAAGAGAAATTCAGATTTTCCAGACGTGTAAAAACAATAATTTATGATTCTATTAATTCATTATTTGATGAAATAAATCTTAATAAAAATAGAGTACAATTAGAACTTATTTCAGCCGTTGATGGAGATGAGAATATTGTTCTTGTTCAGTTTATGATAATGGATTCATATTCAAAATTAGAAAGTTCATATTCTATTGCTAAAACTATAAGTCTTAATTTAAGTAGACTAAAGAATAATATGATAGAAGAAGTTAATATGTTAGATAAATGCTATATATTTGATATAGATACAGAATGTAATGCTTCAAAGAAAAAATTACTTGATAATGGAGTAAAAAGAGTCGGTAAACAAAAAGATGATATTATTATCGTGAATAATAATTGTAATGAAATTATAGGGAATCTAAGAAAGAATTATGTTTCTAATACTCATTTATCAGAAAACTGTAGTGATGCTATTAATAAAGAATTAGGAATAAATAACTAATCTTCATAAGACATTTTCAAATCATCTAGTGAGCAATAATTATTTTCTGTGGTATTTAATAATACTTCTATATTATCTTCATCTATTTCATAATTTTCATCTTCATCATTTAATGATGATGAAAGTTCCTCAATAAGTTTTTCTTCATCGAGTAAGATATCACACATACCTGTTCCAGCTGGTATAATTTGTCCCATCATTATATTACTTGAAACACCCTTAAGTTTATCTCTATCTCCAAATATACCAGCTTTAATAAGTTGTTCAGTTGTATCTTCAAATGAACATTTAGCAAGAGGTCCTGTATCACCACTATTTATACCATGTCTATCTATAGAAACTAAATTACCTCTACTAGTCATTACTTCACACAGGATATTTATATGTCTCATATTAATATATTCATCAAATACTTCAATCATCTGATCTATGAGAATATTTCTCGCAGCTTCTATTCCCAGTAGATTATATATCTCATTTATATCATTAGAATAAGTTTTTGTTTCATCAACATAATCACAATTTATTACATCTAATAAATTAGTTCCATCTGTTTCTAATTTCCATATTTTATCATTTACTATTTCATTATTTTTCATTATAGATATATTCTCCTGTGACATAACTATATTTGAAATATTATTAATTCCCTTAATAACATTTACATTCATAAACTCTTCTGTAAGATCTTTTAATGATGATACAATATCACTTTGATCAGATATACCATTAATATATTCATCTTCTTGATTATTAACAATAGATAATCTACCAACAAGCTCTTTAGCATTGTCATCACTATAAACAAACTTTATTCTATCAATATCATCACCTAATTCTGCCCATTTTATAAACATATAATTAATATCTTCCATTACTATACCAGAATCCATCATTTTTTCTTTATCGAATGTGAATCTAATAATCCATGGTATAAAATTAGTATCTTCACTTTCAAAATCTTTAAACATTTTATAAAGTTTTACTAATCCTACATCTTCTTTCAATAAAGTTTTCCCATCAATAGGATCATAATATATTTTACATGTTAATACTATATCTCTAAATCTAGTATACTCTAATTTATTTTTTATGAATTGAGCTTTATTCTTATCTTTACTATATGTTTCATGAAGATATATAGTATCTGAAGGAGATTTTATACTTTTAGTTACATGAAGAAGTTCTCTAAGACGAGGTATGCCTCTTGTAACATTAGATTTAGCACTAACACCTGCGAAATGAAAAGTATTAAGTGTCATTTGTGTAGCTGGTTCTCCAATACTCTGTGCTGCGATAGGTCCTACCATCTCACCTGGTTGTATAATAGATTTATAATATTGTTGTTTTATTATAAGAGTAATTTGTTCATATAATTGTTTTGTTATAGAGTATCTATTTATTAATATCTTTGGAGATAAATGAATATCTATTAATATATTAAATAATTGTGATGTGTTATTATTTGTATTAATACTCATACTCTTTTTAAGACGTTCATTCATCTTAAGAATATCAATAGGATGTATATCTACATATCTTTTAATACTATTCACTTTACCACAAATATTTTCTGTTATACGTTTTATATGTACAGGAAATATGATATTATTCTCAGGTTTTTCATTAAATATATCATAAAATAGATAATTACGATGCTCTATAATTCTCTTAAAACTCTTATCTAATTGTTTTTGATAATCTTTTACTTTTTTAAATCTTATTATAGTTTTACTATGATTTAATACCTTTTTCCAGTCTGTATTAGAATCATAGTAGAATACATCATGTAAATCTTCTTTTTGACCTTCATTTTTCTTATAAGGTAGTTTCATAATTATCAACGGTTGAGATTCCATAAATACAGGATTCATAGCATCATCTCCATAAACATATTGTATAACTGATCCAGAACTATCACGAACAGTATAATCATAGTTTACCTTTAGATCTTCAGTTGCTTTGATTAGTTTTCTTTGAATATATCCTGTCTGAGAAGTTTTTACAGCAGTATCTATCAAACCTTCTCTTCCACCCTGAGCATGAAAGAAGAACTCTTGTGGAGTTTGTCCTGAAATGAAAGAATTTTCAACAAATCCTCTGGCCTCAGCACTATCATCATATTTATGATAATGTGGTAAAGTTCTATCAGTAAATCCATAAGGTATTCTTGAACCATCTACATTTTGTTGTCCTAAACATGCTATCATTTGTGAAATATTTGTAGGTTTACCCTTTGATCCAGAATTAACCATAGTAGTAATTCTATTCTTTTCATCAAGTGTTGATAAACCTATCTTGCCCGTTTGATTAATAGTTTCATTCAATAATCCATTAACTTTTCTTTCAAAATTATCTTTATTACTTTGTCCTGTTAGATTCTCAAAAATATTAAGATGAATCTCTTGCATTATTTCATCTATTTCTTTTTTCTTTTTACCGATTACTTCTCTCATCTTTTGTGTGGTTTCTTTATCTGGTATCATATCACTTATACCTACACTAAATCCTTCATTCAGAATGAAGAATACTATAATCTTTTGTAAATCATCTATAAAATCTTTAGCTCTTTCTGTTCCGAGATCATTACAAATTGTATGTATAAGTCCCATTGAAGTCTTTGTAAACATGTTTTTATCAAATGTTCCCTGTTCAATCATACCATTTGTAATTTTAACAATGTTCTTTTCATCAATAGGAACATTATCATAATTACTATTTGGTGTATTCATATTAATTATATCTGGTAGTATGAAAGAAAGTATAGATTTACCTGTCCAAAATCCGCATACTTTATCTCCCATTTTTACATTATAGTCTGAATCAGGAATAATACCCCTGAATGTAGATAATTGTGATAATATATTCATTGTCTGTTTTCTTGTAAGCAAACTTGATGGAACTAATTTTTTATTAGTATCACCTTTTATATCATAGACATTTGTATTATTATTAAACATTATTTTATTACCTTTTTTGAAATATATATGTTCATAAGCAGTTAGTTTATGGATACCCATAAGAGTATCTTGAACAATAGTTATTATAGGTTTATTTTCTCTAGGAGAAATTATTTGTTTTTTAACATTAGCAATATTTATAAGTTCGCACATAGATGCTAAAGATTGAGGGACATGCATATTCATCTCATCTCCATCAAAATCAGCATTATATGGAGGAGTTACACTAACATTGAGTCTAAAAGTATTACCTTTCATAACTTTTACTCTATGAGCCATCATACTCATTTTATGAAGTGAAGGTTGACGGTTAAATAGAACATGATCTCCATCAACAAGATGTCTATTTACAGTATCACCTATTTCAAGCTCAAATGTTTCTAATATCCCATCGATTAGTGTAATACGAGTATTATTTCTCTTTATAACACTATTCGCACCTGGCCATTTTTCTGGACCATTCCTTATAAACTCACTAAGTTTCTTTTTATTGAAGGTGTTAACTTTTTCTGGAATAGAAAGATTCATTGCTATCTTTATAGGCACACCTAATTGATCAAGTTCTATTTGAGAATCTGGTGTAATAACACTTCTAGCAGAAAAGTCTACACGTTTTCCCATTAAATTATTTCTTATTCTTCCCTCTTTACCTTTTAGTCTTTCCACAATGGCTTTTAATGGTCTTCCAGAACGATGTGTAGCAGGGGCTACTTGAGGAATCTGATTATCTATCATTGTCGCCACATGATATTGTAGAATATTTGTCCAGTCTGTTATAATATCTGGAGAATTGTTCTTCTCAATTTTATTCTTAAGATCATTATTATATTTAACAATTTCCGATAGTTTATGTGTCAGATCATCATCCATTCTTTGTGAGTTATCTTGTTGAACAGATGGTCTAACAGATGGAGGTGGAACTGGTAATACAGTACATATTAACCATTCAGGACGACACCAGCTACTACTCAAACCAAGATAATTACAATCTTCATCTGTTATTTTCTCTAAGATTTGTTTAGCTAATTCAGCATCTATTATCATTGTCTTTTTCCCTGATTCATCTCCATCATCATTTTTCCACGAAGCTTTTATACCCGATATTCCTTCAACTTTATATGATGATGGCTGTTTACATCCACAACCATCTATTGTATCTTGCCCACATACTTTTATTTTAGAACACATTGAATATGTTTTAGACCACCTATATTTACTGTTTTTTGATAACATAGATTTCATAATATCTGAATCTTTATTTACAAGTAGTTTAGAACATTTGAAACATACACATTTCATAATTTTTTCCACATGTTTTATAAAATGATAATTATAAACTGGTCTTGCTAGCTCTATATGACCGAAATGTCCAGGACATGATATATTATTTTGATTACAAGTAGCACATATTTTACCAGTCTCTGTTACTCCCATTCTAGGATCAAATAGTCCTTTTATAACAGGATTATCTTTTTCATATGTATCTGTTTTTGTTACCTCTACAACTGAAGAGTTTCTTATTTCATCAGGTGATGAAATACTAAATTGAATCTCGGAAACAATTTTTGTATCAGGCTTTACTATTTTTGACATGTTCTGTAATATATATATACTTATACTATTTTTAAATCAATATCTTTTACATAAAAAATCAAATTTTCAAATAAGTAAATTTGATGCTGGATAAAATATTTTATAAATTAATGTCAACACATAAAATGGTTACTCGCTCAAAAGGAAATTCTACAACTAAAAAGAAAAATATGCCTCCTAGTCAGGACTTTGATGAGGATGATATAGATAATTATGGAAATATTAAGGGTTTAATTGATTATGATTGCAATGAAGATATAGATTTTGAAGATCTGAGAAATACAATTAGTGGATTAAGAAGAACTAAGAATACAATTAACACTATAATTCTTGATGAGATATCCGATGAAGATGATGAAGATTATATTCTTAAAGAAAATAAAAAGAAAAATAAAATTAAAGTTTATGAAACAAAATCCTTAAAGAAAAGAGTATCTCCTACTCATCAAAAACCTAAAAAAAAGAAAAGAGATAAAATTGATATAGAAATACTTGAAGATGAAACTAAAGATTCTGATGTAAATATGGGTAATCTACTAATGGGATATTTAGTACAAAGAGCAAATGAAGAACTTCATAGACGTGAAGATAAAAAGAAAAGAATAAAAAATCTAAAGAAAAAACTTGAAGAAGAATATTCTGAAGATGAAGAAGAATATTCTGAAGATGAAGAAGAATATTCTGAAGATGAAGAAGAATATTCTGA
>MDTG01334156.1_pt1 | contig 20725 bp, 22 predicted proteins | sample 811421 | NCBI WGS metagenome assembly MDTG01 (sample SAMN05326645, study PRJNA326480) | marine metagenome | isolation source: seawater | place: Pacific Ocean: South East | collected 2011
TAGCGCATTTTCGTGATTATAATTATCTTTTGTAATATTAAATGAGCGATTATACCATTAGTAGAATAAAACTACAACTAGAGGGAAATAGAAAACTCCAACCGGAAGAACTTACTAAAATTGTTCGCAAAATAAAACTTAATACTGGAGAAACAGGCTTCGTTAAGGTTCTATACAGATACTACGAAAAATTACCAGGCTTAGGAGAAGATAAATTCGAAGACCTCAGATACGAAAGACCCGCTAAGAACATACCAGACGGTGCTTATTGCGAATTTTGTAATGACGGTGAGGGCAAACTAGGAGGAGACACAGTACGACACGAAATTGACTGCGAAAACCCGCAGACTAATTCGCTTTTGTCTACAGTGGGACTTTTTAAGAATATTATGATAGACTCGGAAGCTTCGGTAAATAGAACTAAAATCGATCCAGAATTATTGAGTCTGGTAAAAAGATGGAAATCGGGAAAACTCACTGAGAATGACATAGAAGATACTTTTAATTTCGGTGTGAAAATAAAGAATGGAAAGGTTAAGGTAATAAACTCTAATGCACCTACCAGCGTAAATTACCGTAGCGTAAAGCCTTTGAGCGGTATAGAAACAGCGAAGAGCGAATTGCAAAATGATTGGAAAAACAACGCTTGTTTTTATTATGTAGACAAGGAGGGGCAGAAGACGCAATTTAGATTAGACCGCAAAGGTAATATAATGGTTCTTCACCTTCCTTGGGAAACCTATAAAAATGAAAAAGAACTCTTCAAAGATCTTGAATCGCGAATCGCTAAGGTGATACCGGATTACAAAATAAAGGCGAACCCGATTATTCTTGATTTGACCGCTTCCAAAAAAATAACCGAAGGTCAGATAGATATCAGGGAACTTGTAGCCGAGTTATTTCCCAAAAAAAGCAACTTCAAATACGATTCCGCTCCTCATATCAAAGCGGTTTACATAGAAGACGGGAAAGCCGCAAAACTTACATTTATCGGTTCAGAACTGGCGAATGGTAAATCTTATAATCTGCAACTCGAGAGATACCCAAAAATAGGCAAGCTTGATTCCAAAATTACCATAAATATTCTCCACGAAGAACTAAAATACACCGTGGAAGTATTCAAAAGTGGCACTTTTAGATGCATCGTAAGCAGAAACGACAAAACAAGCAAAAACACTAGCGTCATATCAGAAAGAGCCGTAAAACCAGTGTTTCAAACCATTATTAGCATTTTAGAAGAAAAAGTAGTAGAACTTAACCCTAAATTCACAGTTACCAAAATAGATACCACAACGAAAGGCGCCCCTTTACCCGAAAGAAAAGGAACCAAAACTAACGTTTGCAGAGGAGCTAAACCAGGGAAACCAAGCCCCAAACCAGAACCTTACTCTTTTAGAGGAAAATGCCCCGAGCCAGGGCAGGTGGTTCTACCTCTAGAGGGCTACGAAGGTAAAGATGGTCTGTGGTACCCGTGCTGCGGAAAACTCACTAAGACTGGGGACAAATCCCAAGCGAAGTACAGAAAGCTTTTAGTCGAAGGGTTCCCTGGCAAGCAAGGAGAAGCTCCCGGCGGTGTTCCGATGACTCCAGACGCAGCTGACAAGCTTAGCGGGGTATTACCCAAAAACTTTGACAAGCCTGGAACCAAATTAAAAATTAAAGACTGCACCATTGTGAAAATGATTACGCCCCTCAAAAATGGAAAGTTCACCGTGTCGACCACCGATAACAAGCAAGCTGTTATCGAAAGAAAAGAAATTATACCCGAATCACGGCACCTTGTTGGTATGCGCAGCATCTTGGAACAAAGAAAAGAGTCCCTGGTAAATAGTTACGGAAAAGAAAAGGGGGACCAATTGTATAACGAGTACCTTTGCTCTTTGTACTCTAGCGTGGGAAAAATGTGCCCGGGAGGAAGTACAGACGGCATTTCCAGGATGGAAGCGAATGTGGGGGATTTCCTACCAGCTTTCATGTATCTAACTTTTGTGGAAATATAGAGATTACTCAAATCTCGATACTCTGTTATGTCAGTACCGAAACGGGCTTCAATTGTTGGCATTTCAGAGGGGAAGGCAGCGGGGGAAGCTATAATAGTGGATCTAGAAACGGGAGAAATGAAGACCGTCACCGGATGGAAATCCATAAAAGGTCAACATATAGGACACAGCTACACATCAAAAGATAAAACCATTATCAAGGTGTGGAAACACGAAGAAGGCACAAGTGTGGGAACCCACAAAGATTATACTATAATTAAAGTCCGAAACACTAGCGGAGAGCTAGAAAAAGACGTAGTGTCTTTTTGTAAAAATACTAACCTAGATGCAAATGGTCTGGTGTTTGTTCCAGAAAAAGAATCTAAGTACACACTTGTATGGAAACCCGAGCCTCAAGGATCAAAACCCTATTTAGTCGTACAGCTCGTAGGCAGACCACTTGTTTCTAATAGACAAAGTATCACTTGGAATGTAGGTATCCAGGACGAGACACTTAGGAAGGGGGTCTTAAAAAAGAGAGATAAGTTAACAATAACCATTAAAAAGCTGGAAGTTGACAACTTAAATATAGATGACGGTAGCTATGTTTTAGTAAAACCTATGTATGACAACAATGGGAAATTAAACAACACTAACCCTTTCTCTCTAGTAAAGCCCGTTCTAGGACCTGGGCTTACTAAGCATTTTTATAACACAATATCTATGTTAGTTAATGCGATACCGTCACGAATTTTGAAACCTGTTAAACACAAAGGTGTTTACGCTTGGTATATAGATAGTGATTATATAGTTTACGACGAAAACAGATTGAAGTTGTTATCGGAATAACTCCAGTATTTTTCACTCGATTTGGCATTCGGAAAATAAACAAATTCCGTAGTTAACCCTTTATCTTTACAATTTTTTATAGCTTCTTTAATACATGAGTTTATATCAGGCGAACTAGCTACCAAAGGGACGCTGGTGTATTTATAGTTTTTGTCATAAACAACTATTGTAAAAGAACGCTCCATAATTTATTTATGGTCTTTTTTTTAAATAATAACCCCGGTTTATCGGAGGATAAAAATATATGGTAGTATTAACAAGAATGGACATTAAACAAAGTGGTAGAGTTCTAGATTTCTACAGCGAAAAACTAACATCAATAGGAAACTCCCAAACTTTAGCCGCCCTACCAGACGTAGAAACGGCATCAATTGCTAGTAGTGTTACAAGCTCTACGGCTGCCCTAACCCCAGGCACTGTATATCTTGGTTTAAACTCAGAAGTTCATGACGTGAATTCTGGTTTATTTGAGGAGTTTGAAGTAGATGATAATAAGGTTCAATTAACCAAGTTTGATGGCAGCACTTTAAATTTATCGCAGATTGGACTACAATTAAAGTTCTATTATCAACGTGACCCGACAACAAATGCCTTTGCTAACCAAAAATTTGGATTAAAATTTGTAGACGACTTAACTCGTCCCGAACATTTTAACATAGTTCACGGTGATACCGTAAATCTCCTTGCTAATTGGTTTAAATACCCAGATACAACCGTGTCATACCATTCGTCGGAAACATCCGACGGTAGTCCTCCCGCTGTTTACAACATTCCGGTGGGAACTCAGGATAGTGGTAAGGCGACTGTTTTTGATATTGGTAACGAAGATACTGACGATTTTAAAGTTGTAGGGGTTGAGCCCATCGATCTTAATATGAATACGCCGTTAGTTCAGTGTGTAACGGCTTTGCTTGTTGCAACCTTTGTTAATTTAGCCATAGCTGGTTATTCTTCTTGGTTTAAGGAAATACCTTGGTGGTTGAAGCACATTTTCAATTTTGGAACGATAGTAACGATGGGTTCCTGCGTAGTTATGTGGTTTTTGATGAATGATATAAATATCACTAAAGAGCCTATATTAGTTGCTCTTATACCTTTTATTTTGTACGCAATCACGGTGTTTATACTATATATTATCAGAAGAAAACCACCCCTATTTTCAAAAGCTTAGCGCAATTAAGCACTCATTTTTTGGCGTTTGTTGTTTCCGCTTGGAAACTCGTAACAAGTCCTTTTTGTCACGACTTTGTCGCAGTCGTCAGATTTCCAGAAATTTAACTTTATTGTACCGTTAGCGTCGAATGCGCTCCCCGTTAATGCGTAGCCCTTTTGTAACAATAAAAGAGATATATCCTCCTGCGTTATAATACCGCTTTTGGAAACATTGTAAATCATTTCTAGAGATGGCATATTTTTATAAATACTATCTTTATTATTTTAAGTGAAATCAGACTTAAAATAATATCGATTACTATTAAAAATGACCACCCCGCCAGAAGAACTGCCTCAGCCACCGGGTCCATCCAAGTTCACAAATAAGCTTCCTCCTCGTGCAATTCTTTTTGAACCCAACCCTGTTTATCCAGTTCCTAAACCAAATGAAGAACGTGGTATAATGAAACAGGAGCAAGGCGGCGTTCTCGAACCTCACCAAAATAAATTGCTTCAGCAGCTTGTTAACGTACCGCCAACCACCCCTGTTTACTACGCCGACGAATCTAGTTTCACAGAATCTGAGTCTGACACAGAATCTGGAAAAAAGAAAAGATACATAGAAGACACAGAAGAAGAGATAGAAATAGCCACTAAAAAACAGAAGCTGCGACACGGGGACGAACCTGACAACTTTGTGGTGCGTTGGTGGAAGCAGTTTTTAGCTTGGTTCAAAGAACTTTTTGATAAAAAAAAGAACTAAAATCTGAGCCATGAGTAACCTATGCCGGCTGAAGAAAAGCCTGACGAAAAAGACCCCACTAAGCCTAAAAAACCGAGCGTATGGCACCATCAGCAGATGATAATATTGAAGGAGTGGAGCGAAAAAGCTTCAGGGTACAGGTGGATGCACGAACGTGCTGCGGCTAGATATAAAACTATGCATATGAATTTTAGCTTACCTGTGATTATATTGTCTACGATAGCCGGCACTGCGAATTTTGCGCAAAGCTCCTTCACAGGCGTTTTGGCGGCGTGGGGTCCCCAGATTATTGGGGGTATCAATCTTGTAGCTGGTATGATTACAACTATAGCTCAATTTATGAAGATAGGGGAGCTTATGGAAGGACATAGGGTTGCTAGTATAGGATTTGGTAAATTTTCTAGAAGTATATCTGTCGAATTAGCACTTCCACCGGCGGATAGATCTATGGATGGCGACTTATTTTTAGATAAGATGCGCAAAGAGTTCGACGCACTAATAGAGATGAGTCCGTCAATCCCCGTAGATCTCGGAAAGCTGTACCTCCAAACAATCAAGGACCTAGAAGCCGCCAACCCAAGCAAACCCAAGATAGCTCTACCAGAAACTTTAGAAGTACGCGGCGTTCTTATGTACGAACCCACAGTTGAAGAAAAAGCTGCCGACGTAGTCCAGCACGCTGCTGGAAAATTAATGTCGGGAGGTCTCTTAGGTAAAATAAGAGAGAAAGCCAAAACAGAAAAAAAGGCGTCTTTTGTCGGTCCCGCATCGGGAGGGGTAGAAGACAACAAGGCGGCAGTAGAACTGGAACTAGCTGCTCTTAAAAAAACAGGTGCGGTGAAAGCGCTGGCAAAACCAACGAAACTTCCACCACCACCACCAACAGATATAGAGGAGATGTTAACCGCCAATGCTCCCACTGCTGTAAAGGAATTGCAACAGAAAATAAAGACGGGTCAGATTGCTGTGGCGGAAACCACTGAGACCACTAAAGAAGATCTCACGGAAAAGGTGACCGGTGATGAGGCTGTTTAAAGCGCGAGGAACATTTTAATAATTTTAAGTAAGGTGGTGAGTTTTTCTCCACCGAACGATTCTATGTAGTAATTGTTGTCATTTTCAAAAATGATATTAGTGTAACCTGTTACTCTAAATATGGTTTTTGTGATAGTTTGTTTTTTGTTGGGGCTTTTTCCGGTGTCTTTCATAAGTTTTTCGGGGTGTATCAAAACGGGTGTTTTGTAGATGTAGTCGGTTCCTATTTTAATAGTTTCTTTAGGGACCCATTTTCTGCCGGGGATTCTTGGCACAAGGATATCTTCGGAAATCTTCAAGAATTTCCCCTTGCTGTTGGTCACCTCCGTTACAGTTTCGGTCGGAAATCCTCTTTCAGCTATGCACTGTAATCCGATAGTTTTGTTAGGAAAAGTTATAGAAACTTTGTCTGTAGAAGTTTTGAGAGTTTCTCTTAGTGTTTTCTTAAGTTCTGGTGTGAATAGTTTATTTCGGTTGAGTAACTGCGCTAACTGCCTGTGAGTCATGTACTTGATGATATTTTTCGGATTTCTGGAAAAAAGGTCTTTAAGATCCACTGGTCTCAGGTACCCGTTGATAACGGAGTCCATAGTAAGTTTGGCGTTAGCATTCTTGTCGGTTCTCCACCTTACAAATTCGGTGTTTATACCCTTTTTGCGGTCAACTTTAGTTACACGAAGTTCGGCAACGTCTGTTTTGCGGTTGGGAGAAGGCAAATTATCAGGTTTATTGAGTCCAATGGTGTACTCTTTGTTGTTCTTCATCATCTTGAAAGAATAAGGGTTGCCACGGCTATCTAGGTACTTCCTGTTCTTTATTTGTACGTCTATAGTCTGTTCTTCTTTGGGCTTCCATTTATATTGGACGTTATCGCACCTCTTCCACGGACCCTTAACATAGGGGCGTATGGTGTCATTAAAAATCAAACCGTCTAGAGTTGGTTTTTTAAGCTTCAATTTCTTACAATGTTCCCTAAATAGTTTGTAAATACTAACGTAGACATCCTTTTCATTAATAAAGTAATCGGCGTTGTAGTAAGGTTTAGCTAACATAATTAACCACGGATCCGGAGACGCCTTCTCTGTCAACGCCAGTTGGTTGATAATTATAGAATATCTTTGATTAAAACTCAGATGGTTAACCATAACACCCTTAAAGGACAAAATGTCAAAAACCCAAAAAATCCATCTAGTTCTGCCCCCAGTTTTTTCCTCTACTATTTCTCCGTCCAAAATACAATTAGGAAACGCACGAGGTGTCGGCGATTCACCACTAGAGTGAATAGGCTGAAAAACACGTAAAGCACCAGTACCTCTGTCGATGAAGTAGGGAGAAGTTAATCCGGATTCTCCTTCCATTAGACACAAGTACCTTGTTCCATCTACTTTTGGCGTTACATTGAACTTTTGTTTCCAGAGACTGCTAACGTCCTTCGCCTCTAATGTTACCGGATTTCCTCCGATGAAGTCTTTCTGACCAGTTCTGTATTTGTATTTGTCTAGTATAATCTTAGATACTTCCAGACGTTTCATTTTTTAGTAGTAGGAAATATTTTATTTTACTTGGATACAAAAAGTTTAACTAATCGTTCCGCATCTACGAAATCTCTACCGTGGTCATTCGGTCTAAACATTACGTGATTAGCCGCAGTGTGGGCTAGTTCGTGAACTAGTAATCCTTCATTGTATGGTGTTCTAGCATTAAAGAACAGTTTTCTGGTTTTTGGTCTCATATATCCTAATATTTTTGCAACTCTGGCTTTATTTTCGCAAATCATTCCGGTGCCAAAACACAGGGAGCCGAATTGCGAAGGTTTTATTACCGGACCTATATAAGGAACATCGTTGGCACCTTTGAGTGATATTTGGTAAGGTTTATTCATTCCGGAAAATCTCCTGTCATTTATTTCCATTACATTGTTCTGCGGTTTGTGAATATCTGTCATTAGTTTAAGCTGCTGTTTTTGGTAATTATTTAGATTAAGCTTCTTAACATAATTCGGGTTTCTCATATTATTTATTATAGAACCGTAATTCTGTTGGTATTTGTATAAAACTCCTGCAGCACGGTTATCCGCTTTTTCGTTACCCGTATTCACAACTTTTAGAGGTTTTGAGCGATAAGTTACCGTCCTGTATTTACTAGGAGATTCGTCAAAATCCCAAATTTGCCTCGCTGGGGATTTTTTGCTTCCGTTTAGTAAAACATCTTCTTCGGTTAGTGTCATTTAACAGTACGTTATATTTTTTTTAAGGTACTTTAGTTTGCGATTAAACATTCTAAATTTATTTCATTCTTATTAGCAATAATGAGTGTCGCTGCTAAAAGCGTTGGCTTCGTTGATAAATACATATCCAGTGAAAAATTCGCAAACGTAGAACAGGGTACGAACGATGTAGCTAGACTATACAGAGAGGGTAAGGAATATACTTATATACTTGCTATTTCGGGACACACACCTGATGAGCAGGTTATCATAGACCCCCCTTTTAGCAATGTGGTTAGTGTTGAGGTAGTTCAGGCTCGAATTCCTTTTACGGAATATACAATTGAAAGCGACAGACGGTTTATATATTATAAAATTAACAACGGTGGCTCTAACGACTACATATCCGGTGTAATAGAATTAACTATTCGTGATTACACTAACGACGAAATAGTCGAGGAGTTCAACGCACAGGCGAAAGCTAAAGCGGAATGGTTAAACTTAATAAGACTCGGAGAAGAAGAGGGAACCGGTAAGTTCTTTTTTTATACAATTCGTCGCGACCCCTCTACAGCTAACAAAATGGGTTCAGAAACTTCTTATAATTACACAGCCGACCCGAGTCAGGTACCTAAATTTCAGATTTTGGCAACCACCACTGCATTTTATCCCTTAGGTTATTCTACTAAGACTCCCGACAAAGACCGAATATCTAGTGCTGCGACGTTTAGAGTTGTTAGTAATGGGGTGGATGAAACCGCCAGTACCGGAACTTATCTTCAAGTAGTTACCTGCGAAAACCGATACAATTTGGTTGTTAGCGACGTTGTTACACTTTCGTGCACTGATATTGACAACAGATTAAACAGGGGCAACACTTCTCCGTTCGTTATGCCCCTGGCTGAATTCTTTTTGGCGAGTCCTGGTATGAATGAATCTACTTTCCAGAAGGCAATTCCAGATAGACCTATGCAGCCGCAGGCTCTAAGTTCTTTGAATTTACACTTTACTAGGTTGAACACTTCCTCCAAAGATGATCGTTCTACAGTACCTTATAAATTTAGAGGAATTAAGTGGTTCTTAAAAGTAGCTGTAAAAACCCTCGAGTACCCAGCGGCGACAGCGGAGAATAAAGAAAGCTTCGCGAATGTAAATGTATCCGGATTTAAGAACACCAGCGGTCCTTCTCAATCGACAAGGGTTATAGTTTCGCCGACGACCCCGGGGTTACCTTCTGCGTACAATTCTGGTAATTATGGAAGAGTCTAAACTTTTAACTTTTAACTTTTATAAAAAATCTGTGATACAAGTAAAAAATGTCGGAAAACGATTCGCCTAAATACAGTAGTCCGGATGAAAATTCTAAAAGTAGCGAAAAAACAACACGCTCTTCAGGACCAACCCCCGAATCTCTAGGTAAAAAAAAGGAAGAACTTGTAAAGTATATAAGGGATAATCAAAATGACGAAAAGGCTAAACGTCAGTTAGCTGTACTAGAACATAAGACCGCTATCAGAAAAGAACAGCAAGACTACATATCTTCTATTGAAGGCGCAGATAATAGAGACGAATTATATGATAAGCTTTTTAAAATCGACGAGCACGTTGATAAATATTCAGAAAAGTTTATTGAAGGAAAAATATCCGGCGCAGAATTCTCCGACAGGGGGAAACAAACCATCATTAAATTGAGAGATTTCTTAGAAATGTTACCAAAAGTCATATCCCTCGACTCCCACGTAAAGAAACTACTAAAAGCTAAGAAAACTGGCGCCATTCCAAAAGCAAAAGCCGTACCAACGGTCACTCGTCCCGTCACAAAGGAAGAAATAAAAAAACAGCCTCGTAAAAACTGGGTAAGAACTAAACCAGTAAAGGGCGGCACTGTTGCTATCGATACAGCTTACGATAAGCCCACAATCGGTTCTCCAAGCAAAAGTGATTCGTCTAAAAAACCTTCCCCGAAAAAGGTGAAAATTATGAGAGAACGACCACGGTTGAAAATAACTCAAAAAGACAACAAATTCAAAGTTCCGCTACAAAAGCCAGCTCCTGTGGGAACAGGCTACAATGTAAAGACCCGGAAGTGGCTATTGAAACCTATGAAAAATATTGACACCATTAGCGACAAAGAAGCTCTTCGGCTTAAAAAACAATTAAAATTAAAATGGCCTCCTGGCTTAATATCTAAAGAACAGGAACCTAAAATTGCAAGAAGATTATTAAAGGATTACTACCGCAAACAGAGTCCCGGACGAAAGGTTGAATTAGCCGTCCCCAAAAAGAGTGTTCGTGCAATGTGGAATCCTCCAATGTCTACTGACGGCATTATTTTTGACAAAGCCGGTAATCCAACAAGGGCTACATCCAGCCCCGAAGGTGATAAAAAGAAAACCGTTAAATTTCTACCACCACGGTGGAAGAAGACTAAACGAGCACCGAAGGCTGCTCCACAGAACTATCGTAGAAAACCCGTTTCTTCCAACGATTTCTACGACCCCTACCACGCAAATCTCACTGTTCTCAAAAAGATAAATGGAAAAATAAGACCGGCGCAGAGAAGCCCGGGGCTCAGGACTATATACATACCCAACAAGAATGAACTGTACGATCCTCGCCCTTCGTGGGACTGGGTACCAGAAGACAAAGACATTGCTAAAAGCTATGACAAGAAAAAGAAGGAGCTTCTCAAAAATATCTCCGCTATTTCGTCAGGAAACCAGTTCCTCCTAGCTCAGACTATACAATATTCCCACAGAATGCTACAAACGTGGAGGGCTCAGGCGCAGGACTTTAAGAAGACCCGCAAGTTTTCGCCTTTGAAGATGAAGAAGACCGCTGCGAAGTTTATGAAAGGTGTAGAGGGCAGCGTGTTGATGTACGGACCCAAGAATAAATCACCAGAGAAGATATTCAAAAAAGAACCCCTGTTGATACCCGTCTCCGGGCAAATCAGACCCGGAGGCAAAAAAGCTCCCGGAAAAAGAAAATTTAAAAGAGTCCCGGTAGAAGTTCTCAGCATAGAAATACCCAAATATTACTCTCGGGTAGACACATTGCTCGCACCGCCTAGCGAAAAGGACGAAGTCAAAAAGTTTCGCAAACCAATTAAAAAGGAATTCGTTCTCCGAAGCCCCAATTGGAACGAAGTCCCAGCAACAGGGTTTAAGTCCAAGGTTAAGGGCGTAACTTACATAGACGTCACACCAGAAGACCTAGAAACTTATCTAGCCCAGACCTACCTCGCAGGGTATCTTAACAACGTCCACGGTATGCCAATAAACATCAGCGACGTTGACAGAAGGTATGCGTGGGAAAATGCGATAGATCTCAGAGAGACTCGTGGTACTTCTTTTGAGAAGGAAGGGTTATTTGTTATAACTAGAGCCGATTTAGAAAAGGCGAAAAACAAGGTAGTAGGAGGACCCGGTACAACTGACACAGCGGAGGAAAAAGCTGTTGAAATGGCGTACTCCATATCAAGAGAACTGTATTCTATTTACCAGAAACATAAACCCAAGACTGAACTCAAAAAGTTCGGAAAACAGAAAATAGCGGTGACTGTAACGCATATGACAATGGAGCAATACAACGATGCACTCAAGGGTAAAGGTAAAGAGGGTCTCCCGATGACTTCGGAGCAAATAGCGAAGACTATTGAGAAAGTACAGAGCCAGCTAAAGAAACTTATTAGCATGGAATCCGCTCTCAAATCGGAAGGTGCCAAGGAAAAAGTATCCAAGTACATATTCCAAATCACCAAATTCATCGAAGACATGAAAAAAGGAAAACCCCGCAGCCCGGCACGAATTAAAAGAAAGGGTCCCGCCAAAAAGAGAAAAGGCGCAGCCCAATTCCTAAGAACCGGTGGCAAAAAAGGAAAGGGTAGCCCTAGCACCAGCAGCAGCAGCAGTTCGTCCAAACCTAAGACGCCACCCAAACCGGTTAAGCTGAAGATTCCTCCACGGAAAATGAACGCAGAAGAGACCGTGATACTAAACCACTTCGAAACCCTAGACCTGGATCCCACAGCCACAGGTACCCAAATCACTAAAGCCTACCGCAAGCTCGCAATGAAGGTTCACCCAGATAAAAACCCTTCCCCTACAGCCCAGGGCAAATTCGTTAAAATTAAGAGTTCGTACGATTTCCTGAAAGACCCCACTGTAAAGACAAAGCAACTGATGGAAAAGCTTGCCACTGAGACCAGGCTATACAACGAAAATCGAACGCCAACGCCACCCAAACCTAAGTCTCCTTCTAAGTCCCCTTCTAAGTCTTCGTCCAAGGGTTCCGCAAAAGACAGCTACAGCAGCTTGTCAGATTTCGCAGCAGAACTAGAGAGAGAACTGGAAAATAAGAAGGGTCCAGCGAAAAGCAAGCCGCAGACCGAGTCCATTCTAGAGATGATTAAACGACTAGAGTCTCAGAAACGAGAAATGGAACGGGCTGGAGTAACTATGCCCAGAGCCGGTGCGGTGCCAGTCGATGTTAGTAAGCCGATTTAAAATCTGTACCCATTTTTAAATAAATGGATAAAGAAATAATTCACATAATCAGTAATTATCCCACTGTAAATATTACGCCGCCCCCAAAGATAATCGAAGAAGAGAAACCCGACCCTTTAGAGATGACTATTCGTCCTGGTCGGACGAAGATTCCTCAGCACCACAAGGAGTTAAAAGATCCAAAATAGCCGAATCAAAATCTGTGGCGCTAATAACAGACGCCGAATTTTTAATAGCGTGTTGCGCTGCCAATTTACATAATTCGTGTAAGTCGGAGCCTGACATCCCCCCAGTTTTTTTAGATATTTCTTTCAAGTCGACATCGGCGCCTATGGGTTCTCCGCAAACGATTTTGTCAAGAATGCTGTTTCTCGAATCAAGGTTCGGTAGATCCACCTTTATGTGGAGTCGCATTCTTCTTTTGACTGCAGGGTCTAGATTGTCTATCCTGTTCGTGGCGCCGATAGCTATCACACCGGGGTCTCTTTTATATATACCATCCATTTCTCCCAGAAGAGTAGTTTTCACACTTGTTACGTGACTCTGGTCAAAAAGATTACGAGTACCGCACAAGCCGTCTATTTCGTCGAAGAAAACCACGCACGGTTTTATTTTATCGGCTAGCGAGAATATGGCGTGGACCAATTTTTGACTCTCCCCGAAGAATTTATTCTCCACCAGATCGCTAGTGACATTTATAAAAGCTCCCCCCACTTCTCGTGCTATTGCCCGCGCTGTTAGGGTCTTCCCCGTGCCAGGCGGTCCGTAAAGAATGAGACCATTTGGCGGTCTTAGGAGTTTTCTTCCGGTATATATGCTGGGATTTAAGGTGGGTTTTATTACGAGGCGCATAACAGTGTCTTTTAAATCGTCATTTCCTCCTATATCGTCAAAACCTTCTTCTATATTTTCGTTTAGGACAATGTTTGACAGTACCTCTCTTTCGTAGTTGGTAAGATAGATAGGGTTTATACCCAATTTGTTATAGACATCCCACATTTTAGAGTAGTCTGTTCCTGTACTTCCTTCGGTTTGAGAGATTACGGACATGATAGCCCAGAAAGCTATTAAGAATGTTATTAGACTAAAGAACACTTTAAAAAAAATGGACCAATAGCCATTCATTTATTAGTAAGATTCATTATATTGCTCTAGAATCGTCCGCACCTTTTATTTTCTTGTCTACTTGTAAATGAAATTTTATAGCGAATTAGGAGATGACCGCTATGTTTACGAGAATTTCTTCAAGTTTCGTAGTAAACCCGGTATTTATTTAGAAGCTTACGCTTTTGATGGCATACAAAACAGCTCCACAAAAGCTTTTGAGGAAATTGGTTGGAAAGGCATTTTAGTAGAACCAGTAAAAGAGACTTTCGACACCTTGGTTTCCAATCGCCCAAAGGACCAATGCGTACGCTGTGTTCTAGACAATTCTGAAGGCTACGTAACACTAGCTAACAACACCACTGAAAGGGTAAAAACTAATACCCTACGCAACGTTATCAGAAATTCCGGCTACAAAGCACTGGACGCCCTTTTCTTAAATCTTCAGGGAACTTCCACAGAATATAAGGTTATTGAATCTCTCGGTAATATACCAGTAGGGGTATTGTGTTTAAGAACTTCCGATAGCGCTGTGTCCCAAACTGCAATTCATAATCTTTTAAAATCAAAAGGATACAAATTACACCAGAAATTTCACAATCGTGAGATATGGACCGGTAATGATCTAGAATCCTTTGAAATGAAAAGACCTCTAAAGGCTTGCGCAAAGAATAATTTTCTAAGAGTCCTCGCCGCTTTTTTAGCGATTCATCTAATTTCCAAGATTAAAGTAAATTAAATTAACAAACGTTCTAATTCCCTGGGTCTAATGTCGAAGTATTCTTCTATCAACTTCTTCTGCTTGTTGAGCTGTGTGGTAGTTACACCTTGCGGCGGCTTGAGTTTCTTGTTTTCTAAAGAGTGTAAGAAAGCATCTAAACCTAGTTTGGTGGCACGCGGTTCCTGTTTTCTAATTTTCTGTAACAAAGTATTACCGCTGGATGGGCTTTTTCCCTGTGGTGTTTCTCTTGCTTCTAGTAGGGGAAACAGTTCAGTGCTCACGGCATTCCCCTGAGGTGTGGTCCAGAATATCGCCATTTCGTTGTCACGAATCTTGTCGATGTCTTCTCGAAGAACTCCGAATATTTCGGGCATTTGTTTCCATTGGAGTCCTTTATTACTTAATATGTTAGCGTAGTATGTTAGAACTGCTAAGAGTGCGCTCCTTTTTTGTTTTCTTGGCATGCCCTTGTCTGAAGGTATGGATTCTAGGTACTTTATCCACAAGAATACGGATTGTTGCACGAATTTCGACCAAACTGGCAGCTCCCATTCTCTTTCGTACCGTTTTAATATATCCTGAAGCTCTTTTATACTTTTTCGTAGGTACTGCTCCTTCGCTGTATTATCTTCGAAGATTTTTGGAAAACTAGGGTCTATTTCATTACCTTTTTTGTCAACATAAGCTTGAATAGTACCAAAATAACGAGAATCATTTTGAGCCACAAAAATATTATTCGCACCACCAAGAACATTCCACGTTACACCACAGTTTTGGCACACAGCTGTCGAACCCTGGAACCCAGAAAAAACTATATCGTCAGAGTTACATCTAGGACAGTTGAACTGGGGTGATTTGGAATTACTAGACTTTGTTGAACTCTTCGAAGCTTCACTTGTTGCGTTCCATAATTCTTCCATTTCTTTTTTCGTAATTTTTGGGTTGTCTTTCTTGTATTGGGGGAAAGCTATTTTAGTTTTAATTAGAAACAGGAGGAGTTCCCTACAAGGTATTCTTTTTTTGGGGTCTCTGTTATAACAATCCCACTTATCTCTCATCGTTTCTTCGAGTCGTTTTCTTAGTAATTCGTTTCTTATTTTGGGATCTGTCACAGTTTTTAATTTTTTTACCATTCTTATTAATTGCTTATAAAAAAATCTCGTACATTAATAAAATGACTTGGGTAGTTTCTAAAGAGTGTGGAAGCGACAGAAAAGGGATGAAAGGGCGTGATGTGGTAGATTTATTGTACGCATTCTTTTTTGACACAGAATTCAATTTCAAAATAACCACCGGCGACGAGGAAAAACAAGAACTAAAACTTCCCGTTTTCGAAGTTTCGGGTAACAAAAACACTACATTTATAAGAGATAAAGAGACACTATTAGAGGCGAGTCGTGCAACTACCATTAAAAAGAAGAGAGAGTATTGGCTAACTTGGTTCGGATGTTTTGCGCATCCTCTAATATATCTAGAATACGAAAAAAATGTACTGTTCACCAGAAAGGACAAAAGATTCAGCATGACCAAAAAAGAAGACACTGACGACAAGCAACTCAAAAAGTGTTACGATTCTCACTTTTTGACTTTCTGTAAAATCAGGACTAAATTTCTCAAGTGTTACGACCACACTGTAGCAAAGCCTTCATACTTTTGTAGAGGAGTGTTTTCTAAGTTGGATCTTAATAACAAAGAAGTTGTAGCACTGATAGAAAAATTGGGCTACAGCGATATGAAACAGGACCTAGTAAATTTTGAAGGGAACGCTAACGCAGACCCTGACACCAGGAAGAAAGAGATAAAAACTTTGGAGCAATCTATTGAAGATGCTAAACAGCAGCTGGAAAGACTAATAAGCGAAAGAGATGAGAAAGAACTAAATGAAGAACTAGAAATGGATCTAGATTTAGACCCAGAAATGGAAAAGGAAGAACCCAAAACCGAGTTCGGGAAAAAGACCGCTTTTAAAGCAGTATCTTCGGTTATAGGTATGTGGAAATCCGGAAACAAAAAAGATGCCGTAAAACTCTTCAAAATGTGCAATTCAAACCCAGCCATCAATAGAAATGCTCTACACAAATTTATGGAAATATCTAGACCTCTTTTTTAGCAGGAAACCTGCAATTACGCCTTTTTGGCGTTAGCCGCCAGGGCGGCAATTACGTCTTTTTGGCGTTAGCCGCCAGGGCGGCATTTTTTTTGCTAGTATTTCTCCTTTTGTCTGAATATCTGTTGAAAAACCAGCGATATTTATCGACAGTATTATCTTTGATGGCTTGTAATTTTACGGCGTCGTGGATTTCGGGGTTTGAAATTGGTATTGAGAGTTTCATATCTTTTATTGCGGAAGTGACTTTATTTTTTGATATAACTTTTTGATTTGAGTTGGAAATTATTTTATAGGTTCTGAGAGCTGGTTTTCTGTTATGTTTCTTTGTGTATTTAACAGTTAGTGCTGGACCCACTATACCGTTCATTATGTCGTACGAATCGGGTAATTCGGAGTTAGCACTTTTTAGATAATCAAAATCGCTAAAGTGATCTGCGACTTTTGACATATCTTCTAATGTACCAGTTCTTTGAGGATAATTTTCGTGCAGACTGTATATTATAGAAAATGTATCGGCGGTACATATTTTAGAAATATCTTTCATCGTCATACCACTGTTTTTGTCGAAAAGTTTTTCCACTATGTCTAGAGTTTGAAATTCCTGATCCCGTGTCATATTAATGTCCCTAGTGTTTTTATGTAGCAAAACTTCTAAATTTTTGAGAGTTGCTCTTACGTCGCCATTAGATTGCGAGAAAACGTAATCTGGGAAATCGTAGTTTGTTCTTTTTCTTTCTAATCTAATTATTTTAGAGACAAAAGTTTTTAATTCTGAAAGTTCAACTCTTTTAAACTCAATTATTTTTGCATATTTGAGTTTATTGAGTTTTTTAATCATATTAGAATTAGCTGTTGCGACAAGTTTAATCCCTTTTTTAATTAGACTTTTAAATTTATTATTTATATCTTTATCGGATGATATTCTCGATTCTATATCATCAATCATAATAATGGCTTTTTTGTAAAATGGCTTATTTTCAAACATCTCCACCACTGTTTTTGTATTTATTCTCCCCTTAATTAATCCGCCGATTTCTTCGTCTGTGAGACTAGTAGCATCAACTACGTTGGTTTCATCGGTCTTGTATTTTCTTTTTAAATTTTTCAGCAGTATAGTTTTTCCAACTCCAGGAGGCGCATAAACTATAGCCATTCTTTCTTCGGTGTCGTTTTCATCTTCTATCCAATCGCAAAGTTCTTTTATTTGTTCTTTATTTCCTATCATTTCTTCTAAAGAGTTAGGTTCGTAAGTCAAAGAAAGATCTTTTTTTTTGGAACCGGCATTTGAGGGCGGTTTATTTGCAACTTTTGGCGTTGAAAACATCTAAATATTAAAGTAATCTACTTTTAAATATGGAAAAGGATACGGAAAAACAACCGCACGATGATTCACCATTTGAAGACATACCCTTTTTAAACAACTTACTAAACAAAGTAACTAGGAAATATAACTATGTCATTATGTTACCTACTTACATTTTATTAATAATATTACTTCTAAACGTAGCACAGCTGTGTCTGGTATGCAAAATTTTAATGAATTACAGAAATAAAATATTGTTTTAAAACAACAACAATGCGTATTATTAGTAATCTTTTACGAAAGCTTCAAAACATGATGAACGGGGGATCGCAGGTCGAATATGTAGATATTCCAGCAATAAAGGAACCCTTCGACGAGTCAGAACTTACCGAAGCCCAGAAGTGGAGACTTCTCATAACAGCTATTATAATTAACATGCTAATAGCCTATTACTTTATCCCATTTTTGTGGAATCAGAGCGTCAAGCCCGTTTTCGGGACAAAGACACTCGACGGAAAAATGGCGGTCGCCCTGGTGTTTTTATTAGATTTGCTATCACTATAATAAATGAACGATAAAATATTCGTAAGTATTGCGAGTTATAGAGACCCGCAAACAAGTTCTACAATAAAAAGCCTTCTAAACAATGCTAAGTTTCCTGATAATATAAGGATAGGTGTAATAGAACAGAATTTGAAAAACGACTGGTGGTTCGGTGTCACACACAAAAAAGGCTCGATTAGAGTGTTAAGACTTTCTGAAGGTAAAGGACCAGCTTATGCTCGCTTTTTAGCTTCTACTTTATGGAATTCCGAAAAATGGTACTTGCAAATAGATTCCCACATGAAATTTATCAAAAATTGGGACGTCATTCTTATAGATGAAATGAAAAAGTGCGACGGACCACGGTGTATCCTCACTTGTTACCCTCCACCTAATCTCCCGTTGGAAAACGTTAGAGTTAGGAGTATTACAGAGAATTGGAGTACAGACAAGCAAGGGCACGTAATAGCACAAGGAAAGATAATTCCGGGTTCGGAAAAGCCTTCCTTAGGTATTTTTGTGAGTGCGGGCTTTATGTTTTTTGAAAGTGCTTTATTTCTAAAGGAGATTCCTTACGATCCGTGTCTAAAGTTTCTCTTTCAGGGGGAAGAGATTCTTCTTTCGGGTAGACTGTTTACAAGGGGGTGGAAAATATATCACCCTTCTTGTTGCGTTTGCGCCCACGATTATATTCGGAAAGATGATCCTAAAGTGTGGAATGATTCTAAAAATTTTTGGAAAAATAACGAAAAAGTGGTGCGTAAATATAGATATCTAACACATCAGCTAAAAAGTGGTCCTCCTAAGAATCCCGGAATATACGGCTTAGGAACCGAAAGATCTCCTGAACAGTGGAAAAAAGCTATCGGTTTAACACAGCTTTTTGACTAAATCTGTGTAACCACCTAAATAATTTCCTTTATAAAATACTTGTGGCCAAGTAACATTTTGTTGCTTGCTCCGTGGTAAAAGGGGTCTTATTTTGTTACCCAGTGCGGCTTTTCGGGAATCGTCGCCAATGTGTCCCACCTTTCTAGTGTAGACTTTAATGTCTTTTTTGTTTAATCTACCTTTTAGTTCACAGGCTGCTGCGCTAAATCCGCAACCTTCAGCCCAAAAAATCACTACGCCGTCTTTCGTTTCTTTGACAACCTTCTCGAAATTTGGAATAGCTACCATTAGTGTTTTATTAATTAGCCCAATTTTTTTTCCCCGCAATTAGTAAAATGTCAAGCTTTGGTGCGGGAGGTACTCGTAGCAAAGGACCCGCCGAGTTTGATAAAGACGACCTAGAAAAACATGAGAAGGACCGTTTTGCCAGAGACCGCAGAATAAGAAAGGAAGAACGCGAAAAGGCTGCAAAAGAATCAGCCAAGGACAGGGCTAAGGTAGCTGAACTTGAGGGCAAATTGGAACGATTTAAGAAGTCACCTTTACCAAGTCCGGGGGATGAGTCACAATCTATGTACGCCGAGGATGAAAGGTTAGCTAGTATTTTGAGTACGGGACTCGATAGTATCAAAGCGGCTGAGGTTGCAGAAACTGTAAAAACCTCTATTAAAAAGGGTGATACTCCAGAAAAGGCTAAGAAAGCAGTTGAGAAAAATTTCACTGAGGAAGAGAAGAAGGGGTTTGACATGAACTCTTTGTTAGGGTTGATTCCGCTTTTTTTAATGCAGCAAGGTGGGGGGATTTTTGGTAATGATTCATCGGATGCGTCAAAAGAAGAAACTGCCGCAGAAATAGAAAGAATGGAAGGTATGATAGAGGATCTCAAACAGCTAAGAAAGGAAGTTAAAACTGAAAAAGAGTCCGAACCGAAAGAGATAAATAAAACAGATGTTGACGATGCATTAAAATTGTGCAAGAAAAAGAATAATAAGTACAAGGCTTATCTTTCGGAACTCGAGAAGTATTCCGTCGGTTTAGAAGAAATAGCTGAGAAAATACTTGACGGTGTCGAAAAAAATATTAATAAGTCTAAAAATCTCCACGGAAAAAAATCAAAGTCTACTAGTAAGAATAATGAATCTAAAACAAAAAACAAAGACAATTCTAAAAAAAGCAAAGAATAGGTCTAATGCCACAAAATTAGTAAAACAATTAGCTCGTTACGCTAAGAAAAACCCTAAACATTCCAAAAAAGCTTTGACCTATGCGCGTTTCGTTAGCTTCGGAATGCGAGCGGGCGATGCAATTCGAGCTGCCAGGGGCGCCCAGCACGATTCCGACAGACCAAGCCAAAGAAATGTACCAATAAGCCCAGCTCTTGCCGAAAGCACACGTGTATCGGACGAAATAAGCCGATATCTTCAGCAGCAGGAAGCGCTAAGAAGGGGTCAGGATGTTTCAGACAGGATAGAAGCGGATCAGCGGGCTGGAGCAGCTAGGTTACAGGCACTATTGGACCAGAGCAGTGGTACTAGAAGAGAAATGTACTCCCTTCCTCCGA
>MDTG01075485.1_pt1 | contig 20721 bp, 16 predicted proteins | sample 811421 | NCBI WGS metagenome assembly MDTG01 (sample SAMN05326645, study PRJNA326480) | marine metagenome | isolation source: seawater | place: Pacific Ocean: South East | collected 2011
CTATCAAGCTTTATGGCTATGAACTCAGGATATGGAGCTGGTACACCAGATTCATGGACTGATGGGAATTTATTTCCAAAAATGCATCAAGCACCTACTGTAGCTGCTGCAAAAATGATGAAAAAGCTCATGGAATATATGCCTGCTGATGCTTTAGATTATGATTTTGATAAAGCTAATACAGCATTCGCTCAAGGTAATGCAGCATTCACTGTTAATTGGAATGCATATATGCCTTATGTTCTTGATCCAAATTCTTCTGCAGTAAGTGATAAAGTTGCGTTTTGTGCAACGCCTGGAGGACCAGAAGGTCGTTATTCAGCGCTTGGTGGTTGGGTTCAAGGAATTTCATCTCAATCAGAAAATAAAGACGCTGCATTTCAGCTAATCCAATTCTTATCAGGCAAAGATAGAGGAGTTGATTTTGCTATGAATGGTGGATCAGTTGCTAGATTCTCAACTGCAAATGATCCTGCAGTAGTTGGAAAGTATCCTTTCTATCCATTACTTATGGACATATTAAAAGGATACACTGGTTTTGGTGTTTATAGACCATGGCCTGAAATTGAAAAAACTATGGAAACATATTTTCATAAAGTTATGCTTGGAGAAGATCCAGAATCAACTTTATTGAAAGGTGCGCAACAAGTTTATGTTCAAGCTCAGAGAGGTGGTTATAACCCAGGAGCAACAGGGCCAAAACCAAATTAGTATTTGGTTTTTAAGTGTCAAATAAATTAATTGAAATCTTTAATATAAAGCGGGTAAAAAATTACCCGCTTTATATGGTTATACCGGCAGTTCTTGTACTGCTTTTACTTACAATATATCCATTCATATATTTAATCTATGTAAGTTCACATATCTGGCCAATTTCACCAACTCTGCCAAGAATATATTTAGGTTTAGGGCAATTTACATATTTATTTCAAGACCCTACTTTTATTGAATCTTTACAAGTTACCGTAAATTTAATGGTTATTGGAGTTACAATACAAATTTCACTTGGTACGCTTCTTGCAATTCTGCTTTCTACCAAAACAAAAATTACAAGTTACTTTACGCTTCCTTTTATGATTCCAGTTTTTATTTCTCCAGTAGTTGTTGGTTTAATCTGGAAGTTTATGTTTAATTATGACCTAGGAATTTTGAATTATCTTCTCGAAGTTATAGGAATAGGATCAATCAATTGGCTAGGCACACCTCATAATGCTTTTTGGTCAGTTGTAATTATTGATACTTGGCAATGGACTCCATTTACAACTTTAATTATAAAGGCTGGTTTAGATAGCGTTGATATTACACCAATTGAAGCTGCAACTGTTGATGGAGCTAACAGGTTTCAAATTTTTAGACATGTGACTTTTCCTTCAATTGCTCCAATTTTTACTGTTGCTTTATTGTTTAGGACCTTAGATGCATTTAAAGCTTTTGATATTATTTATATTGTAACTAGAGGGGGTCCAGGCGGAAGTACATATGTGCTAGGATATAACATCTGGAAGACTGCGTTCTATCAAAATCAATTGGGTTTAGCAGCTGCTATGTCTGTAATTATGATTGTCATAGCGACTGTTTTAGCATTTATTTTAGTTAGAATTATGAAGGGACTTCTTGAAAGATAATGATAGGTAAAATTTCAAGAACTGAATTAGTATTACGAGTTTCGTTACTCGTTATATTCTTTCTATTTTTTATATTTCCAATTTATTGGATGGTTGTAACATCTTTAAAAAATACAGTGGATATTTTTGCTATTCCACCAAAATGGTTTTTTTCTATTTCATTTGAAAATTACTGGTACATTATGAGTGATGACTCAGGTTTTTTAAAAAAAATATTAAACTCAGCAATAGCATCAACTCTTAATGCTTTATTTACATTATTGTTAGCATTTCCTGCTGCCTATAGTATGTCTAGATATAAAACAGGTGGAATAAATCTTTTAATGTGGTTTTTAAGTATTAGAATGATACCGCCAATAGTTGGGGCAATACCATTATTTATTATTTTTTCAAAGTTAGGTTTGGTTGATACTTTTATTGCCTTACCAATTCTATACATAATTATAAATTTACCTTTTGCTATTTGGATGATCAAATCATTTATGGATGAAATACCAAAAGAAATAGATGAAAGTGCTTTTGTTGAAGGGTGCTCCACAACTGGTGTTATATTTAAAATAATTGTACCTCTAATTCGACCAGGTATTTTTGCCACATTAGTTTTCTGCTTTATAATGTCATGGAATGAATTTCTTATAGCTTATATTTTTACAAGAAAAGAAGCTATTACAGCTCCTGTCGGTGTTGCCAGATTTATAACTGAAAGACAAATATTATGGGGCTACATTACAGCTGGTGCAACTCTTGCTTCTATATTACCAATGATACTTCTAATTATTTTTCAAAAGAATTTAGTTAGGGGCCTTACTCTTGGAGCAGTAAAGTAAATCTATTGCCAGTTAGGTTTTCGTTGCCAAGGCGTTGGTGTGGCCAGCTCTTTGTTTGGCGCTAAAGAACTCATCTTAGATTTGTAATCTTTTTCCCAATCTAAGGGAGAAATACCTCCAATATCAGTATCAGATGATTTATCTATTTTTCTTGCATAAAGATGATAAATTCTAGATCTCATTTCATCAGTCATTTGATTGTAGTGAGGATGATACCAGAGTGTAATTAAAGATCTTTTATTATCTGAATTATTTTTATTAGCCGCATGGAGCACCCTAGCGTCTCCTACCACAACGTCTCCTAACCTAGTAGGAACATCAATTTCATCTTTATCATCATGAAATAACGGGTCATTTGGATTATCTACTCTAGCTAATTCCTCTGAGTGAGCATTTTTACTTTCATGAAACTTATGTTTTTTTCTATGAGAGCCAGATAAATATTTGAGACAACCATTTTCCCTTGATGTGTCTGTAAGATAAACCATTACGAATATTTGGTGAAGGAAATCAGTATATGATGAATCATGCTCCCATCCCCACCAGTCTTGATGCCAAAAAAGAGGCGGGCTCATAGGTGGTTTACTTATTAAATATCCTGAACTAAATTTAATATCTGTAAAATCAAAATGATCATCTAAAGCTTTCATTAAATTCTGTGATGCAATTAGATCAACAAATTCAGGATAATCAGCAAGATGAACCATGCTACCTTGTGACTTATTTTTTTCTCTATGTTCATCAGAGAGATTATCAAGAGCTGTATTAGCCAAACTAATACATTTAGTTGTTAAATCACTTGGTAAAACTTGTTCGAGTACACAACAGCCATTTTTTTTAAGTTCTTCAAGTTTGCTCATAATGACATATTTACTATTAAGAAAAATATAATATATTAATTTAGACTATGTCTATTGAAATGAAAAGGGATAAAAGAGGTTACTGGAAACCAGTTGAAAAAATAGAGTATCAGCCAATTTTCAGGTGGCCAGTTGATATAGCAAAAATATTTAAGTATTTTTTTAATCTTCCTGGATTTTTTTGGCCCTGGAACATCTTGTATTTTTTCCTAGCTTTTACAACCTGGTATTATCTATCACCGACAATCTCTGATTGTGTCAATTTTAATATATCTTGGATGTCTTTGGTTTTTTTTAGAAACTTAGCAATTTTAATTGCTATTGCAGGATTACTACACTTACGTCTATTTATTTTTAAATCCCAAGAAGATAGATACCAATATAACTCGAATAAGCTTGATCAATCTGGAAAACAGTGGATGTTTAATAAACAAACTTTAGATAATATTTTCTGGAGTTGCATTAGTGGCTGTACAGTCTGGTCTGCATATGAAATAGCATTCTTATGGGCTTATGCAAACAATTATCTACCTTACATAGATTTTAATACTAATCCTATTTGGTTTTGTTTATGGTTTGTCATTGTTCTTTTTTGGAGAGAATTTCATTTTTATATAACTCATAGAATTTTACACTATAAACCTTTGTACAAATATGTGCACTATCTACACCACAAAAATGTTAAGGTTGGACCATGGTCTGGTCTATCAATGCACCCTATTGAACATATTATATATTTTAGTGTTGTGTTAATTCATTGTATTATTCCATCACATCCTTTACATTTTATTTTTAACCTTCAACATACAGCTTTGTCACCTATTCAGGGTCATTCAGGATATGATCAGATTGAGCTTACTAAAAATACAAAGGTTCCTCACTCATCTTTTTTTCACTATCTACATCATAAAAATTTTGAATGTAATTATGGAGAATCTACTATACCTCTTGATAAATGGTTTGGAACTTTTTACGACGGAACAGAAGAGTCTTACAAGAAAGTATTTAAGAGAAAATAATTACTCTATCCTAATTACCTTCCATTCATTAGGTTGAAATATAACTTCAAAAATACCTTGTTTGGAATTTATTTTTTTAATCAACTTATTATTTAAATTTTCTTCATACACTTTTTTAATTTTGATAAAATCTGATGATAGCTTTAAAGTTTCTTTTTTTGATGAGTAATTTAAAATATATAATTTAGAAATATTTTTAATTCTTGATGCATCAGTAAAATATAAATTGTTTGATTTGAAATTAAAAAATTTTAATTTATCAATTTTATCCTTACCCCTATCAATATAATCATGAGTAATAGGTTCATGAATATGAGGCATAATATTTTTAATTCTTTCTAGAAGATCAACTTTATTCTCAAAATTAACTGTAAAATCAAATTTAATCCTTCCACTTTCATTTGCTAAAAAATTTGTATTCCAATAATTATTATATAACCACGGTGTTATCATGTTATATTTTCTCTCAACAATATGATCTTTATCAAACTTTCCATAATTTAGACCACCTACTAGCCACAATGGACAGTCTTTTGAAGCTATGGTTACCCCTCCATTGTTACCATGATAGCTCACCCAATTTTGTGTTGTTACAAAATGCTTGTTTGAAAATGGAAGGTTTTCTCTATCTAATTCTACAGTAGCGCCAGCAGTTTCAGAATGAAATTTCGAGTCTTTACCAGAATTTATTGTCATGGGCAGATACAAAGCGTGAGGATTAGCATCAGGTTGCTTCATTATTTCTACATTAATTTTTAAATTTGATGAATTTGAAAATAATTTGTATTGTACTTTTACTTCATCATTGTTTTTCATTTTATATGTTTCTTCAACTTTTAAATAATTTAAAAATTTCTCAAATGTTCTTTTTATAAACCTTCCTTTTTCCTCAATATTTTTCCATTTATTATTCCATGATGATCCCCAGCCTAACTGACCAACATGTATTGGTCTAAATATTTCATTTCTAGATTTAGTTTTAGGATATTCCAATATAGGAATACCAAATTTATATTTGGAATTATTTAAAACATAATCTTTTTTTCCAATTAATATTTTCTTAACCCCACCTTTTTTTTCAAATAAAATACTTAAGTAATTATTTCTAATTTCTTGGCCTTTTATTTTAAGATCTTTTTGTTTAGATATTTTTCGTGATTTAATTTTGATTGCTGAGAAAGCATCAATTTCAACTGGTACATAGTTTATTAAATCATCATTTATTTCAGGCATAGTCATATCCTGTCTTTGTATAGAATTCTCCTTATCTTGTCTGATTAAATCAATTTCTCTATCATTCCATCTCTTCATATCAAAAAAATCATGAGTTGATTTCTTTTTATCGAGATCTTTTACTTCTTTTGCATATGAATACTGTTTATCAAATTTTGGAATTTTAATGTAAGTCTTAATTTTAAATGGAAGTGAATTAAATGCTATCGTTGTTGGGCCCTGTCCACCCATTTCAGAAGCTAAATTTTCTATACCATCTCTTCTCAACATTCTCGCAATTGAAAGGCCTTCATATGGAAGAACTTTTTTCATAACCCATTGCATAGTTGTTTCATCAGAATGTGGTTTATTAATTGATCTATCAGCCCCCCATGTATGTTCTGCATATAAGCCTAATGATTTTTTTGCACTCTCTTCAAGATTGTTTCTTCTAATATTATTTGATTTGTTTCCATTAAAAATATTTAAAATATTTGCTCTTCTAAGAGCTCTTTGACCTTCAGCACTTATTCTTGTTTCATTTGGTGTACTACCTGCTCCAAAGTTCCACCAATCAGACCAATCACCACTCATTTTAGGTATTTTTTTCTGCAAAGATAGTCTCTCAAAAAATTCTGAAATCGTTACCATTTTAATTGGAATATTATTTTTATCTTTGTTCCAATTCTTTAAGAAAGGAATTATTTCACCATGCGGTGGTGCATTATCATGATGATTTATATTTGTAATTTGAGCCATAAAAAAATCATAAGAATAATTAATTTTTTTTAAATTTTTATGCATATTCTTTATAGCTTTCTTCGTCTCATTAACTCCGAATGGTATTCTTAAGAAAGCAGATGCTGTTGCTCCGTAAATTGGTCCATTATATGCTAAAATTTCTTTACCAGATTTGGATTTCCAATAAAAACCACTTGGCCAAGGTTTAAGTGCATGTCCATAAAATTCATTTATAGCCATACTAAACCCCTTGATACCAAAATCATGTAACGCATCAACCATTCCCCAAGGAACCCCATTTATATCACAATCCATAGCATAATTAATTTTCATACCTTCTTTTCTTAAAATTTTTAGTGGTTCTAAGTTATCAATAAGCATTTGATGATCCATTAAAGGGGTCATATGCCATTTAATACCAGCCACATCGATTAGTCCTTTTTTATGAAACTTTAAAAATCTATCTCTATAAAAATTAGTTGTATTTTTCCACCAATCCAATGTGATACCTGTAACTTCACAATTCCATTTGAATTGCGATGTCTTTTTATTTTTAGAATTAATTTCTACAAGTTCTATTGCTTTCTCAATGTATCTTTTATGTAATTCAAAAATCACAGGTTGAGGCGATGTGTAACCAATATCCGTGTGAGTATGATGTAGTAACAGTATTTCTTTAACCATTTTATCCCTTTCCTGCATTCATAGATCCTAAAGTCAGTCCTCTAATGAAATGTTTTTGTAATAATAAAAAAATTAGTAATGTAGGTATGCTTGCCATTACTGTTGCTGTTAAAATTGTTGGACCATCCATAGATGCATATAAATCTTTCATCCCAGTCAACACAGTTGTAATTGGTCTAACACCAACAGAACGAGATAGTACCATACCAAATAAAAGATCATTCCAAATCCAAGTGAACTGAATGAGAAATACTAATAATATCGGCGCTTTAGCCATAGGCATCATGATCTTATACAATATTTGAAAATTAGTAGCTCCTTCAATTTTTGCAGCTTCCTGTATTTCCCATGGAACTGTTAAAAAGAAACCTCTTAAAACGAATGTTGCAAATGGTATACATAACCCAACATAAACAAGTATTAGTCCAATTTTTGTATTATAAATTCCAATAGCTACATATGCCTCAAATAATGGTAACAAGTACATTTGAAATGGAAATACAGTTCCTGAATAAATTATTAAGAACCAAATAAGACCATTCTTAATTTTTAATCTTACTATTCCATATGCAGCTATAAAAGCAAAAAAAACAGCTAAGGCAGATCCTGCAAATCCATATAGCAAACTATTTAGTACACCATCTCCAATTCCTTTATTCCAAGCTGTTATTGCATTATCTATTATTGATGTACCCCATATAATTTCTGTCTTATCACCTTTTGAATATTGTGAAGCTGTTTTATTTGCATTAACAACTAAAAAAAATACAGGATATAACCAAGCCATAACAATTATAGCCATTGCCGATAGACCTGTGAAAATTTTTATTTTTTCTATTGTTTTATAATTCATAATTAATTACCAACCTCTTCTTTGGTTAAAACTGAACGCAAATAAAAATATGAAAATATTAATCCAACTAAACTAATTAAAACTGCAACAGATGCTGCATATCCTAAATCAAATATTACAAAACCTTCTCTATACATTGTAACAGCTAGTGTTTCTGAATAACGTCCTGGTCCCCCTTGTGTCATTACCCATACTTGATCAAAAACTCTAAAACTATTTATCAATGCTAGTAGAGATGCAATTACAAAGTAAGGCATTATCATTGGTATTACTATTTTAAAAACAAGTGTGAAGCCTTTCGCTCCATCAATTTTAGCAGCTTCAAGCTGTTCCTTAGGCATGCCTTGAAGACCAACAATAAAAATCATCATGTTTATTCCAGTTGATTGCCATGTATATGCACCAATCATAGAATATGTATTTTCTGGTGCTCTAAATAACCAATCTCTAACTAAATGATCATATCCTATGAAAGATAGAATTTGATTTATTAAACCACTCTTATCTAAAATAAATCCAAATAAAACTCCTGCTGCTGCAGCAGATACAGTAGCAGGTAAATAAACTAAGATTTGGAAATAGTTTGATCTAGGTAAGAATTGCATTGAGTAAGCAAAAAGGAAACCAATTGCAACTGGAAAAACAGTAGCAAAAACTGTCCAAATAATTGTATTATAAATTGGTGTGATATAATTTGGATCCAAAAAAAGTCTAACATAGTTATCAAAACCAATAAATTTTGCTGGGTTAAGTCCATCATTATCTGTAAAACTCATAACTAGAGTTCTGAGAATAGGATAAATACAAACAAGACCAACTAGTATAACAGCGGGAGCTACATAAAAGTAAGCTTGGTTTTTATCTTTGTTAAAAAAATTCATAAATTTTTATTTTTTAGCCCCTAATAAAAGGGGCTATCATAGAATATTATTTAGTTATTGCTCCAATAATTATCTGCAATAGTTTGAAGATTTTCCATTACATCCTTATAACTTGAAGGATCTAATACAAATTTAGAAATTTCATCAACTGCAGCTTCACAAATTTCAGTAGGAGTAGCCTCCCAGTATCTGTTAATTTGTCTATAACCACCATCATTAATTTCTTGAACAAGAGCTCCAACTTCACCAGCTGGTAAAGCTGCTCCTAAGTTATGTGGAGGGAAGAACATTAATTCAGTCCATTTAGCTGAAGCTTCTTTAGACATCCAGAAATCGATGGCATCCATAGCTGCATCTTTATTTTTTGCATTAGATGCTACCATAATTGGGCCAGCTTCAAATATTACAGAAGGTTGCATTGATGCATCTTTGTTAGGAACGATAAAATATCCCCACTCTTCTCCTTCAGCAATACCACCTCCAGTTACTGTTGATGCAAACCAAGTTCCAACTAGCATGTGTGCAACATCACCTTTAGAGAAACTATTATTCATTGAATCTCCTGTAGTGAATCCAAAAGCTGCACTTCCATCATCCATCCAACCTTTGTCCATCCAGGATTTCCAAGTTAAAAATGCTTCCTCTACTTGTGGATCTGTATATTTAGCTCTTCCTTCCATTAGATCTTCATAAAAATCAGGGTCAGATCTAATTAGAAATTCTTCGAACCAAATAAAAGCAGGCCATCTTCCTTCTATTGTTTGTCCAACTGGAGTTCTGCCTGAAGCTTTAATTTTTGCGAAATTTGACTCCATTTCCTCCCAAGTTTTAGGTTCATTTAAACCCAACTCTTTGTAAACGTTTTTATTGTAATACATTGGCCAAAATGCAATTAGGCTTGGAACTGCATATGTTTTTCCATCAAATTGAAAAGCTTTTGCTAAATCAGCAGACACTTCTCCACTTGAAACATATTTATCCCAGATTGGAGAAAGATCCTCAACTAAACCTGAGTCAACCATTTCTTTCATTCTATAACCAGCCCACCAAGTGAATAATCCTGGCGGATCTGCTCTTAGTGATTGTCTTACAGCAGCTTGATAACTTGAAGTATCAGAAAATGGAGTAATTTCATAAGAATTATTTCCATCCATAGCAAAAGTTTCAGTCCACCAATCTTGCCAACCAGCTTTATCATGAAAAAGCGTAACATCACCAGCTTTAGAAATATTTGCAGTCAAGAGAAGTGCTGTACTTAAAAAAATAAATAAAATTTTTTTCATTTTACCTCCCAAAATTAAAACCAACTAATAGTTGGTTTATTGAATACTTAAATACTATAAATAAATATTCAAAACTCATAATATAATTTTTAATGTTTTAATTTCATTTCTTACCAAATTAAGATTAAATTTATTTTCATTATTGTTAATTTCATCTAAATTGTTTTCTAAAATATCAGTTTCATAAATTTTTTTAATTATAAATTTCGTATTAAATTTACACTGACAATCTTTCACACTCAAATTTTGTACTCTCATAATAATACCTTTTGAATCCTCGCTTGGCTTAACTGTAAAATTAATAGATGATGATTCACAGGAAATAAATGTTTCCTCAATTATATCAGAGACTCTTTTTTTATCCCTTAAAATAATTGGTGGAGACAAGGAATCTAGGCCAAACCTAAATGAAGCATAATTATTAAAGTCATGAGAATGAGTTTGAAATCTAAAACGAAATGGAATTATACCATCTTGAGAAGCTTTGAAATTCACCATCCAATGATTATTGATTGCCCATGAATACAAATGAGGTCCTTGAGGAACTAGATCTCCAGAGCCAGTCCATTTACCAGCAGTTATACCACCAAAATTTAAAAGAGGTGCATCTAACGAAGCCATAGAAATTCCTTTTGAACCATCTGAGACGTTAACGTATCTATGCATTGGATACCAGTCTTTTGAAGATCCGCTTAGTTGATCTTCATTCGGAACTGAGTTAATCCCATTAAGATCTAAATTAAATTTATAATTTTTTAAATTAATAGGAAAAGCAAAAAATACTGATTCAGGATCTGTCACTGGTTTTTTATCAATTAACCAATGAATGTTTAGTGCTTTAATATTTTTTTGAAGAAAGATAATACAAGAACCACTTCTTATACCTTTTGCTTCAATATCAACTTTGATTTTTACTTCATCATTTTCAATTATGGAGTTGTTAACAATTATTTTTTCCGGCTTGGATCTTACGTAAGGTGTATCTTTTAATCCAATGAAAAAATCTTCATGAGAAAAATCAAAATTATTTATTGCTAATCTTCCTTCTTTTGAATCAACCTCTTCATATATGTAATCACCAAATCCATGATTATTAACGTTATCAGCAAAGTTATATTGGAGTTCTTTGTCATAAAATTCTTCAATCGTTCCATTTTTTTTATTAACTGATACTCTGTAATATTTATTTTCAATTATATTATTATTAGAAACTAAATCTGTTTCTAAATCAGATTTTGAAACATCAACAAATTTGTATCCAAATGCAGGTATTTTAGCATATACTTTCCTAATAGGAGTTTCTGGTCTAAAGCCACCCCAACTTGCGCCTCTATCAAAAAAAGTGTCTAATATTCCAACTGGTGCTAATCCCCATCTTGCTTCTGGTTCTTCGATTACAACTTCACGTTCAAATGGAAGTGTGTTTATTACTAAGAGTTCATTAGAATTTGTATCAGGATAAGCAACCGATTTTTCGTGATCTCCAAGATTAAAGTTACCTTCAACTTTTTGATCTGCTGACTCAGATGTTGAGTCGTATAGTGGCTCAGCAACTAACTTTGCAAATTTATTTGAAGACTTTGCAAGAAGATCATGAGTTTCCATAGCTGCGTTGTATGCATACCATGCTTTTTTATTCCAAATTGCTTTTGAAAATAAAGATTCTGGCATCTGTATTGAAGAATATGCTCCCCATGTATGTTCATCATACAAGGTCATATTTTCATAAATAGATTCAACTTTTTTGCTACTCCATCCAGATTTTTCAAAAGTTTTTAAAATAGATTCTGTTGCTTCGTATGATAGCAAAAGTTCATGAGTTTTTCTGTTCAAACCTGTTTCATAACTACTTGACCCTGGTCCATCAGTCCAATGATCTGTCCAGTCTCCCCTAAGTGTTTGTAATTTATCTTTATGATCTTTGTTTAATTTTTCTCCAAATTCCGAAACAGTTAAAAACTCCATTTTTATTTCATTGTTTTCATTCCAAGATTTGACAAAGTTAGGCATTCTTTCATCAGGAGGTCCATTATCTACTCTAATAGGATGAGTAGACTCACAATATAAAAAATCGTATTCATAAGAATTATCATCTTCTAGTTTATTAATAAACTTTGGTAATAATTTATTAGTAAAATCTCTATTACCAAAACCAACCTGACTTCTTCCAAATAAGTAATGAAATCCATTCCAAGCTAAAATGCTTCTTTTAGATGGTCCCTGCCAAATAAAGGCTCCTGGAAATGGTTTAACTCTTGCTCCTCTTACAGGGTTAACAGCTATTGAAAAAAAATTTATTCCAATCATAGATAATAGTTCTGCAAATACCCAGCTAACTCCATTTACATCATCTTGCATAGCAGTGTTAATATTAATGCCATATTCATCTTTTAATATTTTAACTGGATACAAACTTCGAATCATTTGTTCCATATTTAGTAAAGGTGTAAAATTATATTGCATTCCCGCTACATCAATTCTTCCATCTTTATACCACTTGATAAATCTATCTATCTGAGAAGATGATGCCTTTTTTAAATATTCGATAAAAGGACCAGTTGTTTCAACAGTCCATTTATATTGAGACTCTTTTGGAAAATCATTTGTTTTTTCTATCAGATTTAGAGCTTGTTCAACAAATTCTCCATGTTGCCTGAAACAAGCATCTTGATAATCAGTAAAACCAATATCAGTATGAGAATGGTTGCAGATATAAATTTTTTTAATTTTTTTCACTACATGAGTATATTTATATTAGGTTTAATAACAAGATAATTCACTAACAAAATTGACTTGTATATATGAAAATATCTAGTTATTTTAAAGATGTATAACCAAAACTGCTTAAGTAATGGTATAATATATTTGATCATCAACACATGAAGTGCTTGATTTTTTAATTAAAATAAAATTATAATATTAAATTATAAATAAATTTTTAATTTAAATTAAAATTTTAGTATACTATGATTAATAATTATGAACTTTTATTCTGAAGAGTTTCTTTTAAGTCATATCGATAAAATAATTAAATTTTATTTTCCAAAGTGTATTGATAAAACTAATGGTGGATACATCAATCAATTTTATGATAATGGGGATATTGCTGATTATGATACTAAGCACTTAGTAGGAACATGTAGATTTATATATAATTTTTCAACTTCTTATAAATTATTTTCAAATAATGAATATTTGAAAGCAGCTCAACATGGAATAAATTTTTTAAGCAATAATCATAAAAGAGGAGATGGATCTTACGCTTGGGTGATGAATAAAAAAATAATTGAGGATAATACAAGGCATTGTTATGGAATGGCATTTGTACTTTTAGCTTATGCTATAGCATGTAAAAATAATATTGATAAAGAACAAAACCAAAAGAGAATTTATGAAACATTTAATTTTCTTGAAACATTTTTTTATGAAAAAGAATATGGCATGTATTTAGATGTTATAGATGGAGAAGATTTTACCAAAACTGATAAATATCGAGGACAAAATGCCAATATGCATTTGTGCGAAGCATTAATTTGTTGTTATGAAGCAACAAGTGACGAAATATTCTTGGAAAGAGCTATAGTTATTGCAGATAAAATTTGTAATAGATTAACATTCCAAGAAAACTTTATCTGGGAACACTATGATACTAATTGGAAACACGATTGGGACTATAACAAAGATGATCCCAAACATTTGTTTCGTCCTTATGGTTTCTTACCAGGTCACTTTTTTGAGTGGTCTAAATTATTAATGAATCTCTATAGACATAATAAAAAAAGTTGGTTTTTAGAAAAAGCAATTTCTTTATTCAATATTTCAGTCGAGCGCAGTTGGGATAATAAATATGAAGGTATTTTTTATACATTTGATAAAGAAAAAAATATTTTAGATACAGATAAATATTACTGGGTGCATTCAGAAATGTTAGCAGCAGCAGCAGGACTTTATACTTTAGATGGAAATAAAACTTATTTAGACTGGTATAATAAGTGTTGGAAATATGTAATCAAAAATTTATCTGATGAAGAATATGGTGGATGGTTTAGGGTACTAGATTATAAAAATCAAAAATATGATAATTATAAAAGCCCTCCAGCAAAAACAGATTATCATCCTGTTGCAGCTTGTAACGAAGCATTATTATATATAAGGTTTAAAAACTTGTAGATCCAACAGCAATTACATTTTCTGCCTTAATATAATCATTATAATTATCATTATTAATTCCACCTGTAGGTATAAATTTAACATTAATAAATATTTCGTTAAAAAATTTTATTGTTTTAAAGCCACCATTCTGTTCAGCATGAAAAAATTTTAGCAGATTATAATTACTTTCAATGGCAGTCATTATTTCTGATGGCGTTGAAACACCTGGAATATAATTTATTGTATTTGTTTTTGCATATTCCATCATCTTTGAATTAATACCAGGAGAAACATAAAATTCAAAACCTAGCTTGGATACTTTTTCAAGCTCAGATAAAGATTTTATAGAACCTAATCCAATGCTAATGTTTGGATTTTTCTCTTTAAGATCTAAAGCTGCTTCTAAAGCATCCTCACTTCTTAAAGTAATCTCAACTATTCTATAATTTTCTTTAATTAGACGTTCAAATTTTTTATTAATATCAATTTGTGTGCCCTTACCTATAATAGGTATTTTTTTTTGATGAGCTATTCGATCAATTAGTTTATTTTGCATATAAGTATTTGTTAAAATTCTTTTTATTAATAATAGCTCCTTTAGATTGTGCAACTATTTTTCCAAGCTTATGAGCCATATTGATACAGTCTTTGATTTTGTTTTTATGAAAATAGTTATAAATAAAACAGGCATTAAAAGCATCTCCACAACCTGTAGTATCTTTAACTTTATTTATTAATTTGAATTTATAAATTAAAAATTCATTATCATTATACACACTTATTTCACCATTATTGGATCTATAAATTACAATTTTATCAACAAAATTTTTAGTAATAAATTTTTTATAATTTTCTATTCCTAATAATTTCAAATCATCTTTTGTCAAAAAAACTAAATCTGCAATCTGACTAAATTTTAGTATTGATTTTAAAGCCAATTTTTTATCAACCCAATTATTAATTCTTACATTAAAATCAAAATAAATTTTTAAACCGTTTTTTTTCAATTTTTTTAAAAATAAATAAAATTTATTTCTGTTAGAATCATTATATATCGAAAGAGTTATTCCAGAAAAATATATACAATTAAATTTTGATAAACTTTTTATTAATAATTTAATATTGATGTTATCAAATAAAGTTTTAGCAGCAGCATCCGATCGCCACTGGTAAAAATTTTTTTCACCATTTAGATCGTTTTGAATAATATATAGCCCAATAGTTTTTTTGTTATTGATATAAATTTTATCAGTTTTAATTTTCTCATTTTTCAAGAACTTTACCATTCTTTTACTAAGAATATCATTTCCAATGGAAGTGATGTACGAAGTTTCAGCCCCAAGTCTTGATAGATATATAGCTGAATTTGCAGTATCTCCTGCATAACCATAATTGTATTGATCGTTTTTTACATTTGATAATTCAATCATACATTCACCGATTGAACAAATTCTCATAACTTATTTATTTGTATAAATCAGATATATCTATTTCAGTAATGTGCCATCTTCCCAAATTAGCAGTATACATAGTCTTACCATCATCTGAGATCGCTATGTTAGTTGGGTGCGCCATCGTAGTACAGTGCTTATCTTCAATTAATAATCTTGTATTACCTTTGGTATCTGCAATATATATCCTGGAAGGTTCATAACAACTTATGAATAAATTATTATCTTTATCAAAGGCAAGTCCATCAGGAACTATTTCTATATCTTCAGTGAAAATTTCTTTTTTTCCAAATGTTCCATCACTATTTATTGGTAATCGAGAAACACAAGGATGAAATGACTCGACAACATAAATATAATCACCCTTTGGTGACAAACACATACCATTAGCAAAATTAAATAATTCTTCAGAGCATGCGCCACCTTCACCGCTTGATAGATCAAATTTATAAATACCAATACCTTTTTCATTAAATCCAAAACTATCAGAAACATAAATACAATTTCTTTTTTCATCAATTACAGGATAATTTGGGATTTTTGGACCCTTAGCAAATTCTTTGAATGATTTATTAGAATTGTCGTATTTATACAAAGCAGCTTCTTTCATCTCACAGGCAAAAACGTTGTTATTTTTATCAATGGCTATTCCAAGAATAAATCCACCACTATTAGCAATACATTCCATTTTAGATTTATCTTTTTCTATTTTCATTATTTCACCATTTTCGGTCCCGCAATATATAAAGCCATTTCTATCTATAGCGACACCTTCAGGATGTTGTAATCTAGGATTAGAAAATATACCGTCAAAGTATACAGTTGCCTTGCTTGAATCTAAAATAGGTTCCATTTATTTCTCCTTTAAATTTAACTTTTTTATTAACTTTCTTTCTTCCATTAGTATTTTGTTTAACAATTTTATTCTTTCTTCTCCACTTGTAAACTCTAACTTTCTTATATTAAGTGGGTCTACTTCATTTCTTAAAATGTTTAATTGCTTACTTGTTGGTATTTTAGTTGTTTTACAGCCTTTATTATATTTTACCTTAAAAGATGTATTGTCCTCAATCTCTTTTTTTGAAACACCCTTATGAATACTAATAACTTCAAGTAATCCTGTTACTTTATTTTTTTCGAATACACATAAATTTGTAAAAATTTTTACAACACCTGGTTTAAGACCTGCATCTAATCTTTCTTTGTCTTTAAACAATCCTCTGCCAGCACTAACATAATCAACTTTTTCTACAAAACTTAGTTTCGAATGTTTAGTAACATAACAAATGAAATTTTGATGAAGGTTAGATACATCTGCCATACCTCCTTGTCCTGGGAGTCTAAGTGTTCCACCACTTTTTTTCTTAATCTCTATATTATTAACATCTCCAAATTTATCTATTTGAGCTGCTCCAATAACTTCATGTGTTATCTGCCCATTTTGATAATATATGCTATAAGAATCGTCTCCACCCCAGTAGTTGATACAAGTCTCTCTATCCAAAACTTCACTAAATGACAATGTCATTGGTCTAAAACTAACATCATGATGACCGTATGTCATAGTTGTTAAAATTAACTTAGGAGCATGTAATTTTTTTGCAAGAAAGTAAGAAACGTTTGCCAAAGGCGACACAGCACCTGAACTACACAAGCTATTATTATCGTATTCATTTGCAAGAGCAAAAGCCATTAATTCATCACTAGAGATATCATCAATATTAGATTTATTAATTCTATTTTTGTACAAATAGTTTTTAAAAAATTTTGAATTTAATTTATTAGATTTAGTTATAAAAATTTTATTTTTTTTGAAACTTGTTCCAATTTTTAATGGTTGTTTGAGAAAAGCATTATTCAAATCTTCATAGTCAGTAATATAATAAGGAACTGAGGATGTCGGGTATGCGCCATAAGGAATATGGGCAATAGCTTTTATAAAATTCTTAGATATTAAACTTCCTTTTTTTTCTCTTGCAAGAACATTTCTTGATACAACCTCATCTACAGTTACAATGACTTGTTTACTTGCTCCAGCCATAATAGTATCTAAAGCTCTTGGTCCAAGAATTTCTACATTTCCATCTTCATCGGCACGGCTAGCATGGAGTAAAAAATTATCTATTTTTAGAGCACTTACTGTTGCAAATTTTTTCTTAGAATTAGGATCTTTAAATTTTTTACAGAATTTTGTTTTGTGTGGTAGATCTGATCCCCATGGATATTGGAAAATTTCTGAGTCTATATTTTGTTGACCTGCACGAAGAGCTTTAATTAAACCTAGTGCAGACCAATCTATAACCTCTATACTTTTATTTTCACAAGTTTTTCTAAATATCGGTGCTAAGCCAAAAATATCTAAACTTGAAAAACATATTTGAATTTTCTTAACTGAATTTTTTTGAAGAAAAAGTTCTAAAGCTAGACCACCAGACCAGCTAATGAATTCTAAATTTTTTGGTTTCTTTTGTAATAGCTTGTCAATTAATGCAATTGGTAATCTGGCAAAATGATGTCCCCCGATCCCAATTGAAGTATTATTTTCAACAAGTCCTGCTAAATAGTTAAGTGATTTAAATTTAGATGAAAGTTTCATTTTATAGCGGTTTAATTGAAAATGAATAATTTGTTTGGAGTGGCTTATCCTTATAGAGCTTTATAGTGGTTGGAATATTCCTTTTAGAGATTGGATTTTCGTGATTAGTTGATACGTGGGTTGAGAGTCCAAACGCAGAGGTGATTGGTTCAAAACCAATCGTAGTATGTTTACTATCCCAGGGATACTCTGTTCTTCCTTTATTGCTTACCCACATTAACACTGAATTAAAATGTGAAGGATCCCATTGGTAATTAAATTGATAATTATCTTCTAAGTTATCAATAGATACATTTCCATTTACTCCACACAATTGGAAAAGATCCTCGAAATTTCCTTTAAAAGGAGGTTTGGATAAATCTATGGTTTGTGATGTATATCCCCTCACATTATCTAAACTTGAAAATTCTTCCCCAATTGCACCTAAAGTTTTATCTCTTAAAACTAAACCGGGATAATTTAAACCAAATTTAAAACTACCAATTTTAATTTTAAGCTTATTAAAATCATCAGGAATTCTTAGCATTGGATGAAGACCAATAGGAAGTTCGCAATCTTCTTTTACATTAATCTGAAGAGTACATGAAATTTTATTTGGCTCATCATCACTTACTGAAATTTTTCTTTTTAGAAAATTTACTAAATCTTTTTCAGGATATATAATTTGAAATTCAGCGTGGTGAGATTGTAAATCTATTAAATCCCAGTTATTATTAGAGCTAAATCCATGCGGTTCATTAACAACATAGGGTTCTTCAGAATAACTAGATTTCCATTCCTCTTTTAATTCTTCAACGTGAGAATTTATACCAAAAGGTACACAAGGGAATTCGCCTTTAAGATTTTGAAGTATACCAGGAAGTGAATTAAATTCTTCAGTAGTATCATCTAACCAAGTTGGTTCGTGTAAAGGTTTTATTTTTTTATTATTAAGATTGAAAATTGGCATCATTTTACATCCTAATTCATCAATAATAATTTCTCCTCCTGTCCAAACTATTTTATGTTGTTTGATCATTTTTTTTCAATTGATACAATTTCTTCTTCAATAAATTTATTAATTTCGTCCTGATTATAACCAAACTCGCTTAAAATTTCATAACCATGTTCACCAATCATTGGAACTGGTTTTCTTATTATAGGGGGTGTTTCACTCATTTTAACAGCTGGGGATACTGTTGTTACTTTCCCATAATTATCATGATGAAACGTACTAAACATTTTCATGTGCTTAACTTGTGGATCATCATAAACTTCTTTGTGCGTTCTTAAAGGTGCTGTCCAACAACCTTTTTCTGATAATTTTTTATCTAAATATTCAGTAGTGTGTTGTTTAGTAAGACTTTCAATGTAATGGAATATTTCATCGCGTTTTTTTATTTGTAAATCTGAACCCATTGCTCCACTTGGACCCTCACTGTATTTTTTTAGTTCATCATCTCCTAATATTTCAGATAAAACTTCTAAAGATGCAACTGCTATAGTTATATAATCATCTTTTGTTTTATAAATACCAAAAGGTGCTCCAGATCCAGGATGTCCAACACCACTGTCAGGTCTTTCAAATTCTTGATCTAAGTTAAGAACAGCCACAAACTCTTGAAGTTGATGTTGTAAAAGAGCACTCATCAAATCTACTTTAATTTCTTGACCTCTTCCTGTTCTGTTACGATAATGTAGTGCTGATAAAATTCCAATAACCATATTTAAAGAGCCTAGTTGATCAGCAATACCTGCTCCTAATTGTGTAGGTGGATATGAAAATCTACCAGTATTTTTTGCTAAACCTGAAATACCTTGAAGGAGTAAATCCTGACCAGGTTTATTTAAATAAGGTCCCGACTCTCCATATCCAGATCCACTACAATATATAATTTTTGAATTAATTTTTTTAAAATCTTCATAACCATAGCCTCTTTTTGCCATCACGCCTGGTCTAAAATTTTGGATAACAACATCACAGGACTCTGCCATCTTATAGATAATTTTTTTTGCTTCTTGTTTCCTTATATCAAGTGCTAATGATCTTTTATTTCTATTCCATGCCATATAACTCGCAGAAGAATAGCCGCCAACTTTTTTGTTGAAGAAATTCCATCTTCTGAAATCATCTCCAACATGTATGCGTTCAATCTTATAAACTTCAGCACCGTAATCTCCTAATATTTGAGTAGCAAAGGGTCCAGCCAGTAAATGACTAAAGTCTAATATTTTTACATCAGATAATGCGCTTGAGTTATTTAACATTATTCTTTTGAGTGCGAGCCTGCTCCAGGTCTCGTTCTAGGAGTTATAACCAATCCGCCATCTACTCTAAAATCAGAACCATTAGCAAAAGCCCCACCATCAGATGCTAAGTATACTGCAGTCGCTCCAATTTCTTCTGGCTTTCCTATTCTTCCAATTGGATGCATTAAAATAAAATCATCCATTAAACTCCCTGTTCCATCTTCTTCAACTACTTGTTTAACCATTTCAGTTTCAATAGTTCCTGGAGAAATAGTATTTGCTCTAATGTTATATGGACCAAATTCAGA
>MDTG01371471.1_pt1 | contig 20712 bp, 20 predicted proteins | sample 811421 | NCBI WGS metagenome assembly MDTG01 (sample SAMN05326645, study PRJNA326480) | marine metagenome | isolation source: seawater | place: Pacific Ocean: South East | collected 2011
ACCCGGCGCATTTTGCCGGGCGCCTTCGCGGCATGAGCGGTTTTGGTTACTTTTGCCGCACCAAAAGTAACTCGCATCAGCCAGCGAAGCTGGCGGCGAAACGGCCTTTGAAGTTGAAGTTGATTTTGAATTAAAAAGCCGCCGCACCCGGCAAAGGTGCCAAACCCGCCATCGATAGCCGGCCGCAGGCCAAAAAAAAACCTCAATACATGTGTTGCCCACCGTTGATCGACAACGTCGACCCGGTAATGAACCCGGCCTCCGGCGCAACCAGAAACGTCACGCCGCGGGCGATTTCCTCCGGCTGGCCGAGTCGCCCGACCGGAATCCCGGCGACGATCTTTTCCAGCACCCGGTCGGGCACCTTGGCGACCATGCTGGTCTCGATATAGCCGGGCGCAATCGCATTCACGGTGATGCCCTTGGCCGCGCCTTCCTGGGCCAGCGCCTTGGTGAAGCCGTGGATGCCGGACTTGGCCGCGGCGTAATTGACCTGGCCGTACTGGCCGGCCTGGCCGTTGATCGAGCCGATGTTGACGATGCGGCCGTAGCCGCGCTCGCGCATGCCCTCGATGATCGCGCGGCACATGTTGAAACACGAACTCAGGTTGGTCTGGATGACCTGCTGCCATTGCTCGGGCGTCATCTTGTGAAGCGTGCCGTCGCGGGTGATGCCGGCGTTGTTGACCAGGACCTTGACCGGCCCGAGGTCGGACTCGACCCGGGCGACGCCTTCGCGGCAGGCTTCGAAATCGCTGACGTCCCACTGGTATGGATGCGCGCCGGTGGCGGCGGCGAATTCCTCTGCGGCTTCCTTGTTGCCGCCATAGTTGGCCGCGACGGTGAAACCTTCATCGATCAACGCTTTTGAAATGGCCGCACCGATTCCTCTCGTGCCGCCCGTGACAATGGCTACCTGGCTCATGCGCTACCCCGAGTTATATGAGTTATCGATAAATACTGCACGTTGCCGAACCAAAAGTAACTATGCAGCGCACAACACGACATTTTCCAGCGCGTGAATCATGCGCCGCCGGAGACCCTGGTCGACGCCACGAGGTCGTGAACGCTGCGGCGCCCGCGCGAAGCGAAAGCCATCCAGAGGTAGACCAGCATGAGCAGGTTGGAGGCGACCAGCCCGACGCTTTGAACGATGCTCAACGATTCCAGGTCACTGGACAACGCGAAAGCACTCAGATGCGCGAGTTCCCACGGAAGCAGCTTGATTGCGGTTCGCGCAAGCGCACGTGCCGGTCCGAGCGCTTTTCCGTCTGCCGCAACCCGGATCCTGAAGATCCGCTTGCCGAGCGTGCCTCCGCGAGCCGAGGCATCCGACAGCCAGAAATAAAGCCACACCGGAATCGAGAAATTCAGGAGCAGCACGCGCCATATTTCCGGACCGGTGGTCGGAACGTAGCCGATTGCTTGCTGGATGAGGAAGCCGAGCGTCCCCAGCACGGCAAACAGTATGAGAATGTCGGTCATGAATGCCAGCACCCGCCGCAGAAAGAGATTGGGCTTCATGGCGTTTGCTCCATCAGGGATTTGACGGGTATTGCTTACGCATCCAGGCAACGGACTCGCCGATCAACTCGATCAGCACCGCTTCGTCGATATCGGCGAGGCGCTTGATGTAGAGGCAGCTCTTGCCCGTCTTGTACTTGCCGAGTTCGCCCATCAGCGAATCGAAGCGATCGAAGCCGGCCATGATGTAGAGCGAGATGTTCGACTTGCGCGGCGCGAAGCCGGTCAGGAACCAGTCGCCCTCGCGACCGCTGGCATATCGATAGTGGTAGCTGCCGAAGCCCACCATCGACGCGCCCCACATGGTCGCGGGCGCGCCGGTGGCCTCGGCCATGATCCCGGCGATCCGGCTGCAGTCCGCGCGCCGATCCGGATCCTCGATGCCCGCGATGAACGCATCGGCGCTGGCGGCCTCGGGCCGGGTCTTGTTGGTCACGGCATAGTCCCTTTCAATCGACCGCGCTTGAGCCGGATCAGCGCCGAGATGTCCTTGCCGGTCTCGCCACGTTCGATCAATCGGGCATAGTCGTCCAGCGCGTTCGGCAACACAGAGGATTCGAACGACAGTTCTTCCAGCAGCGATGCGCAGATCTTCAGGTCCTTGAGCAGCAGCTTCGGCGCGAATCCGGTCTCGAACGAGTCGGCCAGCATGGTCCGGCCGCGCTTTTCCAGGAACCAGTTGCCGGCCGCGCCGCCGCCGAGGAGTTCCAGCATTTCGTCTTGCGGGAGCCCGAGCTTTTCGACCACGGCGAGACCCTCGCAGACCGCCTCGGCGATGCCGGCGACGATCAGCTGGTTGACCGCCTTGGCCGACTGGCCCGCACCGGCCGGACCGAGGTGCCGCCAGGCCTTGCCGTAGGCCGCGAACACGTTTCCCAGCCGCGAGAACGCGTCGGCGTCGCCGCCGGCCATGACCGCGAGCTGTCCGTTCTTCGCGCCTTCGACGCCCCCGGTGACCGGCGCGTCGACGAACGCGACGTCACGGGTGGCCAGGCGCTCGGAGATTTCCCTGGCGGTGGCCGGCGACACGGTCGAGTGATCGACGACGACAGCGCCCGGCTTCAACCCGGGCTCGAGGTCGGCGATCACCTGGCGAAGGTCGTCGTCGGCCGAGACGCAGACCAGGATCACCTCGACCATCGCGGCCAGCGCGGCCGGTGATTCGGGCGTCTCCACGCGCTCGTGCTCGCGGGCGAATGCTTCGGCCTTGTCGCCGCTGCGATTCCAGACCGCGGTCAGCAGGCCGTTGTCATGCAAGTGCCCGGCCATCGGGCCGCCCATGGCGCCCAGGCCTATGAATCCCGTCGTGATCATTGCGTTGAGCTCCAGTCAGGGGCTTTCTGATAATGACTTGCCGACAATAACGATGGTGAACGGCGTATTGCTCGAAGATTACACGCAATACCGTAGCCCGGGTAAGCACAGCGCACCCGGGATCAGGCCGGTCCGGTCTGCGGCCCCGGATGCGCGCGATGCGCTTATCCGGGCTACAACATCGAAAGCAGTTGGTAGACGATTATCGCGCCGACGTAACCGGCCGCGCCGTAGGCGGCAAACATCTTCGCCGGGAGCTTCCACGAACCCGACTCGCGGGCCAGGATGGCCATGGTCGAGACGCACATCAGCGCGACCGAAAAGAACACCAGCAGCGCCGCGCCCGAAGCGAGCTCCATGCCGCTGGAATGGATCCGCTCGACCAGCGGGACCATGTTCTGCTCGGCGAACTGGATGCCGAAGATCGTGCCCAGCGTGCCGACGAACACCTCGCGCGCCAGGAACGAGGTGAGAATGGCCACCCCGTAGCGCCAGTCCAGCCCCAGCGGCGCGAACACCGGCTCGATGACCCGCCCGATGGTGGCCAGCCACGACGAGCCCAGGTCGGTGCCGCCGTTGGGGAAGTAGCCCAGGATCCAGACCACCACGGTCACCGACAGGATCACGCCGCCGGCCTTGGTGACGAAATGCATGCAGCGGTGCGCCGATTTCTGGATCAGCGGCCCCAGCGCCGGCATGCGGTAGGCGGGCATCTCGAGAATGAACGGCACGTCCGCGTCGGCCGCGACATCCCGCCGCGATGCCAGTCCCGCGACCAGCAGCCCGAACAGCAGCCCGAAGAAGTACAGCGCAAACATCGCCAGCCCCTGCATGCCGACCAGGCCGGCCATGGCCGTGGTCTGCGGGATGAAGGCCGCGATCAGCAGCGCGTAGACCGGCAGCCGCGCCGAACACGGCATCAGCGGAATGGCCATGTAGGTCAGCCGGCGCCGGCGCGGCGAATCGATGGCGCGCGCGGCATACACGCCGGGAATGGCGCAGGCCACGCCCGAAAGCATCGGGATGAAGCTCTTGCCCGTCAATCCGAAAAAGCGCAGCGGGCGATGGCAGATCAGCGCCGCGCGCGCCATGTAGCCGGAGTCCTCGAGCAGCCCGACGATGAGTGTGAGCACGAAGATCTGCGGCACGAACACCAGGAAAGCGCCGACCCCGGAGAAGATCGCGTCGGAGGTGAAATCGGCCGCCAGGCCGGGCCCCATCAGCGGTACCAGCCAGGCTGCGATCGCGCCCAGGCCGCCCTCGACGGCGTCCATTGCCGGTGCGGCGCCGGTGAAGATCGACTGGAACAGCAGGTACATGATGGCGAAGAACGCCAGTCCGCCGAACCACGAATGCAGGAAGAACGCATCCATCCGGTTCTGCGAGCGCACCAGCATGTCGCCGCGCGGGCCGTACTTGCCGGCCAGCCGGTGCGCCTGCTGCTGGATCAGCAGCTCGGGGTTGATCTCGATCTGGGGCGCCGGTTCGGGCACCTGCCGCGGCGGATCCTCGCGCAGCCGATCGAGAAGCTCGGGCATGCCCCGGCCGGTGCGCGCCGAAAGCGGGATCACCGGGGCGTCCAGCTCGCGCGCCAGGCCGTCGAGGTCGAGTACGACCTTGTGGGCATCGAGCACGTCCATCATGTTGGCCACGACGATCACGTGCTTGCCCTTGCGGCGCGCGTGGCGGATCACCTGCAGCGTCAGGTAAAGGCTTTTTTCCATGCGCGTGACGTCGATGACGCAGACCACGTGCGACACCTCCGGGCTGGCCAGGCCGGCATGAAACTGCTCGACGGCCACTGTTTCGTCGGCCGACAGCGCGCGAAGCGAGTAGCTGCCGGGATAGTCGGTGAGCGTGACGCCGGGAATCGCCGGCATCGGCCCGTGGGCGAGTTCTATCGTGATGCCGGGAAAGTTGGCGACCTTCTGCTTCAGACCCGTCAGCCGGTTGAACAGCAGGGTCTTGCCGCAGTTCGGACTGCCGACCAGCATCACCCGGCGGTTCATGCGCCCGCCTCCAGCGGCTGCATCATCACGTGCGCGGCGACGTCCTCGTCGAGCGAGTACACGGTGTTGCTGACGCGGTAGACCCGCGGCGCGCCGAACGCAGGGCGCAGCAGGCAGGTGACGACCTCGCCGGCGTGAAAGCCCATCTCGGTCAGCCGCTGGCGATACGAATCCGGCAGCGCGTCGGTAAAGCCGCGAATGGCGGCGCGCTGGCCCTTGGTCAGTGTCCAGAGTGGAACGGTGTGCATTTTTCGCGGAGCTGTCGTGCTCGCTGTCGCAGGTGGATATGCAAACGATACTTGTTTACATCCGGGCCGAGTTGATCAAGCGCAATTTTCTGGCCCGGCACTCGGCCCTGTAGGCCGGGTAGGCGCAACGCACCCGGGATCGACGTCGGGTCAGCCTTCGGCCCCGGATGCGCACTGCGTGCTTATCCGGGCTACAAAGAGCGTCAGCCCTGTAGGGGATCGGCGTCAGTCGCCGGCCAGGTAGGTGTAGGCCGATAGCCCCTCGGCCAGCAGCCGCTCTATCGCCTCGGCCTCCTCGCGCTCCAGCCCGGCGGCGGTGACCTTGGCACGGCAGGCGGCCAGCAGCTGGCGCGGCTGGAAGCCGACCAGTTTCAGCAGGCTGTCGGCGGTATCGCCCGGCCGCGCGTTGCGCAGCGAGAAGCCATCCTCGCCCAGCACCACGTCGACGCTGTCGGTGTCGCCGAACAGGTTGTGGATGTCGCCCAGGGTTTCCTGGTAGGCGCCGGCCATGAAGATGCCCAGCAGGTATTCCTCGCCCGGCGCGATCTGGTGCACCGCCAGCGTGGGCTCCAGCAGGCCGCGCTCGACGTACTGGTCGATACGTCCGTCGGAATCGCAGGTCAGGTCTTCCAGCACCGCGCGTCGGGTGGGTTCCTCCTCAAGGCGCTGCAGCGGCACGATGGGAAATACCTGGTCGATCGCCCAGATGTCGGGCAGCGACTGGAAGATCGAAAGGTTGATGAAGTACTTGTCGGAAAGCTGGAACCGGATCCGGTCGCGCAGTTCCCGGTGCCGCCGGTGTTCCGGGTCGAGCCGGCCGGCGACGCGTTCCAGGATTGCGAAGTAAAGCGGCTCCAGGCGGGCGCGGTCGACCAGCTTGAGATCGCCGTAAAGGAACAGGTTGCGGCCTTCCTCCAGCCAGTGCTCGGCCTCGAGAAAGCTCTCCTCGGGCTCGCGATTGTCGATGTCGGCCAGCAGCTCGCTGAGATTGACGACCACCGCGTGGCTGTCGTCGGAAATCGCGAACTCCAGGCCGCGCGGAAATTCCTCGGTGGCCGTGACATTGGTCACCAGCACCGCATGGTGGGCGGTCAGCGCGCGACCGGATTCGGAAAAAAGGTCCGGCATCGCGATGTCGCGATCGCGGCACAGCTCGGCCAGACCGGAGACGATCGCATGGGCGTACTGGGCCATCGAGTAGTTCATCGAGCAGTAGGTGCGCGATCGTCCGCCCTCGTAGTCCACGCCCAGGCCGCCGCCGATGTCCAGCATCGATATCGGCACCTCGTCGGCGACCAGCTCGGCGTAGTAGCGGCCGGCCTCGCGAACGCCGTTCTGGATATCGCGCAGGTTGGAGATCTGGGAACCCATGTGGAAATGCAGCAGCTGCAGCCATTCGAGGCAGCCGGCCTCGCGGATCGCCTCGACCAGGTCCAGCAGCTGCCCGGCCGCCAGCCCGAACTTGGCGCGCTCGCCGCCGGTGTTCTGCCAGTTGCCCTTGCCCAGCGCGGACAGCCTGAGCCGCACGCCCAGCACCGGATCGACGCCAAGCGTCGCGGCATGCTTGCGGATCAGCGGCCATTCGCCGGGCTTTTCGATCACGATGATGATCCTGAGCCCGAGCCTTATCCCGCTCAGCGCCAGGCGAATGTACTGGGCGTCCTTGTAACCGTTGCACACGATGGTGCCGCCGGGTCGGCTGACCGCCAGCGCGGTGATCAGCTCCGGCTTGCTGCCCACTTCCAGGCCGAGGTCGGATACCGATGCCAGCGCGCCGACGACCGATGCCTGCTGGTTAACCTTGATCGGGTAGACCGGCGTGTAGCCGCCGGCGTATTCGGCATTCGAGATCGCGCTCTCGAATGCCTCGCGCAACTGGCCGGCGCGGTATTTCAGCAGGTCGGGAAAGCGGACCAGCAGCGGCAGCCGCATGCCCTGCCCGCGCGCCTGCTCGACGATCCGGGTCAGCGCGAGCTTCGGTCCTGTCGCACCGACCGGAGCGGCCACCAGGTGACCTTCGGCATCAACGTCGAAAAAACCTTCCGACCAGGCGGGAATGGCGTAGCGACGTCGCGCGGCTTCGATTCGGTCGGAACTCATGCACTTTTCCCAGAATTTGGCAGTAGCGGCATTGTAAGACGCCGCGCTCGTTAAAATGATCGATCGAAATTGACAAAGGAACACGCATGTTGCCGAAAGACGAGACCTGGTTCACCGAAGTCTGCGAGGAAGCCGGCAGCGTGGTCGGCTGGAAGGTGGAAAAACAGCTGGCGCACGTCGAGACCGAGTTCCAGACGATCGACGTCTACAGGACCGCCCACTGGGGCAACCTGATGGTGATCGACGGCTTCGTGATGCTGACCACGCGCGACAATTTCCTCTACCACGAGATGCTGACCCACCCGGCGATGTTCTCGCACCCGTGCCCGAAGACCGTGGCGATCATCGGCGGCGGCGACTGCGGCACGCTGCAACAGGTATTGACCCACCCGGAAGTCGAATCGGCGGTGCAGTGCGAAATCGACGAGCAGGTCACGCGCCTGGCTGAACAGCACTTCCCCGAGCTCTGCGAGCGCAACGACGACCCGCGCGCCACGCTGGTGTTCGACGACGGGCTGGCCTGGATCCGCAACGCCGAGGCCGGCTCGCTTGACGTGATCATCGTCGATTCCACCGACCCGATCGGACCGGCCGAGGGATTGTTCGGACCCGGATTCGTCGCCGACTGCTTCACCGCGCTGGCCGACGGCGGCATCCTGGTGCAGCAAAGCGAAAGCCCGCTGCTCCACCAGCACCTGATTTCGGGGATCAGGCAGAACATGGAAAAAGCCGGGTTCGAGACGATCAGGACGCTGGGATTCCCGCAGCCGTCCTATCCGTCGGGCTGGTGGTCGTGCACCAAGGCGCGCAAGCACGGCATCCTCGCCCCGCCCGACCTCGACCGCTTCGACGCCAGCGGCATCGTCACCCGCTACTACAATCCGGAAGTCCACCGCGGCGCGCTGGCCACGCAGATGCCGTAAGAAGCGGGAGCCAAGACGCGTGAATGGTGAATGGCTGGCGCTGGCTGCCGTCAGCCACTACTTTTGGGCGGGACAGCTTTCGTAGGAGCCTGCTTGCAGGCGAAAAAACGGGCCTCCGTAGCCATTCGCCTGCAAGCAGGCTCCTACGAATAGCGGATCCCTGACTCGACAGTTCTGTAGCCCGCTTGCGCGTGCGTGTACGCGCGAATCCAATCACGCGGTCGCGGACCGCACGGGCTGGCCCAACAGGGCCTTTCAGAGGTTTGAATTTGTGACTGGCCCCGGGTGCGCTTCGCTTACCCGGGCTACTGAAGCAATAACGGGTTTTACGCGGTTTGGGGCAATTCGACCACCGGGATCGACACGCGGGCGGCGTGCTGGGTGGTTCTCAGGATGGCTTCGGCCTCGTCGGCGCACTGTCCGCAGCAGTCCGCGCAACCGGTGCGCATCTTCAATTCCTCGAGCGAATCCACCCCACGACGCGCGTGTTCGCGGATTTCGCGATCGGTTACGGCATTGCAGACACATACGAACATGAACCTAGATTAATACGAATGCGAACGATTGTCAATACATGAATTGAATTAGTCGCATTCTTTTAATATAGCCGCCCGCAAGCTCACTTTCGCCAGCACCCGGCTACCTGCCCACGCACCGATATCGCACATCTCTCCCGGGAAAATTGACCTGTGTCATACCAAATACGAATGGTTATCATATATACTTCGAATCACGTTCAAATAATTTGTTCCCAGGAGTTCTTCCAGTGTTTCACCCAGACCAAGATGACCGAACCCGCCCCGCATCGCGCCTGAAATCCAGCGCCCTGTTGCTGGCCGTGGCCATTCCGTTTCTGTCCGCCACCATCCAGGCCGACGATCAGCAGGCCGGCTCCGGCAATTCCGATCGCCCGGGCCCGGCCGCCGAGTCCGAGCAATCGAGCGAAATGCCGATGGCGCTCGCGCCGGTGGCCATCCTCGGCTCCGCCGAAGCGGCGCTGCAGGTGCCCGGCGGTGCCACGTTCATTTCCGAGCAGGATCTCGAGAAGTTCGAGTTCACCGACATCCAGCGCGTGCTGCGCCAGGTGCCGGGCGTCTCGATCCAGCTCGAGGACGGCTACGGCCTGAGGCCCAACATCTCCATCCGCGGCACGCCCTCGGATCGCTCCGCCCGCATCACGCTGCTTGAAGACGGCGTACCGATCGCGCCGGCCCCGTATGCCGCGCCGGCCGCTTATTACTTCCCCACCGCCGGGCGCATGCAGGGCATCGAGGTGCTCAAGGGTCCGGCCGCAGTCCTCGAAGGCCCCTACACCACCGGCGGCGCGATCAACATGCTTTCGACCCGGATTCCGGACGTCGCGCGCGGCCAGGCCACGTTCGAGGCCGGCAGCCACGGGCATCTCCGCGGCCACGTCTGGTACGGCGACAGCACCGACCGGTTCGGCTACGTGATCGAGGGCCACGAATGGCGCTCCGACGGCTTTCAGAACATCGACCGATCGAACCGCGATACCGGCCTGAACAAGGGCGACTACACCGCCAAGTTCCGGATCAACACGCCTTCGAGCCGCGAGAACTACCACGCGCTGGACCTCAAGGTGCAGTACGCCGACGAGACCTCCAACCAGACCTATTTCGGCCTGACCGACGCCGATTTCGCCCAGAGTCCCAACCGGCGCTACGGGCTGAGCGAGCTCGACCAGATCAATACCGAGCACGAACAGGTCATGGTGAGCTACACCGGCCGAATCGGCGACTCGCTGCAGCTGAAGGCCACCGCCTACAACAACGAATTCGAGCGCGCCTGGTTCAAGACCGAGGGCATCGACTTCGACGGCAGCCCGGACGCCCAGAACTTCTCGCGCACCAGCTGGTTCAACGTGATCCAGGCGGTCAACCGCGGCGAATCCATGGGCGGCTTCAGCGCCGCCGAACTGCAGGCCATCCTGGACGGCACCCTGGACACGGCGGAAGGCGCAATCGAACTGCGCAACAATTCCCGCGAATACTATTCCCGCGGCGTGCAGGGCGAAGCGACGATCATGTTCGACACCGGCTCGCTCTCGCACCGGCTGCGCGTCGGCATGCGCTACCACGAAGATGAAGAGGACCGGCTGCAGCGCCAGAGCACCTATACCCAGGTCAACGGCAGCCTGGTGCTGGACGATTTCGGACTGCTGGGCAATGCCGGCAACCGCATCGAACAGGCCGAAGCGCTGGCCGCATGGGTCTACGACACCATCGAAATCGGCCGCCTCACGCTGAGCCCCGGCGTGCGCATCGAAGACATGAAACTCAGCCGCACGCGTTACGAGGATCGCATCTCGCGCACCGACGACCCGTCCAGCCGCGCCCCGGACAACCTGCGCGACACGCGCAGCGACGACGTGACCGCCGTGCTGCCGGGCATCGGCGCCCGCTATGCCGTGAACGACGACTTCGACCTGATCTTCGGCGTCCACAAGGGCTTTTCGGCGCCGTCCTCGGATCCCGATACCGACGAAGAAGAATCGACCAACTGGGAAGCGGGCTTCCGCTACAACGGCGACCTCGCCTCACTTGAAATGATCGGTTTCATCAACGACTTCGAAAACCTCGTCGGCGTCTGCACCGCGTCCAGCGGGGCAAACTGCGACGTCGGTGACGTGTTCAGCGGCGACGCCGCGCGGACCCGAGGCCTCGAAACCCGCTTTTCGACCGACTGGTCGCAAACCAGCAGCTTCGGGCTCCCGCTGGAAGCCACCTGGACCTGGACCGACGCCGAGTTCCGCAGCGACCTGGCCGATACCAACTTCTTCGGCGACGTGGAAAAGGGCGACCCGGTCCCGTACATCCCGGATCACCAGTTCTACATCTCGCAGGGCGTGGTCTGGCAGCGCTGGGCCGGGTACCTCAGCGTCAACTACATCGACGAAGTCTGCGCATTCGCCTCCTGCGGCCCGTTCGAGCAGACCGACTCGCTGACCACCATCGACGCCTCGGTGCACTACGACCTGACGCCGCGCATCCAGATCTTCGGCCTGGCCCAGAACCTCAACAACGAAGACGGCATCGCCGGCCGCCAACCCCGCGGCGCCCGCCCGAACCTGGACCGCACGTTCATCGGCGGATTGCGGATTCAGCTGTAGGCGTTAACCTTTCCCGCGCCACTTTGCTCCCTGCGCTAGCCGGCCCTTGGGTCGGCTTTTTTTATTCTTTCACCGGGTGATACGTGAGGTTTGGGGGTCATTATGAATGGGTATCCGGATTCCCCTGTAGCGACCACCAGGCGCCTGACCGCCAGATAACTTGCTTTCCAGGGACTGCCCACTTAAAACACGGACTTAACCCTAATGCTCAGCCAGAAAGCGCAAGCAGGCGCGTTTATGTGATTGCTATCTTTCCAGGGTCAGATAACGGGGCTCACTCATCCCAATCACGATACTTGTATTTCTTTGCTTCTTCTGATTGATGGTCACATGGTACTCAAGGGGCAATGCCATTTGACGTCGTTCTTCAGTCGAGTAGCCAGCGCTCGTTGAAAAAGGGGTCTCCCACTTGACTGATACGGAACCTGTTTCAGAATCAATCCTGCACGTAGAACCTTCATCGACCTTGGTTATCACTTTATGTTCCGAGACCGAAAACAGGACTTTGCACGAATACAGCCCAACGATCTCTTTATAGTCCTCGGTGCTGTAATCGAATCTGACATCCAACTGGTGTTTGTAAGTTCCGGGCTTGCCCAGTTCAGACACTTCGAGGTTGCTGATAACGGCCTGGCTATTTTCGATGCCCGAATAGTCAGTCGAGGCACAGCCCGCCAGAATGGCAATAGCCGCGATTCCCGGAACTTTCTTCATGTTTACCTCCTTGGAAAAGAAAACGCGTTGGCTCAGGCACGCTTGAAGATCCGTCGGGATCGGCTCTGATTTTCCGAATTGACTCGCGCCGGCGCACGAAACACGAACCGACCACATTCCGCTATTCGATTGCTTCCCTGGAAAACTAGTCGCCGGCGTTCGCAGCGCCGCTGACTCGTCCCAGATAGCAAAATATAACGACCGCGAGCGCTGTCATGATCAACGATTCCGATCGCGCATCAGGAACGATGACACCGTATAGCGCGAAAAAAATCGCCCCGCAGCCGGCAACGGTCTTTCTCGCCGTCATCGTGCGACCGGAAGCCGACGAGCCCAAAAGGAGAGCCAGCGACAGGAAAACAGCCAAAACAATCAGAAGAAATACAGAGCCCATAAAACATCACCCACTGCCTGAATCTACCGATTCCCGCTACGAAATCTGCAGGCTGAAACCGTAGCACAAGATCGCGTCGCCGCCAAAACCATTCGCAGTGACGAGCTCGAACCGCAATGCACTCGGGCCTGTGGTGCTGGTGGCGGCTCGTCGCTGGGCTTGCGGGGGTACGTGCGTCCCGGAAAGGTATATTTATATCCAGTTTATCAGGCGTCATTGCTTTTGCTGCATGGTCGACTGGCGTGCAGCCCGGATTCGGGCCGGCGATTGTATTGACTGATGAACCGCTGATAGCATGTAGCACACATGAACCGGAGACTGCCATGAGTCACATGATCCAGATCCGCAATGTGCCGACCAGCCTGCACCGCGCCCTGAAAGCGCGCGCGGCATTGGAGGGCAGGAGCATGAGCGATCTGTTGCTGGAACAGATCGAAGCATCGCTGGCGCTGCCGTCAGAAGCCGAGTTGCGTGAGCGGCTCCGCACCGCCGAGCCGTTCGGCATGACCGAATCCTCGGCCGGGCTGATTCGGCGGGAACGCGGCGCTGATTACCCGCGATGAACGCCTGGCACGCGCCAGCGGTCTGGGTGACGGCGTCATGCTGACCTGAGCCCGGGTTGCCGAGTAATGACCGCGGAACCAAAAACAGAGACACCCAAAGCGAAACAGAATAAACGAAGACACACATAACGAAAGAGGAAACACAATCTTTCCACTGCTATTCCGGGCTTGGCCACTGCAGACGCACGATTAGCTCAGGTCCTCACAACAGTTGATCAATTTCTGACCAATTCGACAGGTTTCAGACATGCCGAAGGTGGCCGGGCTGCCATTCGTGAGACTTCGGGGTTGGGCGGTGGATTTCGGTGGGTGTCCGGATTAACTAAGGAATTTTTTCAGACAGTCTCTAATACGATTATGGACATAGCTGTCAGGTTAACCAAGGCGTGTGGCACCGACGCCGCAATGAAGCCAGCTTTAAAAGACCGGCCGCGCCACGCGAGATACGCGCAGGAAAGAACGAAGAAGCTCCAAACGGTACCGAAGAACCATAAGGCACCAAAACTTCCGTGGAAAAGTCCCCAGACTAGAGCCGACAGCATTGCCACCACTACGGGACGGCTCGAAACGCTCCCCAAGATCTTGATACCGCCAATCAGGACCAGGGTCTCGACAATGGGCGCAAATATCACGGCTCCAAGAAAATTCGAGACCGACACCTCTCTAGCCGGAGCTGCAATTGACTCAAGAGAGAATCCCAGAAGTGCAAACAGTCCCGCGGCAAGCGCAAAGAGCAGTACCGATGGGATCAGCGCGATGGGCCAGGCTTCCAAAGAATATCGCCAAAGCGATACCTTTGGCGATAGCAACCTGGCAACGAGCTTTGTGCTTCGAAACACCCTATGGCCATTTTTCGGTTGTGCAGACGCGATTTCTGACGATCCTTGATGCGCAGACCCTTTCATGAGAAGCCGATCCCGATGTCCACCTTTTTTGGTCATCGTACCTCGTTCGGGGAATAAACGGAGCCGCGCATGGCGAAAGAGCGTGCGGCGAGGCGGGTGCCCGGAATCCGGGTAGAATCAACGCCTACAGCAGCGCCAGCGCCAACGATCATGACCGAAAGAAAACTCAGCACCTGGGTCGCGACTGCGGAAATCATCTCCGCCGCGGCGGTCGTGATTTCCCTCGTCTACGTCGGCCTCGAGATCAACCGGAGCACGCTGGAGTCCGAAGCCGATATCCAGGCCGAGTTGTTGACCTACACCACGCAGCGCCGATACCTGGTCATCGAGAGCAACGACCTGGCGTCTCTGCTGGCGAAGGGGTACGCCGATCCGGGCAGCCTGACGCCTCCTGAACGATTACGGTTCCAGAGCTACATCGAGTTGTTCTACGTTGCCTGGGAACGTGCCTTCATGACCTACGACGCAGGGGTGCTGTCCGAAGGCCTGTTCGTCCCATGGAACGACTGGTTCGTTTCCGTCGCGGAGCGTGATCCGCCGTTCGTCTGGCCAATGGTTCGTAACTCGCAGGATTGGGGCCCGCCGTTCATTCAGCACGTCGACCGAGAGCTGAGCTACCCGACGTCCAGTACGGACGAATCTGAGGAGACAAGCGGAGCCACCCATAACTAAAGAGGACGAACGAAGTCCGGGTTCAACCTCCGGTATGCTGCAAGCTCAGGCAACCATCGGGATGCCCTGTGGATCGAATTCGAACCGATGCCGTCGCCGTCTCGGCGGTCGCCATCGTATTTCTCGTCGTTGCCGTCATCGGCTTCACGCCGCGCTACTTCGGCCCGCTTTTTGCCGGCGGCTATCAGTCACCCAGTGCCTGGATGCATGTGCACGTCATCAGCTCCCTGCTGTGGCTGATGGTGTTCCTGGTCCAGCCGCTGCTGATCCTGCGAAAGAACTTCGATCGCCACCGCCTGGTCGGGCGCGCGGGGCTGCTTATAGCCGTCATGACCGCACTCACCGGCATAGCGATCCAGCTGGACCTGCTGCCGGTCGTCCCGGGCGATACCGGCAACGTTGCCGCGTTCACCGCACGCTTCACGGCCGGTCTGGGTATCTTCATTCCCGCGGTGGCGTTCGCGGTGGTCTATCGGCGCAGGACGGCCTGGCATCTGCGCCTGATGTATCTGGCCACGATGTCGTTGATGCCCTCACCGTTCGGACGAATCCTCATCCACTATCTCGGCATTCCACTCGACGCGGCCGGTCCGATCATCGGGCTGTTCAACGTGTCGCTTGCCGCGGCGCTTCCAATCTACGACAAGCTCGTCCACGGCAAGGTCGAACGGATCAGCTGGATCGCGTTCGTCGCAGTGCTCGCCGCGGGGGCGATGATCGGGTTCCTCACCAACAATGCAAGCTGGATCGACCTGTTGACCGGTCAGTAGATCGGGAAGCCTGCCCTAGCCATTCCAGATGCCCAGCATCGCGCCGGCCCCCAGGACCAGGGCACCTCCTACTTCAGCCGCTATCAGCAGCACCATGAATAGGCCGGTCAACCAAGGCGGCAGGAGTCTTCCGCCCAGCCGATGAGGACGGCGGAGCTGGTTATCGGTATCCTGGAGCAGGCCGTGGAGCACATAAGTACCGATAGCAAGGGCAAAAAACGCCAGGGCCGAGACGGCCGCCGCAACATTGATCGGAGCGCGCCAGATGCTATAGCTGCTGAACGCGGCCAGCAGGAGTGCAGCGAAACTGTAGAGCAGCGAGCTCCGATGGGCGATATCGACATAGACCGGCGATGAAGCGTCTTCGCTTTTCGCAATATGCCTGTACTTCCATATCCCGGTGATCAACCCTGTCATGAAGAACAGGAAAGCGGCTGAAAGGCATATCTTCTCTGCCAAAGACATAGGTTGGCTCCTCGGTTAGAGGGTCTTCAGGGTCGGTTCTTGTTTCTTGTGTTTTCCCGGAACGGGGCAAGAAGCAGGATCCGGCGCCTTTTTGCCCGCTTCGCTATTCCACGATTCTTACGGACTGTTCTTTTTCGCGGCCTGGAGACCGCTCCTACGTTGATATCGGAGTCCGCTCTTGCGTGGATATCGCGGAAACCGCAACGCCCGATCATTCCTCGCTCGTGTCCACCAACCCCGGCCCCGAACCGAAATCCACCGGCGATTGCGCCGCGAGCCACGCCAGCACGGCATAGGCGGCGACGTTCTGGGCCATTTCGGCCGGGTCGATCTTGTCGAAGGTGTCGTTTTCGGTGTGGTGGTAGTCGAAATATTTCGTGCCGTCCTGGCTGAGGTCGGCGGCTGCAAGGCCGTGGATGGACATCGGCATGAAGTCGGGGCCGCCGCGGGCCTGGGTTCGGCCGCCCATGGCGATGCCGAGCATTTCAAGTTCGGCGTGGATAGCTCCGATGACCGGCCAGGCCTCGTCGCTGACGCGGGCCGAGATCTCGTAGACCGGGCCGGCGCCGAAGTCGGATTCGGCGGCCAGTTGATAGTTCTCGATGTTGTCCTTGTGCGCGTCGGCCCACGCGCGACCGCCCCACAGGCCGATTTCCTCGGCGGCGAACAGGATGACGCGGATGGAGCGCTCGGGGCGCTCGGCGTGCTCCATGATGAGCCTGGCCGCCGCAGTAACGATGCCCACGCCGGCGCCGTCGTCGATCGCACCGGTGCCCACGTCCCAGGAATCGAGGTGCGCGCCCAGCGCCACGATCTTCTCGGGGAACTTGCTGCCGGTGATTTCGGCTATTACATTCTGGCTGGTATAGGGCTCGTTGACCTGGGCGCCGATGTCGACACTGAGCCGCACCGGCTCGCCCATTTTGATCAGCCGCTCGAGCTGGTCGGCATCCGGGTTCGATATGGCCGCGGCCGGGATGCGGCGGCTGCCGGCGTCGAAGCGCATCGTCCCTGTGTGCGCGAATCGATTCGTGGACGTGCCGACCGAGCGGATGATCAGCGCCAGCGCGTCCTTTTCCGCCGCCGCCATGGAACCCGTGCTGCGCGCGGCCACCGTGGCGCCGTAGCCGGAGCCGTCGCGGGCGCGCTCCATGCGCTTGCGGATGAACACGATCTTGCCGGCCACGTCCTCGGCCGGCGCGGCCTGCAGCGCGGCGAGGTCGTCGAACATCACCACTTCGGCTTCGACCCCGCCTTCGGGCGTGCCGGGCGAAAAACCGATCGCCAGAGACACCAGGTCCTGCTCGACAGGCGAAGTGATCGAGACCCGTTCGTGCTCGCGCGTCCAGGTCGGGAAGGTCGCCGGCTCGGTCCAGACCCGGTCGAAGCCCAGCGATTCCAGCTTTTTGACGGCCCATTCGACCGCGCGCGCGTCGTTCTCCGACCCCGCCAGGCGATTGCCGATGCGCGTGGTCAGGTCTTCGGTGATTTCATAACCGAGGTTGCTCTCGAGCGCGACGGCCCGCAGTTCGCGCGCGGTTTCGATCTGATTGGTCTCGAACTGCGGGGCCTCGACCTGCGCCGCCTGCAGGCCGGCGACCGACATCGCCGCCAGCGCGACGGCTACGACAATCTTCATGAATACTCTCCAATGAATTCGGCAACGCCTTCCAGGAACATCTGGACGGCAATGGCGACGAGCAGCATGCCCATCAGGCGTTCGGTCGCGATCAGGCCACGCTTGCCCAGTAAATGTTTGATCAGCGGGGCGGCGGCCAGGATTATTGCCGTGGCGGCCCAGGCCAGGAAAAGCGCCAGCGACCAGAGTCCGAGCCGATCGGGATGGCGCGTGGCCAGCAGCAGCAGGATCGCCATGGCGCTGGGACCGGCCACCATGGGAATCGCCAGCGGCACCAGGAAGGGCTCCTCGTGCTCGTCGGGCTCGTCCTCGCGCATCTGGCGCTGGACCGGGAAGATCATCTTCAGCGCGATCAGGAACAGGATGATGCCGCCGGCCACGCTGATCGAGTACTGGCTCAGGTGCAGCGCGGCCAGCAGGTACTGGCCGCCGAACAGGAACGCGAACAGGATCACCAGCGCCAGAACAAGCTCGCGCGCGAGCACCTTGTAGCGCCGCTCGGGTTTGACCGTGTCGAGCACGGAGATGAAAATCGGGATGTTGCCGAGCGGGTCCATGACCACGAACAGCAGCACGAAGGCGCCTATCAAGTCCATTCAGTCGGTATCCATTCAGTCGCGATCGGAATCCGCCGAGTACGGCTTGACGCCGCCGCTGTCGCGACGCTTGTCATGACGAGTGTCATGAGCCGTGTCGCGGCGGTTGGAATGGCGATTGTCATGACGATTGTCATGACGATTGTCATGACGATTGTCATGACCATCGTTATTACGGTTGTCGGCCCCCTCCTCCCGGAAGGCCGGCACCAGCGGTTCGAGGTGGCGCAGGGCGCGCTGGTAGACGCGCCGCTTGAACGAAATGACGTTGTTGGCCGGATACCAGAAGTCGACCCAGCGATAGTGGTCGAACTCGGGTGTGTCGGTGGCGTCCAGCCTGACGACCGATTCATCGGCCAGGAAATGCAGCAGGAACCAGACCTGCTTCTGTCCGACGCAGACCGGGCGCTGGTTGCGGCGGCGCAGTCGGCGCGGCAGGCGATAGCGCAGCCAGCCGGGCGTGGCGCCGAGCACGTCGACATGCTCGGGCTGCAATCCTGTTTCCTCCGCCAGCTCGCGATACATGGCCTCCAGCGGCGTCTCGTCGGTGTTCATGCCGCCCTGCGGAAACTGCCAGCCATCCTGGCCGGCCCGGCGGGCCCAGAAGACCCGTCCGTCATCGCGCGCCAGTACTATGCCCACGTTCGGGCGAAAGCCGTCGGCGTCAATCATGTTGTCCTTGTCTGCAAACGTTCCCGGCCTTTCGGCATCGCGTGCCGTAAGCTAGGGCCCGTCGCATAAAATATTGCACTGTCCTCATGTTAATCAATTCTCGGTCCGGAGACCAGACAATCCGTTCACGAATCCGCAGCGCCGCGGGTTGTCGCCCATGACGGGGAAGTCCGCCCTGCCCGTGCTGTCGGTGCTGGTGGCAGTACTCTTCGGCAGCCTCGCGCTTGCCCTGGCGCTGGGCAACGGCAGCTTCGGCTGGCCCGACAGCGCGGTGGACTGGCAGATCGTGCTCGAAATCAGGCTGCCGCGCGCCCTGGCGGCGCTGGCGACCGGCAGCCTGCTGGCGCTGGCCGGCACCCTGATGCAGGTATTGCTGCGCAATCCGCTGGCCGATCCCTACGTGCTGGGCGTGTCCGGCGGCGCGGCGGCATTCTCGCTGGCCGGCATGCTGCTGGCTCTTGCGATCCTGCCGATCGAGCTGCTGGCGTTCGCCGGCGCGCTGGTCTCGTCGGTAATCGTGTTCGTGCTCGGCCAGGGCAGCGGTCCGTGGTCGACCGCCCGAATGCTGCTGACCGGCGTGGTGGTGGCCGCCGGCTGGGGCGCGCTGATCAGCCTGATGCTGGCGCTGGGCGACGACCAGAGCCTGCGCGGCATGCTGTTCTGGCTGATGGGCGACCTGAGCTACGCGCGAATCTCCGGCTGGTGGCTGCCCGGCGTTGCCGCAATCACGGTGCTGCTGATGCTGCGCGCGCGCAGCCTCAACATCCTGGCCGCCGGCGAGACCCAGGCGGCCCTGCTGGGCGAGGACCCGCGCCGGCGCTATACGGAAATTTACGTCGTCGCCTCGGCGCTGACCGCGCTGGCGGTATCGATTGCCGGGACCGTCGGCTTCGTGGGGCTGATCGTGCCGCACCTGATGCGCCTGGTGGTCGGCGCCGATCACCGGAGATTGTTGCCGGCCGCCGCACTTTTCGGCGGCGCGTTCCTGGTGCTCGCCGACACCCTGGCGCGCAACCTGTTCAGCCCCAGGCAACTGCCGGTCGGGGTGCTCACCGCGTTGATCGGGGTGCCGTTGTTTCTTTTGTTGTTGAACCGGACCGGGAACAGGAAATGAGAAAAGCTTTTTTTGCCGCGGATGGGCGCGGATGGACACGGATAAACCCAAGAAAGGCTGGATATGCTTTGAAACTGCACGGGCAATCATCTGTTTTATCAGTGTTCATCCGCGTTCATCCGCGGCTGAAAAGCGTCTTTCCCGTGCGTCCACAGTGGCTTCAGCGATGATTGAGTCATCCACGCATGAACCGATCCTCGAGTGCCGGGATCTTTGCGTCTCCATCGGCGGGCAACGGGTCGTGGATTCGCTGGACCTGGAGGTTTCGGCCGGGCAGTCGATCGGGATCCTGGGGCCCAACGGGGTGGGCAAGACGACGCTGTTGCTGGCGCTGGCGGGGGTTCGGGGCAAGGATGCAGGGACCGTTTCGCTCGACGGGCGGGACATGGCGCGGCTTCCGCGCCGCGAGATCGCCCGCGGGCTGGGGATGCTGACGCAGAACACCCGGTTCGCGTTCGACGCCAGCGCGCTGGAAGTGGCCTTGAGCGGCCGCCATCCGCATATCGGCACGCTGGGACGCGAATCGGCTGCGGATATCGATACGGCAAGAAAGGCGCTGGAAGACGTCGGCCTGGATGCGCTGGCCGAGAGGTCCTGCCGCGAGCTTTCGGGCGGCGAGCAGCGGCGACTGGCGCTGGCGACGGTGCTGGCCCAGGACCCGGCGGTGATGCTGCTCGACGAGCCGACCAACCATCTCGATCCGGCGCGCCAGGTCGCCATCCTCGACCGGCTCTGGCTGCGCGTGCACCGGCAGCGGCGTTGCCAGGTGATCGCGCTGCACGACGTGAACCTGGCCACCTGCTATTGCACCGACGTGCTGATGCTGTTCGGCGACGGGCGCTGGGAATACGGACCGACCTCCGGAATGCTCACCGCCGAGCGGCTGAGTCGGCTGTTCGAATGCGAGATTCGCGCGATTTCGGACCAGCGGCAGACGGTTTTCGCGGTGGCGGGCGGGGC
>MDTG01179844.1_pt1 | contig 20711 bp, 22 predicted proteins | sample 811421 | NCBI WGS metagenome assembly MDTG01 (sample SAMN05326645, study PRJNA326480) | marine metagenome | isolation source: seawater | place: Pacific Ocean: South East | collected 2011
GGCGCTGAAGGACTTAACTTCCGAGTTCGGAATGGGATCGGGTGTGGCCCCTTCGCAATAATTACCAGGCAGAGCTTTATATTATTTTTAAAATGCCATGTAAATAGTCAAAATTACAACTTTTTAAGCGAATATTGTAGAAATCTTAAAAGAACACGTTTTATTTTATATAGTAAATTTTAAAGATTGAGTTAAAACAAAGTTTTATGACTTTATATATTAACCTGGGCTTTCCAAAAACTTCTACTACTAATTTGCAGGAAAATTTTTATCCATATTTAGTAGGAGTAAATTTTATAGGCAGAAGATCTAAAACTGATAAATCTTATCCCAAAAATTATGATCAAATTTTTTGGAACTTAAGTGATTTTGTTGAAAATAGGTTACAATTCGATGATATAAAAATTGAGGAATTAAAAAACCAGATTAGAAAATTGTGTAAGAATAAAAAAATTCTTATTTCTCAAGAGAGATGGTTAGTTCCCTATCAAAAAAATTATAATACAGAAAAATTTGAAGTAGTCTCACAGTTTAAAAATCTTGAAAGATTGGAGGGATTTTTGAAAAAATTACAAATTGATTACAAATATTTTTTAATAAAAAGAGACTCAATAACTTCTGTTAAGTCAATGTTTGCAACTTTACAAGAAAGGATAGAAAAAATTTTTGGTCCTGAGTACTTAGATTTTGATGAGTTTGTTAAAAAGTATAAAAGAAAAGATAGTGATTATGAATCAATAAGACTTTTTTTCGATATATATAATCTCGAAAAAATTAAGAAAATAATTCCTGATGAAAAATTAAAGATATTTAATTTTTCAACAATTGTAGATAATCCAAGAATGTTTTTAAAAGAATTTTCGAATTACATCGATGTAGAGGTTGATGAATTTTTGGTAAAAAAATTAAATAGTAAGACTAGAGTCTCAGATAAAATTGACGGTAAATATGCTATAAGTAAACCAAAGAAGTTTTTTATTTTTTTAAAAAAATTAGTCCCGAGCTTTATTAAAAATATTGTAAAATCCAAAATTAATCTTAATAGGGATAATAATTTATTTATGAAAAAAGATAAGCTTATATCTATTTATTCAGATGAAGAACTAAGAAAAATCATTAATTATGATTAAAAAATATTTTTAATTAATAATTAAACGTTACACCTATCACACGGGATTTTTTCAATTCTTTTATTTTTTAGATGTAGCTCTCTTAATTCATTCAATTTTTTGCTATTCCACAGCTCTTTAATTGAATTATCTTTAATATTACCAGGAGATAAAATACTTTTGTAATCTTCATCACAGGGATTGGTTGTTCCGTCCCACCAAACATATAATTTTTCCCATAAAAAATCACAAGGGTTATTTTTATTTAAATTTCTCTCATTATTGTAAGTATCCCATCGATTTTGAACTTTTACAAAACTAACCGTATCAACTTTTTCTTTCCAAAATTTGTTGAATTCCTCGGGATCTTGTTCCTTGTGAAAGTACACACCTGAAATTCTAATCTCTAGTTTTGAGTCTGGATACTCATTTTTTCTTATCTTATTCAACAAATTTATATTATCGATTAATTTTTTAAAATTTCCACCTACTCTAATTTCTTTATACAAGTTTTCTGTATTTGCATCGCAACTGATAACCAGAATATTTACTTTACTTTTAAGTATTGCATGACAAATTTTCTCATTTAAAGCAGACCCATTAGAATTTATTTTAAAATCAAAAAAATTATCTTTATTAGATATATAAGATATCATTTCTGTAAAATTTTTATTTAACATCGGCTCACCTCTACTTCCAATGCTAAGAGCTTTGACATCTTCTCTTGAGCATTCATCAATTATTTTTTTAAATAAATCCATATTCATCATGCCCATCATTTTTTTATTTGAATTTTTCTTAACATTATCGCCTGTAAAAGTTTTATCTACTTGGTAACACATAACACATCTTAAATTGCAAATACTGGCAGGCTCGATTAAAACATGTAGTGGAAATTTTTCTAGAATTTGATTTTCAGGGTAAACTTTAAATTTATATCTATAAATTAGATATTCTATTTTCTTAGTTATATCGTTTATATTTTTCAAAAAAAAATCCTCTTGTACAGTCCAAGAAAAAGGCAATTTATTTACTTTTATACCTGCTAATATTTTATCTATAATTTCTAAATCTTTAGTATTTGAAAAATTTTTTTTATGAGAGAAGATTTCATCAACCGATAAATTAATTTTTCCTGGCACATTAAAATACATGCTTTTGTGTGTTGATGATTTTTTCGATTTATCTTCGTTAAGATTTAAATTATAAAATTTGTTCATTTAGTATTAATTTTTTTAAAAAAGATATCAATTTTTCTTGAAATTGTCTTTTGTTTATTTTTATCAAGATCAACATAAAATGGTAAGCTTATTAATTCCTTTGAAACTCTATTCGTAACATTTAGGTCTCCCCTTTTACAATTCTTAAAATAAGTATGAAGATGATTAGGCGTCCAATGTAACCCAGTGTTTATATTATTTTTTTTTAAAAAATTTCTTAAACTATCTCTAAATTTTGATTTTACCCTTATGTAATAAATAAACGAAGTCACATCTTCAAAGTTATTTTGGGGTGTTAAAATTTCTTTGTTAGATTTAAATAATTTATTATAATTTAAAGCAAGTTGTCTTTTTTTTTTAATTATTTTATTAATTTTTTTTAATTGTTGAATACCAATCGCTGCATGAACATTTGACATTCTATTTTGCAAACCCAAAGACTTAACGTCTGAAATAATTTTGCTTTTTTTCATATTATTGAATGCAACATTTGGCTGTATTTCAAAACCAAGCTGTCTCATAGATTTCAATTTTTTTAATTCTTTTAAATTATTAACAACAACAGCTCCTCCATCAATACAAGTAATCGTTTTTATTGGATCAAAACTAAACATTACAATATCTCCAAATGAGCCTATTTTTTTTCCTTTTAAAGATGAAGCAAATGAATGTGCTGCATCTTGAATAACTCTTATTTTTTTATTTTTAATTTTTTTAATTTTATCATAATTGACAATGTTACCCGAATAATCAACCGCTATAATTGCTTTAGTTTTTTTTGAAATTAATTTTTTTAATTTATCTGTATCTAAACATAATGTTTTTTCTTCCACATCACAAAAAACTGGTTTTGCTCCGAGCAATTTAACTGCTTGGGGCCCTGCTACAAAGTTCAATGATGGTAATATAACTTCATCTTTAGCTTTCACTCCAGCTAATAATAAACTCATAACTAAAGCATCACTTCCCGTGCTAACGCAACAGACTAAATTTCTTTTTAAGTTTAAAAATTTAGACAAATTTCTCTCAAATTTTTCTACATAATTTCCTAACCCTAACCAGCCCTCCTGCATGACTTTTTTTAAAGCAGTGAGTTCATTATTTTTTATCGATGGCCAGGATACTGGAATAGATTTCATTTTCCTTTTATATCTCATTTTTCTTTGTTTTGAATATTATTTATAATATTTAAGAAAGTTTGATTATTTTCGTCATATGCAAGTAATTTTTTTTTGTATTTATTTCTTAAAAATTTCCAATATTTTTCATCTTTTCTAGTTACAACATCAAAAATTCTATAAAACTCTTTAACATCTTCAGCTTTAGTAGTCGTCCAAAAAGGGCCTTTCAGCTTTAAATTTTCATAACATCCAAGTCTAGCATCGTCCCAAGCAATATTTTTTGGCTTATTATAAATAAAACCTGTTCTACCATCTTTAACTAAATTTTCTAATCCTAAAGTAGACCAGGTAGTAAAAACATATTTAAATTGGCTCATTATATAATATGAGTCTTTATAATGATCTTTTGAAAAATAATTAAAATTATCGATTATTATATCGCTAAAATATTTTTTTTCTGATGCAATATATGATCCACGCTGTCTTCCTAGCACATTAAGTTTAAGCTTATTTTTTTTCGCATAAATTGATAAATTTTTGATTAAGTACTTATCATTTTTTTGAAAATCAGCATGTGTTAGTAATTTTTTACCTCGATTATTAGGCCATATTTTGAATGGTGGCTTAAAAGTGGATATAAATAAAATTTCTTTTTTCTTTTTTTTGACTCTTTTTCTTTTAATATTGTTTATAAAAGATCCAGTTGCATAAACATTCCCGTTTGTCATTCTACGATATAATCTAGCCATTGTTTCATTAAACGTAAAAATGTGATCTACATAATTGTCCTTATGCTTCGTTTTACCAAACTTAGTTGCGAATAAACCATCTGCTGGTGTTCTGCTGCCCACTGTAACAATAATAGTCTTAATTTTAAATTTTTTGCTAAGTCTAAAAAATGATGGATAGTGATCAAAGGCAGTTAATATTACTTTTGGGCGTACATAATTTATGTATTGTTCATAATAATCAATTATAGAAAACTTTAAATTAAATATACATTTAAAAAGCACAATCAAATTTATTTCTTCACCCCTCCTAAAAAAAATATTGTAATTTTTCTTTTTTAGGTAATTGTCAAAAGGATTGTTTTCACCATCAATGATTAAGAAAAATTTTTTTGGTGGTGCAGTAAATACCCATTTTGAAAAAAAAAATATTTTTATAAATAATTTTAAATTTTTTAAAAACATTAATATCTATTTAAGTATTTTTTTATCATTTTAATTTTTTTTGAAATGATATTGAGTTTTAGTTAAAGAATATAATTTGAGATCCTTATATTTACTTTGAATTAATTTAATTGTGTCGTTCATTTGTATTTGATATTTGTGATTTTTGCCATAACCGTCGAAACCAGCCAGAGAAATATTTCTTGCTCCACCTATCAAACAAAGAGCAATACTATAAGCAAATGATAAGTTTATTGGTAAAACAGCATAATTATTAAACACAGTAAATGAATTTTTTTTTATTTTTACTCCATAATCGAGGATACTTTTTTGTTTATCTGATTTTGTAAAAGATTTTAAAACTCTACGCGGTACAATAAAATTTTTCTTAAATTTTAAATAAAATTTATTATCAACTAAAATTCGTGCTTCATTCGATGAAACATAATAATCTATATAGTTCTCAGGAATTGCCTTATTTATGTTTAAGCTTAAAACGATAGGTTTTTTTTCTATTAATAATTTACTAACTTTAATCAAGTTTTCCTTTACGCTTAAAGAGGTTCCCTGTCCAAGAATTAGAATATTACGATTTCTACACCAACCCTTAGCATTCCATTTGCCTTCGAAGTTTTCATCTGATGCCACGGAGTTCTCTAATATCAAAGGGTCGTAACCTCTAGAATTAATTTTTGCCAAGTTATTGATACTTTTTTTGATCTCATCTTTAGAATAACGATTTTTATCACTAAGTAGATACTGAATATAGGAAGGGTGAATATTAAATTTTGCTGCCTGTTTGTAATATAATGAGGGCCCCCAATTATACCTCTTTTTTAATTTAAGAAATTCTTTAGAGCATAAATCTTTTACAGCCTTTGCTTTATACTTAAAGTTTTTAAAATGCTTGAGTAATAGTTCAGTTTTTACATTACCGGCTCCTCGTCCCATTCCTAAAATTGTACCGTCAATCCATGTTGCTCCATTTTTAAATGCTGCTATTGAATTTTGTAATGCAAGGTTACAATTATCATGACTATGAATTCCAAATTCTTTTTTCCAAATTTTTTTGATATTGATGCAAATCTTTTTAACATCTTTTGGCCTAAGACTACCAAAAGAGTCTGCAAAATAAAAAATATCAACATTATTCCATTTATTTATAACTCTGAGGTGATTTGTGAGCTCTAGTTTGTTTAACGTATTAATTTGCATCAAATTTAAACATACGAGTATTTTCTTTTTTTTGAAATAATCTAAATATGGTTTAATCTTTTTAATATCTTTAGAATGTGCAGCAATTCGAACGATATCGATTAAGTTTTTTTTTTTTGTAAAAATTTTGTTTATTCTTTTAAAAGTAAATTTGTCATTCAAAAAATCATTTGCATTAAACATAACAGCAACTTTAATATTTTTTTTAATCTTTAGATTTTTAATAAATTCATTATCAATATAAGCACATTTTCCATACTCGGAGTTTTTTTGTAAAAAATGAAAACCTACCTCAATAACATTAATGTTGCTTTTGCTAATACTTGAAATATATCTTCTGATTTCATTGGGTGTGAAATTCCAATTATTATAATAACCACCATCTCGAAGTGTGCAGTCCAGCAATGTGAGCTTTCTATTATAGTTCAAAAACATCATATATAAAATTTCATTACAAACTTAGTCGTATTTAACTTTATTATTTGTAATTATTTATACCAGTTTTATCATTAATAAAATAATTATGTTCATAATTTGAACTTAATAGGTTATTATGTTCACATAATGAACTATTTGCACTCAAAATTCTGATTAATGTTGACAAAAATAATTAATTTTAAGAACTACCTTGTTTTTGCTAAAAAGGCAGATCAAAAATATTTTTACATAATTATTTCACTAACTATTTTTACTGTTTTTTTGGAAACATTAAGTATTGGGTTAATTATTCCTATTCTACAGATAATTTTATCTGAGGACTTAGCAGAAAAATATTTAAATTTTATAAGTTCGGGTAATAATTCATTAATTAATAAAGATAATTTATTAATTTTCAGTTTATTATTGTTAATTTTTATTTATACATTAAAAGCTACCTTCTTAACTTTTTTTTCTTACTTAGAAAATAAGCTTTTGTCTAAAATTAAAGTTAATTTATCTAAAAAATTATTTTCAATATACCTTAATAAACCTTATTTATTTCATCTAAAAGTAAATTCATCTGAGTTAAGTAGAAATTTACTTGATCTAAAAAGAATATCTACAATTTTAACTTCTAGCTCTACATTCCTTACTGAGATCTTAGTTTTAATTTGTGTTGTTAGTTTACTATCTTATTTCGAACCTATTGGTACTCTTGGGATATTCGGAGTATTTACTATATTTGGTTTTATTTTTTACTTTAAGATTCAAAAGAATGCAAAAGAATGGGGTATTGTAAGAAAAGATATGCAAGCTAAAATAATTGAAAACATTAATAATTGTTTTAGATCTATAAAAGAAATTAAAGTTTTCAATAAGGAAAATTTTTTTATAAAAAATTTCACTGAGAATTCTGAAAAAGAAATGGATGCAGAATTAAATAAACAAGGTTTTATTAATTCATTACCACGCTATTGGTTTGAATGGATTACAGTAGTTGGTATGATTATTTTACTTATAATTTTGTATTATTTAAATAATTACAGTGTTGATAAAATTATTCCAATCATTGGGTTGTTTGGTGCTGCAGCCTTTAGGCTCGTGCCATCAATTGTTAGGATCATGCAAACTCTCCAGAAAATTAAATTTAATTTACCTGTTGTCGAAGTGATTTTAGACGAAATAAAAAAAAATAAGTTTGAGCTGTCAACGGGATATCTCAAATCTAAAGACAAATTATTATTAGATAATTTTAAAAAAATTCAATTTAAAAATATTAATTTTAAATATGAAGAAAATAAAGAGAATATTATTAGTAATATTTCTTTTGAAATTAAGAAAAATAAAATCTTGGGGATAAATGGTAAAAGTGGTTCAGGCAAAACTACTATTTTAAATATTATTTCAGGACTACTAAGATTAAAATCCGGCGAAATTTTTTTAGATGATAAATTATTAAAATATCATCAAGAATTTTTACAAAATAATATTGGATATGTTCCTCAAAGAATTTTTTTATTTGATGATACTATAAAAAATAACATTGCTTTTGGTGAAAAAGATTTATTTATAGATGATAATAAAGTTTTAGATTTAATAAAAAATGTTCAATTAAATGATTTAATAAAAGATAGCAGTAAAGGTTTAGATACAAACATTGGTGAATTTGGTGACAAGTTATCTGGAGGTCAGATTCAAAGAATAGGTTTAGCAAGAGCGTTATACCTCTCTCCTAAAATTTTGATATTAGACGAGTCGACTAATGCTCTTGACGAAGCTACTGAAAATAAAATTTTTGAATATCTTTTGAAAATTAAAATTAATATGGCCATAGTTTTAGTTTCACATAGAAAATCTATACTTAAAAATTGTGATACTATTTTAGATATAAAATAAATATTATAGATTACCTTGATTAAATATCTTTAAAATACAAAAAATTTCAATTTTCTCTAAATAAATTTTCATTTTTTTATACAGGTTTATTGTTAAATGTAACTTTTTTTCGATATTCATTTTAGTTCCCCATCTAAACGTTTTTTTTATCAAATACAAAGTTAAATGTTTTTAAAAATTTTTGATTAGCTCCCTTAAAATTCTTTATGTTGCTTTTTTTATGCCTTAAAGAAAAATTACTTTTTTTCATTATTTTCATAACCTTTAAATATTGAGATTTAAAATTTTCGTTAATCTCAACTGATATACTTTTAATTTTTTTATTCTTTAAGTAATTTCCAGCTCCTTCAAGAATTAGATGTTCTATTCCATCAACATCAATTTTAATATAATCTGGTATATCTAACAATTTGTTATCTAAAAGAAATTTTATGTTAAGACCAAATAAATCATAATACATTTCAGTCTTAAATTTTTTTCCTTCAAAATTAAAATTTTCACCGAATACGTTCATCGACCCGCCCTCTTGAAATAGTCTTTCTTTTAAAGGCATAAAACCTTTAACGTTTTTAGTAAGTGGCAAACTAAATATTTTAATTTTTTTTTGCAATTTATTTAAAGAAATATTTCTACTTAAGACTCTTAAATTACTTGTCGAAGGCTCAAATGCGATAGTCAGTGAATTTTTATTTTTTAATGAATTGTATATTGAATACAGGCCAATATTAGCTCCGATATCCCAAAATATTTTTTTTTTTTATTTGAAAACTTGTTAATCCATTCTATTGTTTCTGGTTCTTTTGTATAAAGCGTTTTTATTCTCCATTTTATAAGTGAATTAGGGACAAAAAAATAAACTTTTTTATTTTCAATTATCATCTTTTCGTTGGAAATTTTTTGAATAAGTTCAGATAAATAAATAGTAATACTCCTTTTAAAAAAAGCATTAATTAGCTTTTCAATAAAGAAAATGAAAATAAATATAGTTTTTGAAAGACTTTTTATCATTTACGTTTAATTAATTTTAAATAAACCCCTTAGGCACCAAGAATCTTTACTATTCAATTTAAAATAATCTAATTTATCAATTTTATTTTTTAAAAGGTAATTTCTAAAATCTAAAAAAATATTAGGTATAAAAAATTTTAATATCTTATTAAACTTATTAAAACTTTTTACTCTTGTTGACCAATTTTGGTATTTATTTTTTGACGCTTTCATATATTCAAAAGATTTTTCAATTGAATATGATGAATAATTTAAATCAATAATATCTAAATCAAATTTTTCTTTAAAGACTAAAAAATTTTTCTTTGAAAAAAAAATTAAATGAGGTGAGTCGTATGGTCTTTGTTTATAATATTTTAAATCACAGTTAGGTACCTCAAAAAAAAGTTTACAGTTTTTATTAGAAATTTTCTTAAAAAATTCAATAATGCTAAAATCTGTCATATGTTCTAAAGAATGTGTGCTTATTATCAAATCAAATTTTTCATTTACATCTCCAAGTTCTTCAATATTTTTAAAACCTCTACTATGTAAAATTTTTTTACAAAGAGGATCCTTTTCGGATGAAAAGAGTTTCAAATGATTAAATTTTGATTTTAATAGAAAGCCAATATCTCCCGTACCAGATCCAAAATCATAAACATTTTCTATTTTAGAAAAATCTATAAAAGTAGTCAAATATTGGAAGTAATTTAAATTTTTAAAGCTATAAATATCTTGCTCTGCGTATTCAGTATTAATTTCGTGGGGTCTACCTTTAGCTCTGTAAATTGTTTCGTAATAATTTTTTAGACTTACTTCTTTTGGCATTGGATTGCAAAATCCTAAATCGCAATTTTTACAGTGATAAATTTTTGATTTGCCAAAAAATTCTTCATCAGTTTTAACGTTAAATTTATAGTTATCAAAAAAAACAACTTCTTTACTGTTGCACAAAATACAATCTAAATTTTTCATAAATTTATTTTATTCCTATTCCTTATTTAATTTAAGTTTATTTTTCTACATTGCAAATTTTAATGTTTACTAGCTGTTATTGGTGGGACTTGTAGGTTACGCTCCTACTACCTCTCGCATGTCAAGCGAGCGCTCTACTATTGAGCTAAAGTCCCGAAATTTATCTTAAATCAAAGAAATCTCTAATTTTTAATTTAATTAAATTTTTTTTTTGCATAATCAAACTTAAACCTAATTTATTTATTTTTTTTTCATTCTTGCTTATCCAATTTTGCATCTCATTTATATAGGTTTTTTTGTTTTTAATTGATAAATTTTCATTATGTAAACGATATGTTGCGAGTGGTCTATTGATAAAACATATTTTGTGTTTAAGACTCAATTTTAAAAAAAAATCAAAATCCCCAATAATGTTGTATCTTTTATTAAATCCTTTTTTAAAAAATTTTTTATTTATCAAACCAGTCAAAATTCCTAGATAATAATCATTTAAAATACTTTGAGTTTTTACCTCTGAGATATTTTTATTTAATCTTAAAAATTTTTTTTTATTTTTTTTAATATAAAAATTTGAAAATATTATTTCACAATTTTTTTTTTTAATATAATCTAATTGAATTTCTAATTTCTTAGGAAGCCATAGATCATCTGCATCTAGAAAGGCAATATAAATTCCCCTCGTCTTTTTGATTGCTTCATTTCTAGCTTCATACAATGAAAGTTTTTTAATCGACTTAAAAATTTTAATTCTTTTATCCTTTTTAAATGATTTTGCAATTTCTAAACTATTATCATTAGACTGATTGTCAAAAAAGATAGTTTCCCAATTTTTAAAAGTTTGTTTTTTAATACTATTCAAGCTTTCCTTAATATATTTTTGGCCATTGTGACAGTTCATTATAATACTAACGATAGGTTTAGTTTTTTTCATCTTTACAGCTTTATAGTATTTAAATTTTCAAACTTATTTGTGATCTTAAGAAAAGTATTTTTTTTAATAAGCTTATATTCATAAATATCTTTTTTTAATCTATTCAACTTGAGTCCTTTCCAAAATTTTGGATTATAAAAACCAAAATTTTTATCTAAGCAAATACTATAACAAGTAAGATTATTTTCTAATGCAAGTGGTATAGCTGTTGTTTGTCCTAAGAAAATACAAATATTTTTATTAAATTTTTCTTTTTTTTTATTTTTTAATTTATCAATTTCTTTTATTAAATTTATATTTTTTTTTGAATTTAATTTTGCTGGATGGTTTCGTATTTCAAATTTTGAAAAATCTCTTAATTTTAAATAATCTAATAGATATGTGAGTTTTTTAAGATATTTTTTTGTATCTTCGATAATATAAGGGAGATAAATCTTTGAACTAAAGGTAGCTTGGTCTTTTTTAAACCTGTAAGAATTTTTTATCTTTAAACTCTTCTTTTTCCAATTTAGAAATTTTGTATGAAAATTCATTTTATTTCTAGATCCAACTAAAAGTAAATCAGGGGAATTTTTATCACAGAATAAATTTATTGGTAATGGCTGAGGAGCAGTGTGATCATAACCAACAATTTTTGAGTTTGGACTAAAAAATTTTACTGTTTTAATTATTTTTTTTTGAAATAGTTGCCCTTCGTAAGGCATTAATAAATTTTTGATGTTTTTTATTTTAACATTTTTTTTAAATTGTTCCTCAAATAAAGTACTTAATATATATTGACTAGATAAATTTTTAAAAAATTTAATTAAAGATAATTTATTTTTTAAAAATACAAATAAAATATTTTTAATCATTAAAACCGGATTAAAATATTTTGATCTTAAAATTTGAATTAGAAAGATATTTTTTTCTACATTTTTTGGCAACTCATTGCTCATGTATAAAATAACCCACTTAAATTTTTTATTTTTTTTTGAATTGATTTGAAAGTACTTATCAAAATAAGATCTTTTGAAATCTCGTTTAAATCCCCAAGTTAAAATTATATTAGTATTTTCTTTAAACGAACTGCTACAAGATTTTATTTCTTTTATAAAACCGAGGGATAAAATTTCTTTTAAATATTCTTTTATGAAGCTAAATAAATACTTCAAACCATATTCTTTTAGCCTAAAGAATTGAGCACCCACTGAATTTGAAATAAGTGAGCAATAACTAAATCCATCTAAATTAGAATTATTTTTTTTATATAGTATAAATTTTTCTAAAAGTTTTTGCTGTCCTTCATAAAAATATTTCATAAAAATAATTCGGTAAGTTTTTTAATTTTTAAAATTTTTTTAGAGGCTCTGAAATTCCCGTATCCATATTTTGCAAATATAAAATCTACTTTTGCATTATTTGCAGTTATTTTGTCATAATACATGTCGCCTATATAAACTGCTTCTTTATTTTTTGTTTTTGTAGATTTTAAAATTTTTAATAATTGATCAGGATAAGGTTTTCCCTTAATATTTTCTTTTCCACATTCAATTTTATCAAATTTGAAGCCAAATTTTTTTATAATTAATTTACTTCTCTTAAAATCTTTTGATGTTAGCAAACATACTTTTTTTTTATTTTTTTTTAATTTTCTTAAAACTAATTTAGCGAATTTATATGGCTTAATTTTACTTATATTTTTTTTTGAGCAGTAATCGAAATCTTGTTTAAGTTTAGCAAAATATTTTTTTTTTATTTTTAATTTAGATAATATTTTTTTAAAAGGCAGCCCAATAAATTTGAAATATTTTTCAAAAGAAATTTTAATACCATTTTTTTTTGCAGAGTAATTCCATGACATTTTCATATTTGCTTTTGAGTCAATCAAGACTCCATCAAGATCAAATATAATTATTCTTTTGTGATTAAGAATTTTTTTAACTTTTATCATTCATGAATATTTCTTTAAAGTATTATTCTTATCAATAGATTAATTCAACAAATATTGTTAATTTTATGTTCATATTTTGAACAAAAGGTATATGTATATTTTTATATTGATGTTTTGATTAATGTAATTCTTTATTTTAGCTATAATTTATAATTTTTTTTCAAAATTAATTTTTCTACAATTTTAATATCCTCAGGTCTATCCACGGGATGAGAAAAATTAGACATTTTAACTAATTTTACTTTTATGCCCAATTTAAAGAATCTTAAAATTTCGATATCTTCATTATTTTCAATTTGATCTTTTTTTTTATATAAGGAAAATTTTAAAAGTTTTTTTCTGGGGAAGGCATAGGCAAGAACTTGTCTGAAATATTTAATTTTTTTGGAGGTAAAATTAAATGGAATCACGGATCTTGAGGCATACAATAAGTATGAGTTTTTATCGAAACATACCTTTGGAACATTTTTATTGGTAATATCCTTTATATTATTTATCTCGGTGTAACCTAATAAAACCTCATTTTTTCTATTTTTTATTTGATTTAAAAGTAATTTAATATCTTTAGGATTAAAAATGGGTTCATCCCCTTGAACATTTATATAATATTCTGCTTTAATTTTTTTAGCGATCTCACTAACACGATCTGTCCCTGTAAGTGCTTTTTTAGTTAATATAGCTTTAAATTTATGTTTATTACAAACTTTTACAATCTTTACGGAATCGGTAGCAATAATTATATTTTTTTTACCTACAGCTTTCTCACATTGAATAGCCGTTCTAATTATCATCGGTAACCCAAGAATTTTTTTAAGTGGCTTTTCGGGAAACCTTTTAGATTTTAATCTAGCTGGTATTACTAATATAAATTTTTTTTTCAATTTAATTTAATCATTAAAGTTGTTTCTATAAAAATTGATTGTTTTTTTTATACCAACAAAGATTTTAGTCTTTGGTTTCCAATTTACTACTTTGGCAATTTTTTTAATGCTAGGGTATAATTTTTTTTGTTCATCTTCTCTCATTTTAATTTTACCAAATTGTGGTGATCCGGATTTGGTAATCTTATTAATCATCGTAATTATTTGTTTAACTTTAACTGGTTTTCCGAAACCGATATTGTAGACTCCAGATTTTACCTTCTTATTTTTCAAAAGTATCTTTTTTATTAATAAAATTAGATCATCTATATATAAAAAATCTCTTAACTGTTCTCCATTCGAACACTTAAATTTTTTATCATTTAAGCAAGACTTGATAGTGTAAGGAATTAATCTATCAAATTTTTGACCGGGTCCATAAATTTGGTAAAGTCTTAAAATTAAATAGTTTTTAATTTTGCTATCTATTAGTGATTTGCTGGCTAAATATTTAGCTTTACCATAACTTGAAATAGGACGGCATATTTTTGTTTCTTTTTGAGGTGAGGTTAATCTACCATACTCTAAACTACTACCAAGTTGAATAAAAAGCCCCAAATGTTTTTTATCAACGTATTTTAAAAGGTTTTTTAACCCTGTAAGATGTGATTTAAATGTTTGTTTTTTATTAGAATGATTAATATTTCCAGAGCAATTGATTATTATTTCAAAAGGCTGTTTTAAAACTTCTTTAAGTTTTTTAGTATTCAATATATCACAAATTATATAATTAACTTTCTTAATATATTTAAAGCTTCTTTTTTTTTTTTTAATTATTGTATTTATATTAAATTTATTTTTTGATAAAAATTTACATAGATGATTACCTATGAAACCTGAGCCACCAATAATAAGTATTTTAACCATTTAAACTGCGGTCCACCCACCGTCAATTATGATGTTTGCTCCATTTATATAAGAAGAAGCTTCAGAAGATAAAAAAATTACAGAAGGCGTTATCTCCTCTACATTCGCTAGTCTTTTCATTGGATTTTGTTGACTATAATTTTTTATAAATTTTAAACTTTGCTTATTTTTAAAGCCTTTAGAATGTCCTTTAATTCCTCCTGGGCTTATGCAATTGGCTCTAATATTATATTTTCCGTAAAATGATGCCATTTGCTTTGTAAATGATATGATTCCACCTTTAATGGGATTATAAATTATATTCTCTTTTAAGTCTGTGCCTTTGTAAATATTTAAATTTTGTGCGACCATACCGTATATTGAAGAAAAATTTATAATACTCCCAATTATTTTTTGTTTTCTCATTTGCTCTGCGATTAATTGAGAACAGTAAATGTAAGAACCTAAATGAATATTTAAGTTGTCATAAATTAGTTTACCTGTAGCATTTTTAAATGAAGTGTTTTTCCAATTTCCTTTTGTTGGATAAGAACAATTGATGAAAACATCTGGACATCCAAATTTAATAAAAGCCTTTTGAAAAATTTTTTTTATTTTTTTTGTATTGTTAATATCAATTTTAACAAAAAAACCTGATTCTTTTTTATTTTTTTTAACATCAAAATTTACCACTAAAGCTCTATTATTCTTAAAGTTTTGAATAATTGATTGACCAATTAATCCTGATCCGCCAAGCACAAAAACTTTTTTATTTTTTACAGAAAACATTTTCATTTTAATACTTTATGCTTATAAATTAATTCCGCTAGTTCAAAATCATATGATGTGTCTATATCTAGTGATCTATCGACAGGAATAAAGTTATAATAGGTATTTTTATTGATTACTTTTTTTAATTTTAAAATACCATCTCTATTCCAAGCAATCACAGATGGGTTAACATCATAAACTTTAGGAGCTGTTTGTCTTGAATGAATCGTCTTTTTCCTCCCAAGAACAAGTTTAATTTTTTTTCCTGATAATTTTACCATATTGAAGTATGGATTGCGCTTAGGGTTTGAAATGCAAACTACATTTGCAGCACTTTTTTTACTTTTAATCTTTCTCAATGTGCTTTTAATATCATCAAAAGATCTTAATGGCGATGTAATATCTAAGTCTACAATTAGGTCGAATTTTGTTTTATAGAATCTTTCTGCATATTTAAAAAGATGTTTAATAACTTTTAGCTTCGAAGCAGTCGAATTGGCAAGTTTGAGTGGCCTTTTTATAAGTAAATCAACATTATAAATTTTTCCTAGATCTAAAATTTTTTTTGAATCTGAAGAAATTATAATTTTATTAAAAAATTTTGATTTTTTTGCTTGATCAATTGTATATGAAATTAAGGACCTTCCTAAGAAGTTTTTGATATTTTTATTTTTTACTCCTGATGAACCAGATCTTCCGCAAATACTACACAAAATTTTCATGATATTTTTTTTAAAAAATTTAATAATTTCAAACCCTCTGTAAAGGTACAATTGTGTTTAGTTTTATCATTAATTATTGACAAATGTTGGTCATAATAAGTTTTATTAATTTTGAAATTTTTATATTTTATAACTTTTTTTTTATCGCCATTAAATATTTCAATTTTATTCTTAATTAAATCAACGTAATAGCTCTCTGCATTAGTGTCTATTGACATCCCTCTTCTTAAATTTCTAGAGAAAAAATTCAAATTTATATTAACTATACAGTTATATTTATTAGATCTTAAGCATGCAATTAATAAATCATTACTTTTTATTTTTAAGTTTGAGATTTTTTTGTTTAAGGAAAATAAAATTTTAAATTCTCCAAATAACCAATGCAAGTAGTCAATTTCATGACTTAATTCTAGTAAAACACCCCCGCCTTTTTTGTCTGCTGAATTCGAGTATTTATAGTTAATATTTTTTCTCCAAAAAGGCAGATAACTACTACACCAAATATTTATGTTAATTGGTCTTAATTTTTTCTTTTTTAAAAAATTAATTAATGGATGGAATCTAAGATTGTAACCTACCCAATATTTATTTTTATTTAATCTTATATTTCTAAATTTTTCAAAAAGCGGCTTTTCAATTAATACTTTTTTATTTGAAAAGTTACTTTCAATAAATTTCAAAAATGTAAAATGTTTTGGAGTCGGTAAAGCTACCACAAAATAATCAGGATTTAATTTTTTTATATCCTCAAAATTATTTATTGTGGGAAATGGAATTTTTTTTTGTTTAGTGTAAATAGTAATTTTTATATTTTTAATTTTTTTTAATATTATTGAATGTTTTTGCCCTATTGATCCAAATCCAGCTATAAGCACCTTCATAAATTTACAATTTTAATTTTTTTATTTTTTTTTCTAGTATTTCTTTATCTCTTTGAGTGTCCATACATTGCCAAAAATCGTCGTGCTTAAATGCACCAAGTTTTCTCATTTTGCTTAATTTTTCTAAAGGTTCTTTTTCTAAAAAAATATTATCTCCCTTAATTAAATCAAAAATAATTGGCTCAAAAACAAAAAAACCTCCATTAATCCAACCCTCGTCAATTTTAGATTTTTCTTTAAAATATCTAATTTTTTTTCCAACTAATTTTATTGCTCCAAATCTCGCAGGTGGTCTGACTGCTGTAATTGTACACAAAAAATTATTTTTAATATGAAATCTTAATAAATTTTTTATATTGACGTTGCTAATCCCATCTCCATAAGTCAAAAGAAACCTTTCATTTCCTAAATATTTTTCTAACCTCTTTATCCTTCCGCCAGTCATTGTTTTTAAGCCAGTGCTTACTACTTTTATTGAAGCTCCAATTTTATTTTTTGAAAAATAATCCTTTATGATTTTTTCTTTATATCCTGTAGCAATTAAGAAGTTTTTAAATCCAAACTTTTTATAATGGTTTATTATGTGAATGATTATTGGTTTTTTTTGAATTCTCACCATAGGTTTTGGAATTCTTTTTGTGTACTCAGGTAATCTCGTGCCATAACCTCCTGCTAAGATAACAACTTTCAACTATATTCCTTTCAATTTTTCTTGATAAAATTTGATTTGTCCCTTTGAAATTTTTTCAATCTTTATTTTTTTTTCATAATATTTTCTATACCAATCTATTGTTAAGGATAATGTTTCTTTTAAAGACAATAAATTGTTCCAAGATAATTTTTTTCTAGCTTTTTCACTATTTAAATGCAAAAGTTTACTTTCCTTAAATTTTTTATTTTTTTTACTTGCGGTCCATTTAGCCTTTTCCCAAAAAAATTTAGATTGCTCTAAAATGTCTTTAACTTTGTATTTATTTTTTGTATTTGGCCCAAAATTAAAAATCTCACCATTTAATCTTTTATCATAATATCCAGCTGCAGCTAGTTTAAGATATCCTGATAAAACTTCTAGTACATGTTGCCATGGCCTTGTAGAATTAAGATTTCTAATTATCACTTTTTTATTTTTTGACCATGCTCTCACACAATCAGGTATCAATCTTCCATCTGACCAATCAGCACCTCCAATTACATTGCCAGCTCTTGCTATAGAGATAACAGAGTGAGCCGATTTATTGAAATTAAAGGAATTTATATATGATTGTATTGCTAAATCTGCAGAAGATTTGCTTGCGCTATATGGGTCTACTCCTCCAAGTTGATCGATTTCTTTATATGCTCTTGAAGTTTCAAAATTTTTATACACTTTATCACTTGTAATAAAAACACTTACAACTTTTTTTTTTTTGTAATCTTTTAAAACCTCTAATAAGTTAATTGTTCCAATAAGATTGCTTTTCCATGTTTTGTGTGGATTTTCAAAAGAATTTTTAACAATTGCTTGTGCAGCTAAATGAAATATAAAATCTGGTTTATGTTTATAAATAATTTTTTTTAATTTTTTTAAATCCGAAATATCACAAATTATTGAATTTATCATATTTTCAATTTTTAAAATTTTAAAGTGGGATGGTGATGTCGGTATATCCTCTGAAATCCCAATAACTTTTGAACCTAACATAGACAACCATAAACTGAGCCATGAACCTTTAAATCCTGTATGACCAGTAATAATCACTTTTTTATTTTTGAAAATTTTTTTAAAATCAATTTCAGTCATATTGTAAATCGAAAATACTTGTGTAAGGTTGGATTAATTTTTTTTCTTAATAATCCGAGTAAATAATTTTTACCCTCTGCTTTGTAAACTTCTTTTAACCTATTTGTCATCAAATTATAAACTAACACGGTTCTATTAGTTTTTTGATCCCCCTGAAAAGAGTGCCATGTTTTTTTTTCTGATCGAGAAAAGAAAACTGCTCTATTAATTTTCCAATCTACTAAATTCTTATTATTTCCTTTTTTATCTGAATAAAAAATTGTTCCTAAATTGTTCAATGGCTTTAAGTAAATAACACCACTTAATAGTTTATCAGGGTTATCATCATGTATTGGAAAAACATAACTTTTACCTGTTTCTACTATATGAAACTCTGAATAGTCGTACAGATCAACCTTTTTTGGATTCAACTCTTTTAAAAGTAATAAAGCTTTTTCATGATAATTTTTATGAAGTCGTTTTAGTAATTCTTGGTTTAAACAAGTATTCAGTAGCACTTTGTCATTATTGATTTTATTATGATAAACTTTAATGTTTTTACTTCCAACTTGCTCAAGATTTAAACTGGTTAAGTCTTCTAAATCTTCAGTTGTTAGATAATCATTAAAAATTTTTATTTGCATATATTTTACCAGCTCTTAAAATTGTTAATAATATTTCTAAAAAATACTCCTCTTTTTGTTTTCTCTCCAAAACATTTTTTACAAGTCATATGCTTGTCCTTTCCTTTTTTTCTTAAATTTTCAAGAAATATATTATTAGTTAAAATGTCATTTAAATTTTTGGAATGTACGCTGCCTATAGAAATAGAGCTATCGTAAGCTAAGCAACAAGGCACTACATTACCATCAGCTTGGATGGCCAGGATTTCAGATTTACAAGCAAAATTATTATTGACAGGATAAAAATCTTTTATTCTGTTCCCATAAAAAAAAGGTTTTATTTTTATCCTTATATTTTTAAATAATTCAAAACCTTCTTGGTAAATATAATCTTTTTTAATTTTTTCAAAATTTTTTTTATTTTCTAAAAATAAAATAAATTTATTTTGACCTAATTCACCATCAATTTCATAGAATTTTTTTATAATAGGGTTTAAAAATTCCCAAGTTTCTTTTAATGTATCAGGAACTGATGGATCACCATTACTAAAACCTAAAAACTTTTTAAAATTATTAGAAAAATCATTTTCATTAAAATTACAACCAATATCTATATCTATATTTATTTTTGAATTTTTTGCTGATTTACAAAAATTTATTATAGAGTTTAAATATCTATCTAAGTCGAGATTCAAACCTCGGGCGCTCTTATGTTTTGAGTTGTCTAAGACTTGTAATGAAATTTTTACTTCTGGTTTCAATCTTAATAACTCATTAATATTTTTCTCTTTGTTCAACAAAAGACCATTAGTAACAAAATAAACTTTAAAATTTAATTTTTGAGCAAATTCAGTGATTTCAAAAATTCTATTATCCAACAATGGTTCATTAAATTGAGAAAACGTTAAATATTTAAATTTTTCATCTTTTGGGTTTACTTGACTGAGAATGTCTTTAATTTTATCTAAATTAAGTTTTGTATTTTTATCGTCTTTGAGCGGATAAGGGCAGAAACTACACGCCATATTGCATGCAGCAGTAGTTTCAATTTGTAAAATATTATAACCAAATTTAGAAAGATTAATCATTAGAATAGTTTAGTGTTCAAATATTGAACTGTAAAGTATGATTTCAATATAATTTCCTGTATTTATCTTTTTTAAAAAATTTTTTTACTTGAATTATGTCTTTTTTTACGTCAACTGCA
>MDTG01435445.1_pt1 | contig 20708 bp, 11 predicted proteins | sample 811421 | NCBI WGS metagenome assembly MDTG01 (sample SAMN05326645, study PRJNA326480) | marine metagenome | isolation source: seawater | place: Pacific Ocean: South East | collected 2011
AGTTGTGGTAGTGACTATCGACGGTAACGACTACACCGCCATTAATAACAGTAACGGCACGTGGACGCTGGCTGATGACGCAGTAGCCACGCTCGCCGATGGCAGCTATACCGCAACCGTTACTGCAACCGACCCTGACGGTAACGTCAGCACCAACACAGGTACCGTAGTGGTTGATACCACTGCGCCTACGGTTGCAATAAACGACCTGGCCACCAATGACACCACGCCTGAACTTACCGGTACAGTGAACGATCCGAATGCAATTGTGGTGGTGACGATTGACGGCAATGATTACACCGCTACCAACAACGGTGACGGTACCTGGACACTGGCTGACAACGTGGTAGCAACACTCGCTGAAGGCAGCTACCCAACGTCAGTGACTGCAACAGACGCCGCGGGCAACACGGTAACCAACACCGGTACCGTGGTAATTGATACCACTGCGCCTACGGTAGCAATAAACGACCTGACCACCAACGACACCACACCAGAACTCACCGGTACAGTAAACGACCCTAACGCGGTAGTGGTGGTGACGATTGACGGCAATGATTACACCGCTACCAACAATGGTGACGGCACGTGGACACTAGCCGATGATGTAGTTGCCACATTAGCAGAAGGTAGCTACCCAACGTCAGTGACTGCAACAGACGCCGCGGGCAACACGGTGACCAACACCGGTACCGTGGTAATTGATACCACAGCGCCTACGGTAGCCATAAACGATTTGACCACCAACGACACCACGCCAGAACTTACTGGTACGGTGAACGACCCAAATGCGGTTGTGGTAGTGACCATTGACGGCAATGATTACACCGCCACCAACAATGGTGACGGTACATGGACTTTGGCTGACAATATTGTCGCCTTGCTTGCTGAAGGTAATTACACGGCAACGGTCACCGCTACGGATGCCGTGGGTAATTCTGACTCAGCTACAGGTTCAATTGTTATCGATACCAGTATTGATGAAAACAATAATGGTCAAACGGTAACGTTCGACAGTATCTCAAACGATTCTGGGGTGGCTGGAGACTTTATAACCAGCGATAACACGCTGGTTTTCAATGGAACAGTTGACCTTGGTGACAATACTACTCTGACTGTCATTATTGATGGCACGTCCTATACCTTTGGCACTGACCCTGAACTCACCATTGATGGAAGCGGCAACTGGAGCCTAGATCTAACAGGTACAACGCTACCAGCGGGTACCTATTCGGTAGTGGCAACAGTCACCGACGACGCCGGTAATTCGGCAAGCACAGCGAGCCAAAATGTGGTTGTACAAGCCCTCGATGCCATCAATGATGGAAACGGAGTCGATATGGGCGAGCCTGTGGTCACGGTCAACCCACCTGAAACTACCAGCAACGTAGATGTTATCGGCTTAGTTGAAGCTACAGGCGGTGTTGATGCAAGTGCATCCTTTACCGTTTCCCCTAACCATGTAGGTGAAGTGTTAGTAGAGGTTGACCAAATAGCACTGGTTGCTGTTGCCGATGCCTACATTGTTGAGGTGTATGACGAGAGCGGTCAGCTTGTTTACCAAGGAGTAAGCGCAGATTCACAACTTGCAGATGTCGGTGGACTAGACATTTTTGATGTTACCGGCGACGAGACCATTTCGTTCACGTTAGCAGGCCTTGATGCTGGCAACTACAGTGTGGTGGTTCGCAATGATGAGAACTTACTTGAAGATTTGTTAGACAATGACAACAGTAACGATATTGACCTTGATGAGCTTGGTACAGCTGGCGTGGTACTTGGGCCAGACAATCAGGCGGTAGTTCTTGATACTATTGAAGCAACGTTAAATACCGGCGTTTTAGGTATTCCACTTGGTACGGTTGGCACGCAAGTAAGGGGAGTACTAGAGACACTTCTGGATACGACTACAGTAATTGGCGCAGGACAGCTTGTTAATTTACTTACCGCCCCTCTTGATGCAATTGGCTTAACTGGCTTCCTTGATGATATTTTAAGTGTTGTTGCCGATGCGTTGCTTAGCAATACCTTAACCCTTTTACAAGACACTGACATTACCACCACGTTAACGGAATACACTTATACGGGTGATTTAGTGGCACAAGGTAACCTGATTAATGGTGATTTAAGTGGCGTGGGCTCGGACACTATCTTAGACGGCGCGCAAGTGACGCTTGTTACCAATGCATCTGGTGATAGCGTTACTGTTCCTGCTGCAGGTACAGTTACTATTCAAGGTAATTATGGTGTACTAGAAATTTCTGCAGACGGTACGTATACCTACACTGCCGACGGCGATCGCAGTGCAATCGGCCAAGACGAAGTGTTTAACTACACCCTATCAGACGGTGTAACCTCTGATATTGCGGCACTTACCATCACCATTTCTGGCAGCGACTTCCCTCCAGTAGTAGCACAGACAGATAATAATGACATGGAACTGGGCGCACAAACTGCCATTGTAAATGCACCAGTTACCGACAGCGACTTCCAGGTGATAGGCTTAGCAGAAGGCTCACCAGTGGCAGGTTCGCCAGAGGCTAGCACAACGCTTACCGTTGATGCTGGTTTCTTTGGCGAAGTGGTAGTCGAGGTCAGCCAAACAGCGCTGGTTGCCGTTGCCGATGCGTATCGTGTTGACATTATTGATGCAGATGGCAACGTGGTTGCTACAGCTATGACGCCGGACAATCCGTTAATAGGTGATGCGGTAGGTATAAACCTTATCGGAGTAACCGGTGACGATACGCTGGTTGCAAAATTCTCAGGGCTACCTGCCGGTGATTACACCGTGGTTGTTCGCAATGATGAAAGTGCGCTTGAAACATTATTCGATCAAAATAGCGACGGCTCGATTACGCTAACAGAGTTAGGTGATGGCGGCGTGGTGCTTGGGGAAGAAAACCAAGAGGTAGTGTTAACTGCTGTTGAGGACGCACTAAACGGCACTAACGCGAGTATATTAAATGGGCTTGGTTTAGGTACGGTTGTACGAAACCTTGTCCTTGAGCCAGCCTTAAGCACAGCAGATACCATAGGCGCCGGCGACTTAGTGAGTACCATTACTACTGGACTTAATCTATTAGGGCTGGGCGCATTGGCCGATACTGTATTAGATGCGGTTGCGGCAGCATTACTAAGCAATACACTTACCTTGCTTCAGTCTACCGATATAACTTCAACACTCACTGAATACGCGTTTGAAGGTAGTACTACAACGTCGGGTAATGTTATCGATGCTGCTAACACAGGCGATGTGGCCGATAGCATTGCCGAGGGCGGCGTAGTGACGCAAGTTACTCATACCAATGGTGAGTCGGTGACCGTATTAGGTACTGGTTTATCTGGCATTACCATTGAGGGTGATTATGGCGACCTCACCATCTTTGAAGACGGAAGCTACACCTACGTGGCCAACGGCGTGCGCGACGGCTTGGGTAGTACAGATAGCTTCAGCTACACCATTTCAGATGGTACTAATACCTCCACCGCCAACCTTAACTTTAACCTATCAGGGCAAGGGGTATCGGCAGACTCGGCACGTGCTGAATTGACCTATGATTTTGTTTCAGACACTGGCCCTAGTGAACTAGATGCGCTTTCTCATGGTTATTTACTTGGGCTTGGGGGCGGCTTTAGCGATACCAGCAGTACGTTTGCCGTCGCTACAGACACGACTCAAGATATTACGTTAAACGTTGATAATGGTAGCCTGCTGTCACTGGTTTCAAGCCTTACTGTTACTGTAGAAAAGTTTGAAAACGGAGTATGGGAAGAGTATAGAGTTTTCCCGAACGGCGAGCTTGTTAGCTTATTAGGCATTGATGGCGACACCGTGCTTACCGTCAACGGATTAACTGAAGGCTTGTACCGTCTGTCAATGAGCGGTACGACAGGCGTTGGCGTAGCCGGTAGTATTAGTGTAGATCTATCCTCTACCATCAACTACCTTGACCAGTTTGAAGTCAGCGGCGTACAAACCGCCACGGGCAATCTGTTCGAAAACGATGTGCTATTTGGCCCAACATACGATGTAACTGTATCTACTGATGGAACAATTTTCCAAGATACCACTGGCGGCATTACGTTAGTGGGTGATTACGGTACGCTGCAGATTGATGAAACGGGTGCGTACACGTATACCCCAGACAACACCCAAGCCGTATTTGGTGGCACCTTAACAGATACCTTTACTTACCGTATTGAGTATCCAGATGGTACTGTCGAACAGGCTGAGTTTAACGTGTTTGTGACGGCATCTGGTGAAGGTGTAGCAGTAGTAGAAACAAGTAACTCAGCTGAAACTATGGCAAATAGTTCATCGGAGTCGGTAAGTGCATCACAAAGCTCAGAAACGGAAGCTACTGATGAACCCAAAGCGCCTACCGTTGTTGAATTTAGTGCGCAGTCTGAACAAACCGTCGAGTTAAACACTGATTCTCAAGTGGTGACATCTGAGAGCACATTGCCGGAAGATATAATTACCCTTCCAGAGGAAAACGATATTGTTACCATCGGGCTGGAAACCGAAGTAACGATCGATACCGTAGATCTTGAGCTTCCACCAGAAGATTTGATTTTACCGTCGATAGAGTCTGTTCCATCTAATTCTGAAAGCGATAGCACATCGGTAGCTGAGTCTGGGCAGGTGTCTGGTGATACTGCTAAAGAGAGTGACGGTAGTATTGGCATTGCTACTCCAACGGAGTCAGATGTGCTAAAAACAGCAATCGATAAATTCCCAACAACGGATATTTAATGTAAAAGAGGCTTAACGATAAAGGCTCTGATACATCTGTATCAGGGCCTTTTTTTATTTAGAAAGTTGCGAAACTCACCGCCCACAACGTTTAATTATTCTATACGACGAACGAGCAGGTTAATTTTAAACCTATACCATGGAAACCTTCGGCACCTTATTGATTAATCAAAAGGTTTCGTATTTAACGGAACTACGTATAATAGTTCCTCACAACGTTAGGTCCCCATAGTTTAATGGATAAAACAAGGCCCTCCTAAGGCTTAGATGTTGGTTCGATTCCAGCTGGGGACGCCACTACGCTTAACCGCAATTACGGAAATTATTCCTATCTGACACTATTTCCCAAGATAATTATCTAATATCTCTTGCCACTCGTCCGTCTCTATTACTCTAAGTAACGCGGTATTAATTTTTTCTCTTTGGGCACTGTTTTCTGGTAGTGCAATAGCATAATCCTGACGCTCAATGACTTCAGGTAAAATAAGAATACTGTCACCAAAGCTGTTTTTAGTTAAGTACTGTAAAATGGGCTTATCGTAAACCAATGCATCTAGCTTGCCTGATGCCAATTGCGACAAACCTTCTTCAACGCTTTCAAGCCGCTTAAATCCGATATTTTCTTTTTGTAAAAATGCGCTACTTGCAGAGTTAGCCAAGGTGCCCACTCGCACATTAGGTAGGTCCTCAAGCCCTTTAACACTTGAAGATAGCTGACTTACGGTAAGGCTTGTGGCAATGGCTGCGGTAAAGCTACTGATTAAAATGATGGCTGCAAACATCCAAATGAAACCGATTACCCTCCCCCCAAAGGTAACAGGGGCCTTATCGCCATACCCTACTGTGGTCATGGTCACCGCCGCCCACCAAAAGCTAGCACCAAGGCCTTGTTGCGTCGAGCCGCCAAACATCTCGGCGTTGCGCTTTCTTTCAAACAGCCACAGTAACGCACCTACCGCCAGTAGCAACCCGCACAAAGCTGATAGTGCAACTAAAAATTCCCAGCTGAAAAAACCTTTAACGGCTGACATCCACCGATTTCCTTCGCTAGGCACGGCGATAGCTAATCCCGTAGTATAAAAGGGGTGCGTAAAATCAATAACCGATTCTCGTTGCGCATTGACGGTAAGCGCAGCAACAGATGCATCAAAACGACCGCTTTCTACTCCCGCCACCAGCTCAACCAAAGAGGCTTCGGTCAACGCATAATCGGTAGCCGTCAATTCTGCAATTTGCTCCCAAAGCGCAATACTTATCCCCTCAAAAGAACCGTCTTCGTTTTTGATGACAAACGGCGGCGCAACCTTCGTAGCAATCACCTGTTTTATATCATTATCATTGGTTTGCGCCATAATTGGCATCGTGACACTTAAGCAAAACACTAAGATAGTGATTATTCGACACATTGTTTTCATACTTGTCCTTGTGATTTGTTTACTTTTAAACTGCATTTAAGCCACTTTCACTAATAGTAAGCCATCGTCAAATTAGCTACGTATAAGGTTCAGTCGTCAATAATTAAAAAAAACTATTTCGATTTTGGCTTTTAAAATGATGCTACTTTTAGAATAAACCCATGGTATACGAGAGTAGAATATTCAACAAACAGCCCCATATTGATTCTTAGTAAAACAGTGCTTATTTAGGTCAACGTTGAAAAGTAGTATTGGCGTAGCGAATACATTCATGAAAATAACGCTTCGCTGAGTGTGGGAGAAAACTATGACTGATTTTAAAAAAAATGATGATTTACATTCGTTCTTTACTGAGATGCAGGATGTAAAACCCATTAAACCTTCAAATAAAGCGTTATTGCATGATACAGAGAGTGCGATAGCTGAAAAAAAGAGGCGCGCAGCAAGTCAACGCAGTGAAAGGGAAAAGCTAAAAAGCCCGCTAAGTCTAGAAGGGGTAACACCTGTAAAGCCTGACGATTTCATTTTATTCCAACAACCAGGTATTCAAGATGGTGTGTTCAAAAAATTACGCATGGGTAAATACCCATTAGAAGAAACCCTTTCTTTAAGTGGCATGACGATTGAGCAAAGTAGAGATGCACTATACAAAGCGATAACCGACTCACATAAACGCGGTGTGAGGGCATTATTGATTAAGCACGGCAAGGGTGAAGAGAGTAAACCTTTTCCTGCTTATAAGAAAAGTTTCGTTAATCACTGGTTGCTTGAATTAGAAGAGGTCATTGCTTACCACACGGCGCAGCCTGTGCACGGCGGATTTGCAGCTACATATGTGTTATTGAAGAAACACCCAGATCAGAAATTGATCAACAGAGAGAAAAATAGGAAAGGCTAATAACGCAAGATTTATAAAATGAATTGGTAAAGCTGAGTGATTAACGCCAGTATCTGAAGACAGATACTGGCGTTAGAATTTCACTTTCAGACTACTTAACTGAAGACTGCACAACTAGCGTTGAAGTAACGTCGGCAGATTTAGCTGAACTGCTGAAAACAGCAGTAACAAACATCAGCACAACCGCTATGGCTACTCCGGTTAAGCCAAACCCTTTTGATGAACGATTCATTCGTCGTCTCTTGTTATCAACACCAACAATATTTTTTGTTGGTACAACCCTTAAAACAAACTCCTGTAACCAGTCTGCAATCCCTGCATTGCACTACAATAGATCAGTGACTTATCGAAGACAAGCCCTCAGTACAAATTTTTGACACTTTGCCAATCTATTGACACGCTTCACGCTCATTTAAGTGAAAAAGTAGAGATAAGAACATCTTACCTCTACTAAGCTTAAGCGCGTTTTTATCCTACAAAACGACGTGCATTTCTAAAGATACGCATCCACGCACCATCTTCTTGCCAATCGTCTGGACGCCATGAGTTAGCCACCGCTCTAAACACACGTTCAGGGTGCGGCATCATAATGGTGCTTCGTCCATCAGCCGAGGTTAAACCTGTAATACCCTCAGGCGAACCATTCGGGTTAGCGGGGTACTGCATAGTGGGTTGGCCGTAGTTATCTACATAACGAAGTGCCACTTGCGATGCTACAGACGAAAGCGCGCTGTCGCTTGCAAACTCTGCTTGGCCTTCACCGTGTGATACAGCAATTGGCATGCGCGAACCGGCCATGTCTTGCAACAACACAGAGGCAGACTTAGTCACTTCTACCATGGCAACACGGGCTTCGAAACGTGCCGATTGGTTCGCAACAAAGTGCGGCCAATGTTCAGTGCCAGGAATAAGCGACTTTAAGTTCGACAACATTTGGCACCCGTTACATACCCCTAAACTAAAGGTACTGTTGCGGTCGAAGAAGCCAGCAAATTGATCTCGTGCAAGCTCGTTGAACAAGATTGATTTTGCCCACCCTTCACCGGCGCCAAGTACATCACCGTAAGAGAAACCACCACAAGCAGCTAAACCAGCGAAGTCATCAAGTGTGACTTTACCAGCCAAGATATCACTCATGTGTACATCAATGGCGTTAAAACCAGCACGGTTAAATGCAGCGGCCATTTCAAGATGCGAGTTTACGCCCTGCTCTCGTAAAATGGCGACTTTAGGTTGTACACCTTTCGCGATATATGGCGCAGCAATATCTTCATTTACGTTGTACGTAAGCGCAGCATGTAGGCCCGGGTCAGCAGCATCTTGCTTAGCAGCATGTTCTTGTTCAGCACATACTGGGTTATCGCGAAGCTTTTGCATCGCCAAGGTGGTTTGTGCCCACGTAGTACGCATAGCTACGCGGCTATCGTTTAGCACTGCCACGTTATCACGGGTAAACTCGATAGTGTCGGTGGTATTTAACGTACCGATGTAATGACTAACATCAGTTAAACCGAAAGACGCGAGTACCGCATTTACTTCCTCGATGTCTTTGTCTAATACTTGAAGTACGCCACCAAGCTCTTCGTTAAACAACACAGATAAGTCTGAACCTGAAATGCCATCTAGCGCAATACTTACACCAGTTTTACCGGCAAAGGCCATTTCGGCTACGGTAGTGAATAGTCCACCATCAGAACGGTCGTGGTAAGCTACTATCAGTTGTTTCTCAATTAGCGTCTGTACCGCATTAAAGAAGGCTTTTAAACGCTGCGCCGAAACTACATCGGCAGGTGCGTCACCTAATTGCTCGTACACTTGTGAAAGACAACTCGCGCCAAGGCGGTTCTTGCCTTCACCTAAATCGATTAGCAATAATTGGCTGTCGCCCTTATCGGTGCGAAGCTCTGGTGTTACCGTTTTACGAATATCTTTTACGGCACCGAAAGCAGAAATCACTAAAGATAACGGTGATGTTACCGCTTTATCTTCGCCTTCCTCTTGCCATGCGGTTTTCATCGACATGGAGTCTTTGCCTACCGGAATGGTCAATCCCAATTCAGGGCAAAGCTCTTCACCGACGGCTTTTACCGCTTCATACAAACCAGCGTCTTCACCAGGGTGTCCTGCCGCTGCCATCCAGTTTGCTGAAAGTTTAATACGGGTTAAATCACCAATATTCGCCGCAGCAATGTTAGTTAACGCTTCACCCACGGCTAAACGCGCTGACGCACCATGAGATAATAAGGCAACAGGGGTTCTTTCACCCATCGCCATGGCTTCACCATGGTAAGTATCAAAAGCAGTGGCAGTAACCGCTACATCGGCCACAGGTACTTGCCAAGGGCCAACCATTTGGTCGCGGTTAACCAAACCTGTTACCGAGCGATCGCCAATGGTAATAAGGAAAGTTTTTTCCGCCACAGTAGGTAGTGACAATATTCGTGTCGCTGCGTCAGCTAGTGTAATGCCACTTTCATTAAAACCAGTGGTTTCTAATGGCTTGCTGGTAACGTCGCGATGCATTTTAGGCGGCTTGCCAAGTAATACATCAAGGGGCATATCTATAGGCTGGTTGTCGAATTGGCTGTCGTTTACATTCAATTCTTGTTCAGCGGTGGCTTCCCCTACGACTGCGTAAGGTGCGCGTTCACGGGCACAAATCGCTTCAAATACCGGCATGTTTTCTGGCGCTACCGACATCACGTAACGTTCTTGTGATTCGTTACACCATAATTCTAGCGGTGTCATACCCGGTTCGTCAGACAACACGTTACGCAGTTCAAACTTACCGCCACTTCCGCCATCGTTAACTAATTCAGGCAGTGCGTTTGATAAACCACCCGCGCCCACATCGTGAATAAACTGGATGGGGTTGTTATCGCCTAACTGCCAGCACGCATCAATAACTTCTTGGCAACGACGTTCCATTTCTGGGTTTTCACGCTGTACCGAAGCAAAATCTAAATCTTCATTTGATTGACCTGATGCCATGGAAGAGGCTGCGCCCCCACCAAGACCGATATTCATTGCTGGGCCGCCAAGCACAATAAGTTTAGCACCTACGGTAATTTCGCCTTTTTCAATATGCTCACGGCGAATATTACCTAAACCACCCGCAAGCATAATAGGCTTGTGGTAACCACGTACTTCAACACCATTGAAACTATTTACTTCTTGCTCGTAGGTACGGAAGTAGCCAAGCAAATTCGGACGACCAAATTCGTTGTTAAACGCTGCGCCACCTAGCGGGCCATCTAGCATAATATCTAGCGCGCTTACGATACGTTGTGGCTTACCGTAGTCTTTTTCCCACGGCTGTTCTAACCCTGGAATACGTAAGTTAGACACGCTGAAACCACCTAAACCTGCTTTAGGCTTAGAGCCTCGACCGGTAGCACCTTCATCACGAATTTCACCACCAGAACCTGTTGCCGCGCCTGGGAAAGGCGAAATAGCGGTTGGGTGGTTATGGGTTTCCACCTTCATCAGAATATCGATATTCTCATGATGGTATTCGTATTGGTGTGTTTGTGGATTCGGGAAGAAACGCCCAGCTTCCCAGCCTGACATCACCGCAGCGTTATCTTTATAGGCCGAATAAACATGGTCGGGTAACACTTCAAAGGTGTTCTTGATCATTTTGAACAAGGATTTGTCTTGTTCTTCACCGTCGATTGTCCAACTGGCGTTGAAAATCTTATGGCGGCAATGTTCAGAGTTCGCTTGCGCAAACATGTAAAGCTCTACGTCGGTAGGGTTACGCGCCAAACGCGTAAAGCTTTCGAATAAATACTCTATTTCATCATCAGCCAGTGCTAAACCAAGTTGAATATTGGCATCCACAAGCGCTTGCTTGCCATCTTCTAATATCGCTACTGAAGTAAAGGTTTTCGCCGTGGTATGTGCAAACAATACTTCTGCCGCCGCCGTATCAGGAAAAACCGTCTCGGTCATTCGGTCATGCAAATGCGCAGCAACAAGACTATAGTCAGCATCGCTAAGCGGTTGCTCTGCTTCTATATAAAAAGCACAACCTCGCTCTATACGATTAATCGTGTTCAGACTACAATTGTTTGCGATATCAGTTGCTTTGGTAGACCAAGGAGAGATGGTGCCTGGTCGGGGTGTTACCACGAAGAGGTTGCCAGTAGGCGTTTGGGTTTGTCGGGCAGGCCCGTAGGTAAGCAGCTTTTTAAGTATTTCTAATTGCTGCTGCGAGAGTTCACCTTCTGAATCGATAAGGTGAATATATTCGCTATATAGGTTTTTCACCTTAATGCCGGATTGACCCAGCTTTGCAATCAGTTTAGTTTGGTGAAACTCTGATAGTGCGGGAGCGCCTCGAAGGACCAACATATTGCTTTACCTGGTTGTTCAGAAACAACGACCATCAATGGGACGCGTTGCCTCTGTAATTGATGAATATTTCGGCGCGGATTATAGAGGATTTATACTCTATTGGTAACCTTCAACATAGGCTATGTTGCAGTTTTTTTTCCCAAGACCCAATTTACAACAATAAGAAAAGGTATATGCCGTTACAACAATACAAAAAGCGATTAAAAACATCTTTTTTTATCGTATTATGCTTTTTCGCTACAAGTTGTGGCTCACCTACCGTTCCGAACGCTTTATTATCATTAATAGAGCGTGGTTCGATAAAAGTGGGCACGCTTTATGGTGCTGCTACTTATTATAATGGCGCCGAAGGTCCACAAGGTTTTGAATATGAGTTGCTGGCCGGTTTTTCAGATTATCTAGGCGTAACACTCGATTTGTATCCCTTCTATAGTTACGACGCCATGCTCGAGCAACTTGCCGAAGGCAACCTTGATATTGTCGCCACAGGTGATGCGGTTACCGATACTTTACTGATGCGCTTTACTTACGGGCCAGCATATCAAACCGTTGCTCAACACTTAGTATACCGCGCGGGTACCACAAGACCTCGTGAACTCGATAGCCTTGTCGACCCTGTCGTTGCTGTGTCGGGTAGCAGTCAAGCGCAGCTACTTGCAGTATTAAACGGCTCAAGTGAATCGCTATTAGTTACCACCGAAGATTCTGATGCCGAAGAATTGCTACAAAAAGTGGCGACGGGCGATATTGCTTACACCCTTGCCGATAGTAACCGACTTGCCCTGCAACGAAGACGCCACCCCAATTTGGCCGTCGGATTAACCGTACGAGAAGAAATGCCGATGGCTTGGGCGCTAAACCCTGAATTAGACGATTCCATTAAAGCCGCCATTATTGAATATTTTGGTACCGTGCATCAATCAGGGTGGTTTACTGTATTAGAAGAAAAGTATTTTGGTCACATTCGGCAATTTGACTACGTAGACAGTCGTGCATTTAATCAATCTGCCGAGTCACTGTTAAAAGATTATAAAAGTATGTTTCAGCAATATGCTGGAGATTTAGATTGGCGCTTATTGGCCGCAATGAGCTATCAAGAAAGCCACTGGGATCCTGATGCAATTTCTCGCACGGGGGTTCGCGGTTTAATGATGCTGACCATGGACACTGCCAATGATTGGGATGTAGAAGATCGTACTGACGCAGAACAAAGTATTCGCGGAGGTTCTCGCTACTTCGCCAGCTTGTTAGGAAGAATTCCTGCACGAATTGGCGATCCGGATAGAACTTGGATGGCAATGGCGGCGTATAACCTGGGTCTAGGGCATTTAGAAGACGCCCGAATTCTTACAGAGCGTCAAGGTGGCAACCCTGATCTTTGGGTAGACGTTAAACAACGGCTTCCACAGCTAAGACAAAAGAAGTACTACAGAACAACACGTTATGGGTACGCACGGGGCGATGAAGCGCTTCAGTATGTTGATAATATTCGCCGCTATTACGACAGTTTACTTTGGCTAGACGAACAAGGAAGAATTTAGTTAACACCATATTGAATTTTGTCATTATGATGTCATCTAAGATCAGTACCATCGAATGTAACTCGCCTTATTGGCTAGTTAAGGCATAAATGCAGAAACGATGAAATGACAATATGCCTTATTCAATTTCCCAATTTGTATTAACAAGGAGGGCAAAATGAAAAGAAACAAATTATTTAGGAAAGGAATAAAATTGAAAAATAATAATAGACGTAGAGTGATGCTAAAAAGAATGCATCAAAAAGTACTACAACGCCGCAAACTGTTTGTCACCAGTGAGATGTTTACTCAGTTGACCCGCAGTTCTTAAGCGCCGCTTGTTTGGCTTTTTTATCTAGCTTTATCTGTGCTCGACGACGTTTAAAAAATGCTGAAATTTTATCAGCACAGTCGTCGGCCAACACCCCTGGTATTACATCAACCTGATGATTGAGTGATGGATGCTTCAAAATATTCATCACTGAACCTGCCGCTCCTGTTTTAGCATCGCTGGCACCAAATACCACTCGCTTAATTCTGGCATGAACCAACATTCCTGCACACATCGAACATGGCTCTAAAGTGACATAAAGCGTGGCATCGGTAGTACGGTAGTTTTGTAAGTGCTTTGCCGCCATTCTTACCGCATTCATTTCTGCGTGAGCGGAAGGATCGCTATCTGTGATAGGCGTATTCCACCCTTCACCAATTAACTCACCATTATGTACAACACAGGCACCTACCGGCACCTCTCCCATTGCTTCTGCTTTATCCGCTAGGCTGAGGGCGTGCTGCATCCACTTTGTATGCTTTACCATGCGTTTAGAATTGTTAATTTCGTCATTCATTCGTTAATTTAACTAATTTTTTGTGAATTAGATTTTCACCAGCATAATTCAATAAATAGAAATCACTATAACCAATTGATTTATAGTAAATTTAAAACTATGGCAGCCATCTTGCTATCTTTGTTATAGACATACTTACGAATTACAGAGTGATAACGTAAATACAAACTTGTCCATCGGCTTATTCTATACGAAGTGGCTCAAAAGCTTTAATGTACAGTTACGTATTTATTTACACTTTTTTCCCAACACGCGTATTTATAAGCGCTATAGTAACGAAAAAAGTGTGTTTAGCGTAGTCGCTTTGTAAGCTTGGCTTGTAGGAAAGAATACTATTTTTCACCTACACTGAGTGCAGAACAATTCAAAACAAACTGAAGGGAAAGTTCCATGAATATGACCGCCGTTGCTATTATTGCTATTATCGCTTGGGCTATTGTGAGTATCACAGGCTCATCAAAAACTAAAAAATCAAATAAGGCGTCAGACAAAGTAGTAGAAGCTTATCAAGCTGAAATTGCTTCACTCAAGGAACGTGTTTCTGTGCTTGAAAAAATTGTTACCGATGAAAAATACGACCTGAAAAAGCAGTTTGCGGACTTAGAAAAAGATAAGGTTGCATAAGCTTTTTTGTTAAACACTTTTTCTAAGTACTTGTTTCTGAATGCTTGCACTTGCTGTAAATCCTCATCAAGCGCGGTCTAAAACATTTTATGGGCAGCTAGCTGCCTTCCAGTAATTTTCTCTCAGCGCGTTCTACGCGCCGAGGTTTGCCGGCAATAACCAGTACATCATGGGGTTGCAGCACAGCTTCATGATCGGGGTCTTTTACCTCGGTGCCATTTCTTCTTAATCCACGCACACTCACCCGCATTCTGGCAAAGTCGATATCTTTAATTTTACTTCCCATGCATGCAGCATGCTCTGACAGCACTACAGCATGAATAAATTCAAGTTTGTCTTCCGTGCCATAGCTTATTTCTGTGGTTTCCCCTGGGTAGAACCCATGCAAGTGATCGTACCGCCCTTTACGTTCAGCGCGAACACGCTTTAAAATTCGTGACATGGGCACACCGGCGTAATGCAGTACTTGAGAAATAAGCATCAGACTACCTTCTTGTAACTCAGGTACAACTTGATTTGCCCCCGCAGAATATAAACCATCTAACTGATAGTCTCGTTTAGTTCGCACCATAACATCAGCGGTGCTAACTATTTGATGGGTACCACTAATGACTTGTTTTGCTTTATCTGGTTGGTCAAAGGTGACTAAGATAAGCTTCGCTTTTTCAACATTGGCACTACTGAGAATATCTTTTTGACTGGCATCGCCAAACAGCACTGGCTCACCAGCATTCCTACTTTCATGCACACGAACCGGGTCCATATCAATCGCTATAAATGCAATACCTTCCATCTTTAACATGCGAGCTACCGATTGCCCCACCCTGCCAAAGCCACAAATCACAACATGGTTGCTTAAATCGTTATCCACTATTAACGTATTGTGCGCATTGTCTTCACTCTTATTGGCCACAATACGCTTTGCAAATACCAAACTGTTGTTCATTAACCAAGGCGTTAGCGCCATGCTTAATACGCCCATGCTGACAATAAGAGAAGATTGTCCAGTAGTTAGCACCCCGTAAGTGGTAGCCAACGCAGCAATAACGAAACTAAACTCGCCAATCTGACATAACTTAATACCTGCCGACCACGCATCCAGAGGATTAGTTTTCACAAACGCAGCGGCCACTCTTACCATAAGAATTTTGATAATCATCAGCCCAACAACGCCAAGAACAATGGTAAAGAAGTTACTCCACAGCACATTTATATCGAGCTGCATGCCAACGGTAACGAAAAACAATCCCATTAAAATATCGCGAAAGGGGCGAATATCTGCTTCAAGTTGATATTTGTATTGGCTTTCTCCCAACATCATTCCCGCAAGAAAGGCACCCAATGCCATAGACAAACCAAAGTAATAGGTTAGGCCACCAGCCAATAGCGCGATTAAAATTGTGGTAAGAACAAAGAGCTCATCGGTGCGGGTTTTGGCCACTTCTCTAAAAACCCAAGGCAACACCCACTTACCTACCGACATTAAAAACGCGATGACGAATATACCTTTTAGCAACGCCTCGCCTAAGGCAAATGCAATGCTGACCTCGCCGCTCTGGGCTAGCAAGGGAATAGCAATAAGGAATGGAACAACAGCAAGGTCTTGAAATAGCAGAATACTCACAGCCAGCTGGGTTCTTCTGTTATTGAGAATACCCATTTCAGTTGCTTGTTTGATGACTATAGCGGTAGAGCTAAGTGCAAGCGCTCCACCTATAATAATGGACGCACTGATAGGTAACCCAAATAAATAAGGAATGCTGGTAAATACAGCAGTGGTCAGCAGCATTTGGCCAACCCCAACGCCAAATACTAATGAACGCATGGCCACTAGCTTTGGTAGGGAAAATTCCAGCCCTAGTGAGAAGAGCAAAAAAACGATGCCGGTTTCAGCCAGCAAGTGCATTTCTTGAGGATGAGCGAAAAGCGCAAAGAGCTGTGGACCCGCTAATATACCTGCAAATAAATACGCTAAAATTGGCGGTAAATGGATGCGCTTAAAAATAGCCACACTACAAACGGCAATAAACATTAACGCGATCACGTTCAAAAAACCGGCACTCACTTCATATCTCCCTACCGTTAATTTGAGGCTTCAATGTTCCGCGCTGATTAAAATTTACACACATCTGAATTAAAATACGACTGAACATCAAAGTATTACAGCAGCCCTAGCAACCCTACATTTTTATTAGCCTATATCGCAAAGCAATATTGCAGGAATTGGCATTAAGCTTGCTAATAACTATTAACAAATTAGCATAAGCGGCAAATTTTGACACTTTCCACTTATGTATATTTTTCCGTATTGCTAAAGGGGCATTTCCGTGGATTTCTCTACTACTATCTACGATAGCACACAACATGACAATTTTTATCCTCCTGCTAGCACGGGTCAGGCGTTATCTGCCAGTGAAATAACCTCCTTCATCAGCGAGATTTTGTCTACGCTGGAATTGGAAAAGCTTGGTGAAATTTACTTTCGCCAATTGAATGGTTTTTTCTCATTGGCCGGTTTTAGCTTATCGGATATAGACACCCGTTGGGTATACGGAAATGCCAAACTCTCTTCAACACTTGTGGCGATACCATTGCCAGGTGTTACCTCTCAGGAAGGTAAACCCGCAACTGCGCATTATTATTTTGCAGTACCGCTTTCCCTCTCTGAACGAAATGCACTTGAGCAACTTCATGAACTATTTGCTAAACAAGTCGCTCAAGCGCAATCTTTTTTACGCCTACACCAGATGACGACTAAAGACGTGCTAACTGGCTTGGGAAATCGCTCAGGCTTCGATCAGGCACTTATCCGTCAGTTAGGGTGGGCTCAGCGTCACGAGGAAGGTTTTTCATTGCTCGTCATAGACTTAGATAATTTTAAATCGGTTAATGACAGCCACGGTCACCGAGAAGGTGATAACGTTTTGGTGCATGTAGCGTCTCAGTTACAACAAGTACTAAGAGATGAAGATGAAGCATTTCGATTTGGTGGGGACGAGTTCTGCTGCCTTTTAGACTGCCAAACACAATTTCAGTTAGAATGCGCTGCATCGCGTATTCAGCTTAGTATTAACCAATCAAGTTACTTAAGACGCATGAATGTGTCGTGCAGTTTAGGTGGCGCTATTTACCGTGAGGGTGACGATACCGGTAAGCTTTTTGACCGTGCCGACGAGGCGTTATACAAAGTGAAGCAATCTGGTAAAAATAGCTACTTAGCCGCTTAAGCCGCCCGTTCATACGAGTTTAGTGAATCAAGTACATTGCGGAGCGTTTTTAACTATGAGCGTTTTTTTAACTATGAGCGTTTTTAGCAATGTTGGCGGAAATTAGCGACAGCGCTTCAGTAAAAATATCGGTAGTAGCATAGTGGTTATTGTAGCGTAGAGAGGACGCCTCTTACGTATATTAGGTATAATAAATATATCTAAGTGAATAAGCATGTTTTGGCACGGCTGCCGTGAAGTCACTTATCACTTTTGCCCATTGGCAAATATTTGCCGACTCTGACACCTTATTACCCACCAAGATAGACTTTAGTCTACATTCACTATCTCAACAGCTAACGACGGTGGCATGGTGTCAAAGGTAATGACTTTTTGATTTACTATAAGCGCTACCGCCTCTTCACCTAAAAAGAGTATAGGCACTTCGGCTCTTTCCCACGTAGGAACCTTCCACTGCTTAAGCCAATCTTTAAGTAACTTTGATACCTGTGCACCTCTTGGTTTTACGCGAAGTCCCTTCACACCCGTTTTAATAGTAATTGAACCCGTTAGCTTATTTATCACTCTTAGCGATACGGGTTCTCTCAACCAAAACAATTTGATATCAACGCTATCCTTTATATCAAGGGATTGAGGTATTTGGGTGTTTCGTTTTGGTAACCAATAAAGGTCGTTATTAAACCTTGCTACCTTACCCCATGAAAACGAGACTTCAGGCGTAGCATCTTGTTTCGCCGTTAGCATATTTTCTATTTGCGCTAATTGTGCTTGAGAGGGATGCAATACCGATTGCTTTGAAAACCATTGTCGCAATACGGCTCGTTGCCAGTTTTTAGACAAGGTAAGCAGCTCAGCGCCTTTTAACTGAGTATCTGTCACTAAGCACTGACAAAGATATATTTCAGCTTGCTCTGTTACTAAGGCCGTTTGCTCGGCACATAGCTGGGCACTTCTTAGTGCAGTTTTTGACAGTTGAGGCCATCGCTCAGATAACGCAGGGATAATTTGATTGCGAAGAAAATTACGATCGTAGCGATCATCGGCATTTGACTCATCGTTGACCCACTGTAAATCAAGGCGATTCGCGGCATCAACAATATCGCTTTTTTGAAGTGCTAACATGGGACGAAGGGTAAGTACCCCATTTCGCCAATGTTGCGCTCCCATGCCTGACAGCCCTTGTGGCCCCGCACCGCGCTTTAACTGTAACAGTACGGTTTCCAGCTGATCTTCAGCATGTTGACCTAAAAGAAGCACGCCATTGTTTGCATGGCAAAACTCATGTAGCACCTTATAGCGGGCATCTCTGGCTTCAGCTTCAAGGCTCTTACGAGCGCCACTTTTAACGGCGACGTGATAATGGTTAAGCGGAATGGTTAATTTATCGCATTCAGATTGGCAATGGCGTAGCCACGTATCGGCATTGTCGCTCAATCCATGGTGTACATGAACGGCGTGGACAGCCGTAGAAGTTTGCTCGCGAAAGGCATGCAGGGTATGCAGCAGTAAGGAGGAGTCCACCCCTCCGCTGTAAGCAACAACGAGAAGAGGTGGCGCTTCAAATGATGTGTTAGCAAGTGCGGTAGTGATAGACTCACAGATGTGATTTACAATCTCACTCACTTGCTATGCCCATTCGATATACTCACTGTACTAGTTTTTTCTAGCTTTCTGCCTTTACCTAGCAGTAGCCGAAAGACATAAGACGTTGATAACGTTCTTCCATCAAGTCAGCCGTGTCTAAGGTTTTAAGTTGGCTTAGCTGCTGTTTAAGTACCGCTTTTAAGTTCGCAGCCATGCTAGTGTGGTCACGATGAGCGCCACCTAGTGGCTCTTCAACAATACTATTAATAAGCCCAAGCTCTTTAATCTGGCCTGCACTTACGCCCATTGCTTCTGCGGCTAATGGTGCTTTTTCTGCACTTTTCCACAAAATAGACGCACAACCTTCAGGGGAAATGACTGAGTAAGTTGAATATTGCAGCATGTTCACACGATCGCCAACACCAATTGCAAGCGCACCACCTGAACCACCTTCACCGATAACGGTACAAATAATTGGCACCGTAAGCTCAGCCATTTCAAACAAATTTTTCGCAATGGCTTCACTTTGTCCGCGCTCTTCCGCGCCAACACCTGGGTAAGCCCCTGGCGTATCGATGAAAGTAATAATTGGCAAATTGAAACGCTCTGCCATTTTCATCAAACGCAGTGCTTTACGGTAACCTTCAGGTTTAGGCATACCAAAGTTACGCTTAATTTTTTCGTTGGTGTCGCGCCCTTTTTGGTGGCCAATCACCATCACAGGTTGACCATCTAACATAGCTGGCCCACCAAGAATGGCTTTGTCATCAGCGAAAGCTCTATCACCTGCCAACTCGTCAAAGTCGGTAAAAATACGCGGGATGTAGTCTAGCGTATAAGGGCGCATAGGGTGGCGAGCAAGTTGCGATACTTGCCACGCGCCTAAGTCAGAAAAAATCTTTTTTGTTAGCTCAGCGCTTTTACCGCGCAGCTTGTTAATATCTTCTTCAATACCAACATCGAATTCACCGCCTTGATTCACTAACCTAAGCTCTTCAATTTTTGCTTCTAATTCGGCTATCGGCTGTTCAAAGTCCAAAAACTGTATACTCATTGTATGTCCTATTCGTACTGCGCTTGTCAATGCCAACGCGAGATAGTCAATCTATCGAACTCTACCCATTAATGGTAGAGGATTGAAACGGCTTTTTCTCCCAAACATTGTTTGAGATCGTGCAAAAGTTGATCTTCTGGTGTAACAAACCACCGTGCACCACACGTAATCAGTGCTTCTGCATCGGGATGGGTTACTAATAAATGCACCGGGCAACTTCCGCCTTTAAAGGCCTGCAAGATAGATTGCATTTGATTAATCTTTTTCGGTTCAAGCAACTGGGTTTCAACATTTAACGCCAATGCTCTCGCGTTTTTCTCCCGTGCCTGAACAATGTCCATTACATCACGGGCGGTGATTGTATTGCCCCCAGAGAAATCATCAAAGCTGACCTGTCCCTTTATGAGCAATATTCTGTCA